>JGI994J12354_10003043_pt1 | contig 15928 bp, 11 predicted proteins | sample IntmicLarv3ML3BL_FD_12354 | JGI IMG/M metagenome (IMG submission 12354) | reverse complement strand
AAAGCGCAGCCATACGCTCTTCAAGCAGCTCGAGCCGTTCTTCGCGCTGACTTCCGCCTATAAGCTCGCCCACGCCCGGCACGAGCAAATCCATTGCTGCTACCGTGCCGTCGCCGTTTTGGCGCATGTAAAACGATTTTATTTTCTGCGGATAATCTGTTATAAAAACCGGACAGCTGCAATGGATTTCGGCCAGCCAGCGCTCGTGCTCGGTTTGCAGGTCGCAGCCCCATGAAACGGGATATTCAAAAGCTTGGCCGGAACTTTGCAGCAAATCTATGGCCTTGGTATATGTCAGGCGGGCAAAATCTGAATTCTTTACAGCGGTCAGCCTTTCGAGCAGGGTGCTGTCCACAAAGCTGTTGAGAAATTCCAGGTCTTGAGGGCATTTGTCCATGACATAGCCTATAACCGATTTTATCATGTGTTCGGCTAGCTCCATGTCGTCGTTAAGATCAGCAAAGGCCATTTCTGGCTCTATCATCCAAAATTCGGCGGCGTGGCGCGGCGTATTGGAATGCTCGGCACGGAAGGTTGGGCCGAAGGTATATATCTTGCCCAGAGCCATTGCCAGAGCCTCGCCCTCAAGCTGGCCGGAAACAGTGAGCGCGGCAGGACGTCCGAAAAAGTCGGCGCTGTAATCTGTGTTGCCCTGTTCGTCCAGCGGTGTGTTTTGCATATCCAGCGTAGTCACGGTAAACATTTCACCCGCTCCCTCGCAGTCGGAGGTGGTTATTATTGGTGTGTGAACATAGAAAAAGCCGTCATCCTCGAAAAAGCGGTGGATACCGGCTGCTGCGGCCGCGCGAATGCGCAAAACGGCCGAAATAAGATTAGTGCGCGGTCGCAGATGGGGTATGGTGCGTAAAAATTCGGGCGAATGCCTTTTCTTTTGCAGTACATAGTCGGAGGGAGAATCGCCGTTAATGGTGATAGCTTCGGCATTTAATTCAAAGGGCTGGCGGCCGTCCGGTGTGAGGACGAGCTGCCCGCGTACAGTTATGGCCGTGCCGACATTTAAGGATGCTTGATCGGGCTGCGCGATTACCTGCAAGTTTTTCAGGCAGCTGCCGTCGTTAAGGTCGATAAACACGATGCTTTTGCCGCTGCGCGACGAGCGCACCCACCCGCAGACGATTAGCTCCTGGCCGTCCATGATGGCGTATTCTTTATATATAGTGCTTATTTCGGTTCTTGTCATTTTGTCACAGCTCCTAAATCTTTTGCGAAGTGGATATTTCGGCCTACTTCCGTAAAGCCGATTTTCAAATGGAAATGATAACTTTCTTCATTCTGAAGCCTGCAATCGCTGGCAAATTCTTTGCAGCCCATTTGCCTTGCCCAATTCTCACACTCGACAATGAGAGCTTTTGCGATACCCTTACTACGATGTTCGGGCCGAACAAAGATACCTTCCAAGTAGCCAACCTTGCTGTCGGAGTTGCCGCTATCCGTGCCCTCTACATAATCGCGGCGCACAGAGCTTTGCGCCATTCCTATGGCAATATCGCCAAGAAAGGCTAAAAACGTCACCTCTTCCGGACGGCCTAAATGCGATAGGTTTTCTTCATATAGAGTCTCAAAGGTATTGTCATCTGAATAGAGCAAAAGCCCTAGCTTCGTTATTATATCAATGTCCTGCAGGGTTGCTTTTCTGTGTGTAATATCCATCAGTATTTCTCCCTATAAACAGAAATCTTGTATTGTGTCAGTGGTTGGCTGCTATGTATATATCTTCATTATGTCCAAATTATTCGCCCAAGTCAACCTAAAGTTTTAATTGACTTGTATGGTCGGTTTTGTTAAAATGATAGATAGTTAGCTGAAGACAAAAAACATGCTAGCCTGTATGAAACCGAGGAGGGACGACCCGTATGTGTAAAATGCCCGATATGTTTGCATCAAAGGTGTTTAACGACCGCTGTATGCGCGAGCGGCTGGCGCCCGATACATATGAAAAGCTTCGCGAAACTGTTAGAGAGGGTAAGGCGCTTGACCTTGTGCTGGCTAATGATATCGCCGAGGCTATGAAGGATTGGGCTGTTGAAAACGGCTGCACCCATTATACCCATTGGTTTCAGCCCATGACGGGTATAACGGCCGAAAAGCACGATAGCTTTATATGTCCCGGCCCGGGCGGCACGGTTATCATGAAATTTCGCGGCAAGGAGCTTATAAAAGGCGAGCCCGATGCCTCCAGCCTGCCTTCGGGCAGCCTGCGCATGACATTTGAGGCGCGCGGATATACCGCCTGGGACCCCAGCTCGTACGCTTTTATAAAGGACAATGTACTGTGTATACCCACGGCCTTTTTCTCGTATGGCGGTGAGGTTTTGGACAAAAAGACGCCGCTTTTGCTGTCTAACGAGGCTGTGAGTACGCAGGCTATGCGTATACTGCGCCTTTTCGGAAATACCGAGGCTACGCGTGTTAACAACACTGTGGGCGCCGAGCAGGAATATTTTCTTATAGATAAAAAGCTTTGGAAAAAACGGCCCGACCTTGTTTATTGTGGGCGCACCCTTGTGGGGGCACGGCCGCCCAAGGGGCAGGAGATGGAAGACCATTATTTCGGAGCCATTAAAACGCGTGTGCTTAACTTTATGCATGAGCTGGACGAAGAGCTTTGGAAGCTGGGTGTGCTGGCCAAAACCGAGCATAACGAGGCTGCGCCCGCGCAGCACGAGCTTGCGCCGATATATATAAACAGCAACATAGCAACCGATCAAAACCAGCTCACTATGGAGATGATGAAAAAGGTTGCCGCGCGTCACAATCTGGCTTGTTTGCTACATGAAAAGCCCTTTGCTGGCATAAATGGCTCGGGCAAGCACAACAACTGGTCGCTGAACGCCAACGATGGTACAAATCTTTTTGCGCCGGGCGATAGCCCGCGGGAAAACGCGCAGTTCTTGCTCTTTTTGTCGGCCGTTATCAAGGCAGTTGATGAATATCAGGATTTGCTGCGCATGTCGGTCACTTCGGCCGGAAACGACCACCGTTTGGGTGGCTGTGAGGCTCCGCCTGCCATTATATCTATATATTTGGGCGAGGAGCTCAGTGATGTTCTTGAGGCTATTGAAAAGGATAAACCCTATTCAAACAAACAAAAGGGCGAGCTTAACCTTGCCGTTGATGTGCTGCCAAACTTGCCCAAGGATACGACCGACCGCAACCGCACATCCCCCTTTGCCTATACGGGAAACAAATTTGAATTCCGCATGATGGGCTCATCCGATTCGGTTGCCGGCTCGACATTTGTGCTGAATACTATTGTGGCCGACGCGCTTTGTGAATTTGCCGACAGGCTTGAAAAGGCTGAGGATTTTCATGATGAGCTTAATGAGGTGATACGTGAGACTATAATAAAGCACAAGCGTATACTATTCAGCGGCAACAATTACAGCGATGAATGGGTTGAGGACGCCGGGCGGCGCGGATTGAGCAACTTGAAATCGAGCAATGTGGCTATACGTAGCTTCATAGAACCCAAGAACATGGAGCTTTTTGAGCGCCATCATGTGCTTACGCGTGCTGAAATATTGTCGCGCTATGAGATATTGCTGGACAACTATAACAACACCATCAATATCGAGGCGGCGACGCTGCTTGACATGGTAAACAAGGATATTGTTCCAGCGGTGTATCGATATATAGGCGAGGTTAGCGGCAATATAGCCAAACGTGTGAGCGTATTTGGGGATATTACTGCCACCGAAAGCGAGCGGGAGCTGATTTTTGCTTTGTCGAACCAGGCGGATATAATGCAAAAGGAAAGCGCCGCTTTGAAAGCTGCGTTGAATGGTGACGGCGTGGACACAGAAGGGCTGACCTCGGCTGAGCGTGCCCAAAAGCTGGCTGATTTCGGCCATGATTGTATTTTGGTTCATATGGAACATATACGCGCGGCGGCCGATTCGTGCGAAAGCCTTACTGATAAAAAGCATTGGCCGTACCCCAGCTATGGTGATTTGCTGTTTAGCGTGAGATAAATTTTTTAGAAATTATTGCCGCGGCAGGCAAAAAGATATTGACTTGCCGCGGCAGCGTTGATATAATGTCTTTATTGCCGGTGTGATGGAATTGGCAGACGTGCTGGACTCAAAATCCAGTGGTGGCGACACCGTACCGGTTCGACCCCGGTCACCGGCACCAAGAAGGCCTCCACTCGCTTTGCGAGTGGAGGCCTTTAACGAGTAGCTGCACAGCGGCTGCGAGCCATCGCAATTCTGCGAAGCGGATTTGCGAAACATTTACAAAATTGGTATTGATATACACATGACCATGCGAGTGGAGGCCTTTAACGAGTAGCCGCACAGCGGCTGCGAGCCATCGCAATTCTGCGAAGCATACATATCAAAAATTTATGGAAGAGAGAATTTTCAACATGGAAAAGAGTTTAATGTGTCAAAGCTGCAGTATGCCGATAGAAAAGGAAGAACGGATAGGAACTAACAGGGACGGCAGCAAAAACAATGATTATTGTGTGTTTTGCTTTAAAGATGGCGGCTTTGTTCAGGATATGAATTTAGAGGGATTCATTGAACACAGCCTGCAATTTGCTTCTGAAGTCGGGATGAGCGAAGAAGATTTTAAGAATTACTGTAATGCAACCCTGCCAAAATTGAAAAGATGGGCCGATAAATAGCCTGATAAGCGCCGGATTACAACCCCGCTTTTATCTCGTTCTACACTTTTTAAACAGCAAGGAGATGATTATCAATTTGTTCAAGATGATTGTCAGACTTTGCACAAGGACACAAACATTTAGGGGCAACTAAGCGGTTTTTGCAGTTGAGCTGTTACATATAAAAGAGAAGAAGAGGGAAATAATTCGCAATATCATGCGAATTATTTCCCTCTTCTCTTTATTTATTTCTTTTTATGTGGTATACTATCAAACAAACAACAACTCAAGGAGGTATCGCTATGAAAATAAGTTATAAAAAGTTATGGATAATACTTGCTGAGCGAGAAATTTCAAAACAAATCTTCCGCGAACAATGCGGCATAGCCGCAAACACAATGACAAAACTTAATAAAGGCGAAAAGGTTTCGTTTGATGTGCTGATTAAAATATGCGAGGTTTTGGGTTGCAACGTCGGGGAGATTGTTGATGTTTTGCCTGATGATACGAAGTGCAGCGAACCAACTCGTGATAAAGAAAGTCGGAGGAGCTTATGAATAAACAACAATTAGCGTCCAAAATATGGGACAGCGCGAATAAGATGCGCTCTAAAATTGAAGCGAACGAATACAAGGACTATATCCTTGGGTTCATCTTCTATAAGTATCTATCGGACACCGAAGTGAAGTTTTGCCGTGAGAACGATTTTTCGGACACTGATATTAAAGCTCTTTCAGAAGATGACATCGACACCGTTCAATTCATTCAACAGGGCATAGGCTACTTTATCGCTTACAATAACCTCTTTTCGACATGGGTTACGAAAGGCAAAGACTTTGACGTTTCCAATGTCCGTGACGCTCTATCCGCTTTCTCGCGTTTGATTAATGTCACACACAGAAAAGTGTTTGACCGTATTTTGGACACGCTTCAAACAGGACTGTCCAAACTCGGCGACAGCTCCGGCTCTCAGACAAAAGCTGTTTCCGATTTGATTCATCTCATTAAAGATATTCCGATGGACGGCAAGCAGGATTATGATGTTCTTGGTTTTATTTATGAATACCTAATCTCTATGTTTGCTGCCAACGCGGGCAAAAAGGCAGGTGAGTTTTATACGCCGCACGAGGTTTCGCTTCTGATGTCCGAAATTGTAGCTCATCACCTGAAAGACCGCAAAACCATTGATATTTATGACCCTACAAGTGGTTCGGGCTCCTTGCTCATTAACATTGGGCGCAGCGTATCCAAACACATTTCTGATGCGAACAATATCAAATATTACGCTCAAGAAATCAAAGAGAATACATATAATCTCACCCGAATGAATTTGATTATGCGTGGTATTCTGCCGGGCAATATTTTTACCCGAAACGGTGACACCCTTGAGGACGACTGGCCATTTTTCGATGACAGCGACCCCATGGGAACATATAATCCGCTATATGTAGACGCGGTTGTTTCCAACCCTCCCTATTCGCAGGCATGGGACCCAACAGGCAAGGAAAGCGACCCGCGCTATGCCTGTTTTGGAATTGCTCCAAAAACCAAGGCCGACTTTGCTTTTTTGCTCCACGATTTATTTCACTTAAAGCCGGATGGCATTATGACCATCGTGTTGCCCCACGGTGTTTTGTTCCGTGGCGGCGAGGAAGGTGAAATACGCAAGAACTTGATAGAAAACAACCATATTGAAGCAATTATCGGCTTGCCGGCCAATATCTTTTTCGGCACGAGTATACCGACGATTGTCATGGCGCTGAAACGCAAGCGTGATAACACCGATGTGATGATTGTGGATGCCTCAAAAGGCTTCGCGAAGGTAGGCAAGAACAATCAACTCCGGGCATCCAACATTAAGAAAATCGTTGACAAAGTTGTGAACCGCGAGACGGCAGACAAATTTTCGCGTCTCGTTTCACAGCAGGAAATTCGCGACAATGAATACAACCTCAATATTCCGCGCTATGTAGACAGCTCAGAGAGTGCGGAAACTTGGGATATTTACGCCTCGATGTTTGGCGGTATTCCTAAATCTGAAATCGCCCTGCTACAAAGTTACTGGCAGGCGTTTGAAAGCCTACAACCGGAACTGTTTACAGACGACGGAACACCGTTCTGTGCCTTAGCTATAACTGATGTTGAAAAAGCGATAAAAGGCAACAATGATGTTGGTTCATTCAAAGCACGGTTCGAGGCGGCGTTTGCGGACTTTAACACGCTGTTAAAAACCGAACTAATCGACAATATGCAGACGCTCGAAATCAACAAGGAAGAAACACAGCTTGCCAATGAGATATTCGCAAGGCTTGCCGACATTCCGCTTGTAGATAAATACAGCGCATATCAGGCGTTGGACGATGAGTGGACAAGAACCGCCGTCGATTTGGAAATTATCCAAACTGAGGGCTTTGCCGCAACCAAAAAGGTTGATCCCAATATGGTGTTGAAAAAGAAAAATGGCAAAGACGAAGAAGTTCAGGAGGGCTGGGTTGGCCATGTTATTCCCTTTGAATTGGTGCAGTCTACACTGCTCAAAACCGAAACTGCTGCGCTGAGAGCCAAAGAAGAGCGGTTAGCCGAAATATCTTCGATGTATGATGAAGTCATTGATTCGCTATCCGAAGAGGATAGGGAAAGCGATATACTTAACGAAGCAAAGAACGCCTTTGTCGCCGCTGCTGTCACAAAAGAAATCAAAGAGCAGTTCGGTACGCCCGCCAAAGCAAAAACCGCTGTGGCGGTGCTTGATGAGGATGCGTTTAAGCGTAAACTGGTGCAGATATTCGATTTGTTCGACGAAGAAAAAATGCTGAAAGTTGCTGTGAAAAAGGAAACCGCCGCGCTGCATATGAAAACCAAAGCGACTATCGAGGGTTTGACTGACGAGCAAGTTTATGAGCTATTGGAGCTTAAATGGATTGCTCCGTTGTTGGAGGCGCTGCACAAAATTCCCGACAATATCATCACCAAGCTGATTGCAAAGGTGAAGGCTTTGGCGGGCAAATATGCCACCACATACGCCCAAGTTGTCACACAAATTTCCGAAACAAAGACATCGCTCAGCACTTTGATTGATGGCTTAACAGGCAACGATTTCGATATGAAAGGTCTTGAAGAATTGCAAAGCCTGTTGAGAGGTGAAAAGTGATGAATACACCTCAGATTAGATTTAAGGGTTTTACTGATGTATGGGAACAGCGGAGGTTGAAAGACATTGGCAAAGCCACTAGTGGAACTTCAATTGAGAGTGAGTTTTGCGAAGATGGTAAATATAGAATTATCAGTATCGGTAGTTACTCGGAAAACAGCACATATACAGACCAAAATATACGTGCAAATCTTACTGATAAAACAAAGCCTCGTATACTCAACAGAGGCGATTTGACAATGATTTTGAATGACAAAACGTCGTCAGGAAATATCATCGGTCGAGTGCTGCTCATCGATAACAGTGACTTTTATGTATATAATCAGCGAACCGAAAGAATAGAACCCGATTCGGAAAAGTTTGATTCATTGTTCCTATATGAAATGCTAAATGCTCCAAAAACAAGAGATAAAATAATAAAACAAGCACAGGGGAATACACAAATATATGTGAACTGGTCAACTATCGGAGAGCTTGAGTATTTAATTCCTCAAAAAGATGAACAGAAGAAATTAGGTGAGTTGTTTTTTTTCTTCGACGATCTCATCACCCTTCATCAGCGTGAGTATTCTAAAACGGTCAATATCAAGAAAGCGCTGCTTGAAAAAATGTTCCCAAAAGATGGAGCAAACAAACCTGAAATTCGCTTTGAGGGTTTTACTGACGCATGGGAAGAGCGGAGGTTGGGGGATGTGGGCGCAACATTTACAGGACTGTCCGGAAAAACCAAGGAGGACTTCGGTCATGGTGACGCAGAGTTCATCACCTATATGAATGTTTTTGCCAATCCTATTACCGCCAGCGATGGAACAGAGAACGTTGAGATTGATGGTAGCCAAAGTGAAGTTAAATACGGCGATGTGTTTTTCACAACCTCATCAGAAACACCGGAGGAAGTTGGAATGTCCTCTGTATGGCTTGAGAACAGGGCAAATGTGTACCTGAACAGTTTTTGTTTTGGATGGAGATCAACCGTCAATATTGATTCACACTATCTTGCTTATATGTTACGCTCGTCGGCTGTTCGCAAGAAGTTCACCTTTTTGGCGCAGGGAATTAGTCGTTACAACATTTCCAAAAACAAGGTGATGGAGATGTCAGTGCCACTTCCTTGTCTTGACGAACAAGCTCAAATCGGCGCCCTCTTTACCCATCTCGATGACCTCATCACCCTTCATCGGCGTGAGCATGAAAAACTAAAAAACATCAAACAAGCATTGCTTGAAAAGATGTTTCCAAAGGAGGACGAATAAATGAGCGCGTTTAACAGCGAACTTGAGTTTGAAAATGCTCTTATTAAGGCGCTGTTCACAAAAGGATGGGAAGAATCTGTCCTGAAAAACGTCACCGAACAGGATTTAATTGATAATTGGGCGGAAATTCTCTTTGATAACAATCGTGGGCGCGACCGTTTGAATAATTGTCCACTGACACAGGGCGAAATGGGACAAATTATCGATCAGATAACAACCCTGCGAACTCCGCTCAAACTAAACGGCTTTATCAACGGTAAAACCGTTTCCATTAAGCGGGATAACCCGCAGGATGCCTGGCATTTTGGTAAAGAGGTTAGCCTTAAAATTTATGACCGCCATGAAATCGCTGCGGGACAAAGCCGCTATCAGATTGTCAGCCAGCCCAAATTCCCAACTCGCGGCATTGTCAATGACCGTCGAGGGGATTTGATGCTGCTTATCAATGGAATGCCCGTTATCCATATTGAGCTGAAAAAGTCGGGTATTCCCGTCAGCCAAGCAGCGAACCAAATAGAAAAATATTCGCGCGAGGGCATTTTCAGCGGATTGTTCGCTCTTGTTCAGATCTTTGTGGCGATGAACCCCGAAGAAACTCTCTATTTTGCCAACCCCGGCCCCGATGGCAAGTTTAACCCCGATTTCTATTTTCATTGGGCGGATTTTAATAACGAGCCTATTAACAACTGGAAAGCTATTGCATCTTCTTTTCTTTCCATTCCTATGTCACACCAGATTATCGGATTTTACACCGTTCCCGATGACAGCGATGGTGTTTTGAAGGTTATGAGAAGTTATCAATACTATGCTGCATCCGCAATTTCGGATAAAGTCGCAAAAACGAAATGGGAAGAAAATGGACATCTTTATGGCGGCTTTATTTGGCATACAACGGGCAGCGGCAAGACAATGACAAGCTATAAGTCTGCTCAGTTGATCTCTAACAGTAAGGACGCAGACAAGGTTCTTTTTCTGATGGACAGAATTGAACTGGGAACACAGAGTCTTAAAGAATACAAGGGCTTCGCCGAGGAAAATGATGATGTACAAGCCACCGAGAACACGCAGGTTTTAATAGGCAAGCTGAAAAGCGACGACCCCGCCAATACTCTGATTGTCACATCAATTCAAAAGATGAGCAAAATTGAAAATAGCGATGGGTTGAATGCCGCCGACCTTGCGAAAATGCAAAGCAAACGCATTGTGTTTATCGTGGACGAATGTCATCGTTCGACATTTGGCGATATGCTCATCACTATTAAAAACACTTTCCCAAACGCAATTTTCTTCGGATTTACGGGAACGCCGATTCACGATGAGAATGAACGCTCCGGCAACACAACGACGACGGTTTTCGGTGATGAGCTGCACCGTTATTCTATTGCCGACGGCATTCGGGATAAAAGCGTGTTGGGCTTTGACCCCTATATGGTTACGACCTATAAAGACAAAGACCTACGTACCGCCGTAGCTTTAGATGAGGCAAAAGCGGAAAGCGTGGAGGCGGCACTTTCCAACCCTGATAAACAAGCGATTTACTATCACTTTATGAACAGCTCCAAAGTCAAAATGGCAGGGTATTATAACAATATGGGCAAATTTGTCAAGGGCATTGAGGACTATTTGAGTAAAGCGCAATACAACCGTAAAGAACATCGCGAAATGGTAGTGCAGGACATTGTTGATAACTGGGTGCAATACAGCCACGGCGGGAAGTTTCACGCCATATTTGCTACGCGCAGCATTCCCGAAGCGATTGAATATTATCGCTTGATAAGAGCCAAAAAGCCAGAGCTGAAAATATCAGCTCTATTTGACCCCAATATTGACAACGATGACGGCGCAGCAAGCCAATTTAAAGAATTGGGGCTTATAGAAATCATTAGCGATTATAACGCTCTGTATAAGCAGACCTTTGAATTTGGTACACACGGCAGGTTTAAAAAAGACTTAGCGGCACGGCTCGCTCATAAAGACCCATATAAGCGGGTTGAGCTTGAACCAGAAAAGCAAATTGATTTGTTGATAGTGGTAGACCAAATGCTGACAGGATTTGATTCTAATTGGATTAACACGCTCTATTTGGATAAACTTTTGAGATACGAGAATATCATACAAGCATTTTCGCGCACAAACAGGCTGTTCGGTTACGAAAAGCCCTTTGGAACAATCCGGTATTACCGAAAACCATATACTATGGCGCGGTTAATCAAAGAGGCGGTTGAGCTTTATTCAGGGAACAAGCCCGTGGGACTGTTCGCGCAGCGTTTGCCTGAGAATCTAAACAGAATGAACAAGATTTTTGCCGAGATAAAAAATCTGTTTGAGGATGCAGGCATACCTGATTTTGAAAAACTCCCTGTAGATGGCGAATCATGCGGAATGTTTGCAAAGCTATATAAACAGTTTAATGAACACCTTGAAGCGGCCGAAATTCAAGGGTTTAAATGGGAGCAATCGGAGTACATTTTTAAGGATAAAAGTTATAAAGGCACAATAGCTATTGAGCTTGACCAAACCACATATCTCATTCTTGCACAGCGTTACAAAGAGCTATTCGAGGGTGGCGGTGATGGCAGGATTATGCCAGATATTCCTTATGAAATTGACGGACATTTGACCGAAATTGATACCGAAAAAATCGACGCCGATTATATGAACTCGCGTTTCACCAAGTATCTGAAAGCATTAGAAACAGAGGGCGAAATCGAGCAAACCCGCAATGATTTGCATAAGACCTTCGCCACGCTGGCCCAAGAAGAACAGAAGTATGCGAACATATTCCTGCACGATATCGAGCGCGGTGAAATTAAGCCCACTCTCGGAAAACCCATGCAGGATTACATTACCGAATATAAAACCAGAGCCAAAGATGCCCAAATTTATAGAATAGCGAATGTTTTCGGGCTTGATGAAACGCTTCTGCGTGAGATGATGAGCCGTAATCTTACGGATGGTAATATCAACGAATACGGACGTTATGACAAACTGAAAGACTCGGCAGACAAGGCGAAAGCAAAAATGTTTTTTGAAAGTACAAGGGGTGAAACGCTCTCGCCACCGAAAGTGGTCATTGCGCTTGACAGAACACTAAGGAAATTCTTAATTGATGGCGGTTTTGATTTGGATTGACCGCTCCTGTCTGCCCGAAGGGCAGGCGGCCGGCAACGCGGTAACAAAATCATCAAATTGCCGCATCTTTTTGACTTAGGCTGTAATAAACTCATCATTGCAAATTGAATTAGCAGCAACTAACGCTTTATATGTAGCGATGCTATTTATGACAAGAGAGCAGGTATGTTCCACTCGTTCGTGACCGGGATGCTATGATTCTTATAATCAACATCAAAAACCGAAACAATGCGCAGGGCGTAAAATGCCATATAAGTGGGGCAATACAAAACCCGCCAACAAAAAATACGAGCCTGACCGCAATTTGCGGTCAGGCTCGTATTGTCCGGTGCTGACGTAAAAGATGTCACATCGGTACGCCTGTTATCCTGCAAGACAGAATAACTCGTTGGCTCTCGCGTTCCCGAAAAAGTTCTCTCGCTCCCGAATTTTGCTGAAAACACCTCTGCGTTTTCTTCTTCACAAAATCCACGTCGCTATGGTCATTTTTTCGGGCTCGAGCCCTCAGCGCTTGAAAATTGGTGGAGGCGAGGGGAGTTGAACCCCTGTCCGAAAACCCATTCCCACAAATTTCTACGGGTGTAGCAGGCTTTTAAATTCCCGTCGGATGTGAAAGCGTACGAACACCTTCCGGCGGTAGTCTCAAATACTGATCAAGGCCGAGACAAGCCCTGATTAGTTGACCAACCTAATTAATCTGATTGCTGCCCGGCTGGTAAAACAGGTCAGAGTGCGGCTTAATTAAGCCGCGAACGCCAAAGAGTTGTTAACTTTTTTGTCGTTTAAATTAAAGACCCGGCGTTTAAAGTGTGTCCAGGAAACACTACCCGCTTATTGTGGTTCAAAATCCCCGTCGAAGCCATTACGCCCCCATTTATAATATGCTATAAGCTTATTATATCACATCCGGTTCAGCCATTCAATGGCCAAATCAAACCATGATCTTATATGACGATGCTCCTCCATGTTTTTGCATATCGGAACCGAATCGTCAGCCAGCGAAAGTCCGTGCGGCCCTCTGTCATATATATGCAATTCAAAAGGCACGGCTGCCTTTTTCAGCGCGGCTGCAAATAGCAACGCATTTTCCGCGGGCACAACATCGTCATTCGCAGTATGCCATATAAAAGCCGGACAGGTGTCTGTGCAAACTTCATTTTCAAGCGAAAGCTTAGCAAGCAGCGCAGGCTCCGGGCTTTTGCCGAGCAAATTCTGAAAGCTGCCGTTATGGCTGAATTCACCAGAGCTTATCACAGGATATGATAATATCATTGCATGCGGCCGGTTTTCGCCTGAGCTTAATTTCAGTTCTGCGCTGACAATAGGCTCTTTCCAAAGGACACCCAAGCTAGCGGCTAAATGCCCGCCGGCCGAAAAGCCGCAAATCGCTATTTTATCCCTATCAATATTATATTCGGCGCGGCGCTTAAGCAGCGCCATAGCCGCCGAAACCTCGATGAGCTGCGCCGGATAATGCGCCGGCGCACATGAATAACGCAGCACAGCAGCATTAAATCCATGGCGCAAAAACCGTAGCGCCACGGGCTCGGCCTCGCGGTCGGAAGTCATGCCATATCCGCCGCCCGGGCATATAAGCACGGTCGGGCGTTTCTTGTTCATGTCAAATTCGGGGCTGTTGTCAATAGCATATATTGTAAGTATAGCATCTTCACCAATATATTCCGAATCAAAAAAACTCTTTAATTTTAAGACTTGGTAAATCATAGCTATATTCTGTCCTTCATGGCGCGGGCGATATCGCGCTGTGCGCTGCGCCGTGCTGCATCGTCACGCTTGTCGTACAACTTTTTGCCGCGGCAAAGCCCTATTTGAACCTTGATAAGCGAGCCTTTAAAATAAACCGACATTGGCACTAAAGCAAGACCGTCTTGCTTGACAGAGCCAAACAAACGCATGGTTTCCTTTTTGTGCAGCAGCAGCTTTCTCACCCTGTATGGGTCGCGGTTAAAATTATTTCCCTGCTCATATGGGCTGATATGCATACCCTTTACAAATATCTCGCCGCCGTCTATAGAACACCACGAATCCTTTAGATTAACCCCGCCGGCGCGCAAAGCCTTAACCTCGGTGCCGATGAGTTCTATGCCGGCCTCAAGGCTTTCTATCACAAAATAGTCGTGAAAGGCTTTTTTATTTGTGGTAATGTTTCGTGTTTCTTGTTTGGGCAAAACTCTTCTCCTATAATTCCAAACGGCCGTGCAGCGCACGGCTTAGTGTCACTTCGTCGGCAAATTCCAAATCACCGCCCACAGGTATGCCATAGGCCAGCCGCGTTGTTTTTATGCACATAGGTTTTATCAGACGCGTGATGTACGAGGCCGTGGCCTCACCCTCAACGGTCGGGTTGGTAGCCATAATAACTTCAGTAACCGTATCATCGCCCAAGCGGGCCATAAGCTCTTTCAGATGAAGTTGCTCGGGGCCTATGCCGTCGAGCGGTGATATAGCGCCGTGTAGCACATGGTACAGGCCGTCGTATTCGCGTGTGCGCTCAAAGGCCAGAACGTCCCGCGCCTGCTCAACAACGCATATAGCGGCCTTGTTGCGTCTGTCATCCGAACACAGCGAACAAACCTCGCCGTCCGTAAGGTTTTGGCAGCTTTTGCAAAAGTGTATTTTTTCCTTGGCTTCTGTTATAGCGTCGGCAAATGCTTTGCATTCGCTCACAGAAAGACTTAAAACATGATACGCCAGCCGCGCGGCCGTTTTTCGGCCTATGCCGGGCAATCTGCCAAATTGTTCGATCAGCCGCTCTAGCGGCGGCACATTGTATGCCATATAGAGTCCTTCTTTAATTAAAATAGTCCGGGGATATTAAGTCCGCCGCTAAGCGCGCCCATAGCCTCGTCCGAGGCCGTTTGCGCCTGACGTATAGCCTCGTTAACGGCTGCCATGATCATATCCTCGAGCATTTCCACATCGTCCGGGTCAACAGCTTCGGGCTTTATCTTTACAGATTTCACCTCGTGCTTGCCCGTGACGACACATTCAACCATACCGCCTCCGGCTATGGCTGAATATTCCTGCTCATCCAACTCGGCCTGCTTTTGCGCCATATCATCCTGCATTTTCTGCGCCTGCTTCAGCATTCCCTGCATGTTGCCGGGGCCGCCCGAATTGTATCCCTGCGGTAATCTTGCTTTCATAAAATCAAATCCTTTATAACAGAATTTTTTTAATCCTCTATAATATTGACAGATGGATTGCTTTTTATAAACTCATTCAGCGGATCATCCGCTTCGGCCACGGCCGGCTTGCTGCGATTGTACGGTCCAAGCTTGTAAAGCCGGCCCGTAACCTGCATAACAGCCGTGCGTATGGTGTCGCGGTGGCGCTTGCCTTCCTTCACAAGCTCTCTGAAATGAGCGTTGTTGGTATCTATTAATAGATATTCGCCGTCTATATATGCGCTGGAATCATCCAGCACGGCGTGCATCATGGGGTTTATGGGTTGCAGCGCCTTTAAAACATCAGGCCAGGTTTGCAGCTGTTTTGGCTCGCTGAATGGGGACCCCTCGGGCGGTAACCCTGCATCCGCACTTGTGGGTGAAGCGGAGCTTGCGGTGATAACGGGTGGTTCTGTTTCGGGGCTAGGGCTTATAACAGGGTCTATGGCGGGACCCGCGGCGGGGCTGGTATCCGGCACTTCGTCCGGCCTTTTCGGCGGCTCTGTTGTGTCAGCCGGTTCCGAACAGGTCGATGGTTTTGCTTCTATCGGAGTAGCACTTGTATCCGGCACAAGCT
>JGI994J12354_10003042_pt1 | contig 15928 bp, 12 predicted proteins | sample IntmicLarv3ML3BL_FD_12354 | JGI IMG/M metagenome (IMG submission 12354) | reverse complement strand
AATCGGTTGCGAAGTATATACGGCAGCACGGCTACATACGGATAAAAATAAGGACTTGGACAGCGATTACGGTCATCTTGTATTGCTTTGCAAAAATAATGTCGGATATCAAAATCTGATCGAACTGGTTTCACGCAGCAATATCGACGGTTTTTATTATAAACCGAGAGTCGATTTGGCATTGCTTGAACAATATCATGAAGGAATCATCGCATTGTCAGCATGTTTAGCCGGTGACATTCCGCAAAAAATCTTGAAGTCAGACATGGCGGGAGCCGAACAGTTAGCTTTAAAATACTTGGAAATATTCGGAGAAGGTAACTATTATTTAGAATTGCAAGATCACGGAATAGCCGACCAAAAAACAGTAAATGAAGGTTTAATAAAAATATCTAAAAATACCGGAATTCCGCTAGTTGCAACCAATGATGCGCATTATTTACATAAAACCGACGCAAAAGCACAAAAAATCCTTGTTTGCGTTCAGATAAAGAAAACACTCAACGAAGATACGGGAATGGGTTTCGAAACGGATGAATTTTATGTAAAAACCGAAGAAGAAATGCGTGAAATCTTCGAATTTATTCCGGAAGCTATCGATAATACGCAAAAAATTGCCGATATGTGCAATGTGACATTCGGCGAACGTGACGGAACCGAAGCAAAAACTTTCAAGCTGCCCGATTTCAAACTACCTGAAGGTACGGACCACGCCGAATATCTGCGGGAACGTGCATATGAGGGGCTTTCATACAGATATACCGAAATAACGGACACATTGACCAAACGTTTGGATTATGAATTAAATATAATCAGCGAAATGGGCTTTGTAGATTATTTCCTGATTGTTTGGGACTTTATCAGATACGCAAAAGAACAAAAAATTCCGGTTGGTCCGGGTCGGGGTTCGGGTGCGGGTAGTCTTGTTGCTTATTGTATGCGTATCACAAACATCGAACCGATGGGTTATAATTTACTTTTTGAACGGTTTTTAAATCCCGAACGTATCTCCATGCCCGATTTTGATATAGATTTCTGTATCGAAAGACGGGGAGAGGTTATCGATTATGTCATCGAAAAATACGGAAAAGAACAAGTCGCACAAATCGTTACATTCGGAACACTCAAAGCCAAAGCGGCAGTTAAAGACGTAGGACGTGTTTTGGGTATGACCCCGGCAGAAGTTTCGCGTGTGAGTAAACATTTACAGGATAAAATGAGCATTTCAGAGTCATTGCATTATATTCCCGATTTAAAATTAATGTATGACACAGAACCGCAGGTAAAAGAATTAATAGATATGTCCGAACACGTCGAAAACAATCCGAGGCATTGTTCTGTTCACGCAGCAGGAATTGTTATCACGGCAAGACCGGTCAGTGAATATGTTCCGTTAATGGTCATGGAAGGTATGCCGGTAACGCAATTTGATATGAAACTTGTTGAAGAAATGGGACTCTTGAAAATGGATTTTTTGGGTTTACGTAACTTAACGGTTATCGAAGACGCTTCAAAATTAATCCGTAAAAATATACCTGATTTCGATATAGAAAAAGTAAGCCTGGAAGACAGCAACATCTTCGCAATGCTCTCTCAAGGTGAAACGGACGGCGTTTTTCAGCTCGAATCAGGTGGTATGAAAAGAACTCTTATTTCATTAAAACCAAAAAGTTTAGAAGATATTATCGCTATTATTTCGCTATACAGGCCTGGTCCCATGGATTCAATACCGACTTATGTCGAAAACAGTATGAAAGACCCCAATAAAGTAGTATATAAACACCCGTTATTAAAAAATTCATTGGAAGTCACTTACGGATGTATGGTTTATCAGGAACAGGTTATGCAAATTGTACGTGAATTAGCAGGTTATTCATATGGCAGAGCTGATTTAATCAGACGTGCAATGGGTAAAAAACAAGCGGATGTCATGGCAAAAGAACGCGAATATTTCGTGCACGGCAAAATTGATGAAAATGGTATTGAAGAATGTCACGGAGCTATAAAAAAAGGTGTTCCCGAAAATATTGCCAACGAAATTTTTGATGAAATGGTTAAATTCGCGGAATACGCATTTAATAAATCTCATGCGGCAGCATATGCATTCGTTTCGTATTATACTGCTTATTTACGTTATTATTTCAAAAAAGAATATATGGCGGCTTTGGTTACAAGCGTACTCGAAAAAACCGATAAAATGGTCGGATATATCAATGATACGGAAAAAAACGGTATTAAAGTTCTTCCGCCTGACATAAATTTAAGTGAAGCGAACTTTATTGTTGAAAATGATAACATTCGTTTCGGTTTGGTTGCCATAAAAAACGTGGGATCGGGAGTCATTGCTGATATGGTCAAGGAACGGACAGCGAACGGAAAATTCGACAGTTTTTATGATTTTTGCGAAAGAATGCTAAAAAATTCCAATATGGACTCAAAATGTATCGAAAGTTTAATCAGAGCGGGTGCTTTTGATGCAATGGGAAACAAGCGAAGACAACTGGAATTATCATTCCCTGAAATCAGGAAAAATATCCAGCAATTAATAAAAGAACAACAAGAAGGTCAATTCTCGTTGTTTGGAGATAGTGAGTCGCCTAAAAGCGTATATAAATATCCGTCTGTTGAAGAATATACGCGAAAAGAATTATTGCAAATGGAAAAAGCAATGACAGGCGTGTATATTTCAGGACATCCGTTACATGACTACTTAGATGTCATTGAAGCAATGGAGGTCAACAATGTCGCAGAAATTTCGTCAAAAGAAAATGATTATGAAAATCGGGATGATGTCAAAATTATAGGAGTCGTTTCATCAGCGACAAAAAAAATGACAAAAAGCGAAAAAATGATGGGAATTATGCGAATTCAAGATTTGACGGGTGAAGTTGAAGTACTTGTTTTTTCGAAAACATACGATAAATTTTCACATTTAATTGCCGAAGATAAAATTTTAGCGGTTTCAGGAAAGTTGGACATCGAAGACGACGATCAAAATGCAACAGATGGTGTTGAAGAAAATGCAAAAAATAATGTTGTTAAAATTATATGTAACAATTTGGTTGAACTGGAACAAAGATCAGCTGAAAAAGTTGAAAATAATGAACCGAAACAGTTATATATAAAAATAGCTCGAAAAGACGCAGCAAAATTAGACGAATGTGTTAAAATTTTAATGTCAAATAAAGGTGAAAGCGAAGTTGTGTTCAATTTCATTGATTTGGGCAAACAAGCAAAGTTTTCGCAGAATAACGTAAATATTTCGACGGGTATGTTACTGAGATTAAAAACAATGTTAGGTTCCGAAAACGTGCTGGTTAACGCAAATTCATCACGAAATTAAAGGTATAATATGATAAAAATATTACAACATTATCAAGACAACGAATATTTCGCTGAAATCATTGAAAACGACAAAATTTTGGCAAAATGCACATACGATTTTGTCAACAATGAAATTCTTGATATAATTGAAATAGAATCATGCGGAATGATGTTAGAATCATTAATTAAAAGCGTTTTAAATAAATTTGATTTATGTAATAAAAAAATTATCATATGTAAAAACATGAAATTGAAAATATTGCTTGAAAAACTGGGATTTTTATACGAAAATGAACTTTTTAAAATCGATTTAAACGGCTATTTTGAAAAATCATGCAGCGAAAATCCAAAAAATCAAGTATAAAACCGCTAAAAAAATAGGTTGATGAACAAGATATAAAATTAATGAATTTTGTCCGATCCAAATGAGAAATTTTGGCGGTAATTTAAACTTAAATAAACTTTTTTTCTTTTTATAAAGAATTTTTCCGAGAACTAATCCTATAAAAACAAAACCGAGAAACGGAAAAAGCGGATAGTAATCGGCAGAAGTAAAGCCTTTGGAAGTGATACCGAACGGAAAAAGAAACATCCGATTTTGATTACTGAGCTTATAAATAAACGGAAAAACTATTTTCGGGACAGCAAAACAAACGACAGAAATAACTGCAATAAAAGCAGGATGCAACTTTTTAACAAATTGACTCAATATCATTGCAATCCCTAAAAAATGCAGGATTCCGAAACGTATACCAAGCGTTTGATTCGTAAAATATTCGGCAGTAATCGTGACAACGCTAAGTCCCAAAGCACAGCCGAATACTTGAAGTCCGCGTTTTACGTTTTTTTCGGTCAAAGTACACGCAATTCCGCATAAAATCATGAACATACGTGCGGAAATATCACCGATTAAGTAGTCATATCCCCATAAAAAGTTAGTATGTATATTAAATATATTATTAATATCGAAAATCACGTGGTCATAAATCATAAAAATAAATGCAAATCCACGTAAATAATCGATTTCCCAAATTCGGTTCGTTTTATTTTTTTTCTTAATCATATCTAAAAATCTTTCTGTTAATTTTAATTAAGTATATAATATTTTTATACAAAAATCAAGGGGAGAATTATGGGACATTCAGTTTTACCTGTCAAAACAGTTGATGATATTTTACATTCTGCAAAGAAAAACGGCTTGAAATTGAGTTATTCAAACAATATAAATATCTTGAAAGAACCGTTAAAAATCGGAAAAATGATAATTCCCAACCGTTTGTGCATACATCCGATTGAAGGTTGTGATTCAACTGACCAAGGAGCACCGGGTGAACTGACAATGCGTCGTTACACTCGATTTGCCGAAGGCGGAAGCGGATTAATTTGGCACGAAGCGGCAAGCGTTTGTCATGAAGGTCTCGGAAATCCGAGACAATGGTATTTGCATGAAAAAAATACAGATAAATTTAAATTGTTTTTAAATGATATCAACGAAAAGGGTATAAAATCCAACGGTTTTAAACCAATAAATATCATTCAGGCAACACATTCAGGAAGATTTTCTAAACCTAACGGCAAGCCTGAACCGGTAATTGCGTATCATAATCCATACTTGAACGAAAGAATGAATTTAGATGCCGATTATCCGGTTATAACTGACGATGAACTCAAAAGAGTCGGGGAAGATTTTATCAAAGGTGCTGTAATTGCGAAGAATGCAGGGTTTGACGGAGTTGACATCAAAGTTTGTCATCGGTATTTATTGGGTGAATTGTTCAGTGCATATAACCGAAAAGGTGCATATGGCGGCAGTTTTGAAAATCGTATCAAATTATTTTTAGACATCATCGATGCAGTTCAGTATTTAGTAGACAAAAATTTCATTATAACAACAAGAATTAACTTATATGACGGAATTGCATATCCGTTCGGTTTTGGTGTCGATAGAGAAAATGTTGATGTTTGGGATAAAAAAGAACCATTTGATATAATTAAATTACTATTTAATCGTAATATTCGACTTGTAAACATAACGATGGGTACGCCGTATTTTAATCCGCATGTCAATCGTCCATATGAATTTGGCTTACCAAAACCGAAAAACGAACCGATTACAGGCGTTGCACGTTTATTGAACGGTGCGGCAGACTTGCAAAAAGAATTTCCCGAAATGGCAGTCATAGGAACGGGATATTCGTGGTTTGGTGCTAATTCAGCGGGTTTCGCAGCCGGTGCAATAGAAAACGATGAAAGCAAATTAATAGGTTTCGGACGCATGTCGCTCGCATATCCGAATTTTGCGAATGATATTTTTGAAAAAAAAGTTATGGATCGGCATAAATCTTGTATTACATGCGGAAAATGTTCTGAATTAATGAGAAACGGACAAGTAGTCGGTTGTGTGGTTCGTGACAAATATTATACGGAATTATATCAAAAAATGATTAAAAATCAATAAAAAAACGTTAAAAAACAGCGAAAAATGATTGAAAATCATTAAAAAATTGACAAAAAACAGTAAAAAAAGAAGCTTTTTGAGGTATAAAATGGTCGCAATTGTAACAGGCGGAAGCCGAGGAATTGGCCTTGGTATTTGTAAATGTTTAGCGAGAGACGGTTTTGATTTGTGTATAGTTGGTACAAAAGACTTTATTGAAGTTGAAAATGGAATAAAAGATATAAAAATATACGGAAAAGACGCTATTTATATAAAATGTGACATTTCAGACGTTGAAAAACAATATGAAATAATCGATAAAGTTGTCGATTATTACGGAAGAATTGACATTTTAGTCAACAACGCAGGAGTTGCACCAAAAATACGAACAGATATATTGGAATTAAATACCGAAAATTTTGATCATCTTTTAAATATAAATTTAAGAGGAACTTTCTTTTTAACTCAAAAAGTTGCTAATGAAATGATAAAACTCGTAAAAAACGATAAAATTTGCAATCCGAAAATCATTACAATTTCGTCTGTATCAGCCAATACATCGTCTCCGAATCGTGCAGAATACTGTATTTCTAAAGCGGGTCTATCCATGATGGTGACGTTGTTTGCAGATAGATTGGCCGATGAAAATATTTTCGTATATGAAGTCAGACCAGGAATTATTCGAACAGATATGACCGAAAAAGTAGCAGAAAAATATGATAAATTAATCAGCGAAGGAATAACACCAATTAAAAGATGGGGAGAACCAAACGATGTCGGTGAAGCCGTAAGTGCGTTGTGTTCGGGAAAATTCAATTTTTCGACAGGTGAAGTTATCAACGTTGATGGAGGTTTTCATATACAAAGATTGTAATATTTGACAAGAAAAAGGTAGATTATGATACTTGATAATGTAATAATTGACAATAAAAATATAAAAATTTATACTTTGAATACTGTAATCGTAGGCAGCGGAGCAGCCGGTTTAAATGCAGCGGATGAATTGTATAAATGGGGACAAACCGATATTTGTATCGTAACTGAAGGAATAAACTGCGGAACTTCAAGAAATACAGGCTCAGACAAACAAACGTACTATAAATTGAGTATGGAAAGCGATGAAAACGACAGTGTTCGAAAAATGGCTCAGACGTTGTTTGATGGCGGTTGTATGCACGGTGATACGGCACTTACAGAAGCGGCAGGTTCAGCGGGTAGTTTCTTTAAGTTAGTTCATGCAGGCGTAAATTTTCCGACAAATAAATATGGTGAATACGTGGGTTATAAAACCGATCATGATCCGCAAAAACGGGCAACATCAGTCGGTCCGCTGACTTCTAAAATGATGACTGAAGCGTTGGAAAAATATGTTTTTGAAAAAAACATTAAAATTTTTGACGGATATAAAGTTATCGAAATTTTATCCGATGATGAAAAAGTTCATGGAATTATCGCAATAAATATTAATTATGTTGATGAAATTATAATATTTAATTGTAAAAATGTAATATTTGCCACAGGCGGACCGGCAAACATATATAAAAACAGCGTATATCCGATAAGTCAAAACGGTTGTAACGGAGCAGCGTTCAAGGCAAATGTTCGAGGTGTAAATGTAATTGAATCACAATTCGGGATTACATCATTAAAATTTCGTTGGAATTTATCGGGATCATTTCAACAAGTAATTCCGAGATATATTTCAACTGATATGGTCGGAAATGACGAAAAAGAGTTCTTAAATGACTATTTTCCTGATATGAAATCTTTGGCAAACGCTATTTTCCTGAAAGGTTATCAATGGCCGTTTGATCCGAAAAAAATCGAAAATTATGGTTCTTCGCTTATCGATTTAGCTGTTTTTAACGAAATAAATGTTAAAAACCGACGTGTTTTCCTCGATTTTAATGAAAATTTACGCTATAATAACGAAGAATTTCAGGTAAACAGCTATAATTTATCTGAAAATGCTTATAATTATTTAAAAAATTCAAATCTGGTTGACTCTGAATCAAAACCGATCGAACGCCTGGAGATTCTAAATAAAAAAGCGATAGAATTATATCAAGATAATAATATTGATTTATATACAGAAATGCTCGAAATCGGTGTAAATCCGCAGCATAACAACGGCGGTTTAATATGTAATATCTGGTATGAAAGCAATGTCAGACATTTCTTTCCGGTCGGTGAAGCTGCGGGTGTTTTCGGCATTTACCGGCCCGGCGGAAGCGCTCTCAATTCTACACAAGTCTCATCTTCCCGAGCTGCTCAATATATTGCAAAAAAATATTTCGGAGACGCTGAAAATGTTGATATTTTTATAAATAAATATAAGAAAAATATAAAATATCATATTAATATTATAAATAATCTTGATATAATCGATAATCTCAGCGTACACGAAGAAAAAATTAAAAATATAAATAAAATCAATGAAATTAAAACAAATCTGCAAAATAATATGAATATAAACGGTTCGGTAAAACGAAGTTTAAATCGATGCGTAAATGGCATAAATTATATTAAATATGTATTAAATTTAATCAAAGATATAAAGTTTTATTATCAAAATGTTTTCGATTATTATGAAATTATCGAAATTGCACGAACTCAATTTGTCTATTTATCAGCCATTCAATTCTATATAGAAAACGGCGGAAAGAGTCGCGGTTCTTATTTGATTTGCGACGAAAACGATAAATTTTTGGCATATGACGGTACAATGCAGGATATTACGATAGAAACATCTTTTAATGAAACCGAATTTTCGTGTACGCATGAATTTGTGGTTTGCCGTCCTGTTCCGGATGAAAATAATTGGTTTGAAAATGTTTGGAATGACTATAATAATGACAAAATTTACGATTAAAATATAAAAAAGTGAGGAGAAAATGTTAAAAGGAATATATATAACAAGTGAAAATACATTTAAAAACGTGTATTGTGAAGAAGCTTTAGAAAAAATTAACGGATTAATTGACATTGAACCGAAACCTTATACATCCGATTATATCACACAAAACCCTTCGATTCTATCGGATGTTGACGTAATTTTGAGTACATGGGGTATGGTCAAGTTAGATGAGAAAATTCTTGCGAATGCACCGAGACTAAAAGCGGTTTTTTACGGAGCAGGAAGTATTCGCTACTTTACGACTGATGCAATGTGGGATCGAAATATCACGGTTTGCTCGGCTTACGGAATGAACGCAATTCCTGTTATTAACTTCACTTTGTCGCAGATTTTATTCAGTTTAAAAGACGGTTTTCGCCATATGATGCGTCTGAAAAAAGAAAAAATTTGGAAAAGTGAACATATCGACGGTATTTATAAAGCGAAAGTAGGAATTATTTCACTCGGTTTAATCGGTTCAGGTGTTTGTGAAAAATTGAAACAATTCGATGTTGATGTGTATGCATATGATATAGTACAAAATGAAGAAACTTCAAAGCGTCTGAATATCACATATTCATCGCTCGAAGAGATTTTTTCAACATGTGAAGTAATTTCGCTTCACACGCCTTGGTTACCTCAAACAGAAAATATGATAAACGGAAAATTATTATCTTTAATGCCTCAAAAATCGACTTTCATCAACACGGCACGCGGAGCGGTCGTTAATGAAAAGGAAATGATTGAAGTTTTAACGCGAAGACCTGACATCATGGCTTTAATCGACACGCCGTACCCTGAGCCACCGATTGCTGAAAGCCCGTTATATACGCTTGAAAACGTGTTGTTGACACCGCATATCGCCGGTGCAATGGGTCGGGATTGCTGGAAAATGTCGATGTGTATGGCAGATGAATTAGAAAAATTTATTAAAAATGAACCGTTAGATTGGTCAATTAGCCGCGAAAAAGCTAAAATTTTGGCGTAAAGGAACAAAATATGAATAAAACGGGACTATGTTCGATTTCTTTTCGAAATTTATCGGTTGACGAAATTATTTTGATCATAAAAAAAGCAAATTTAGACGGCATTGAATGGGGAGGAGATGTTCATTCAATTCACGGAAAGATCAAACTTGCTGAAGAAATACGTAAAAAAACGCTGAATGCGGGACTTTGCGTGTCATCGTACGGTTCATATTATCGGACAGGAATAAGCGAAAGCGAAAATCTTTTATTTAAAGATGTATTGGCGAGTGCAGTTTCATTGGGTGCACCGATAATTCGAGTCTGGGCAGGAAATAAAAATTATGCCGACTATGATATAAATGAAGTTAATTTTATTATAAAAGATATATATAGAATTTGTGAAATGGCTGAAAACGAAAATATTTCAATCGCCTTCGAATATCACGGCGGAACACTGACAAATTGTGATGACGGCGTGAAAAAATTGCAAGAAATGACGCAGGAAATTAAAAATTTATCATTTTATTGGCAGCCTCCAGTCGGATTGAGTATAGAACTTTGTTTAAATGGTATAAATTATTTAAAAAATATAAAAAAATTATCGAATATTCATGTTTTTCAATGGGATTTAATCGATTCGAAAATCGTCAGAAAGCCCTTAATTGACGGAAAAAATGTATGGGAACGTTATATCGGACAATGCGGAAATGATGATCGGTATTTTTTAATGGAATTTGTAAAAAATGATAATACTGAACAATTTTATGCTGATGCCAAATTTTTGAAAGGTTTATTAAAGTGAAAAAAATAAAGCAATTGCTCTAAACTTAATTGTAAAGCAATAATGCTTGACAGATAAAATCGGAGAATATTTATGGACAGAAAATATATTTGTTATTGCGGATTATATTGCGGAAACTGTGCTGTTAAATCAAAAATCGACCCTGTTGCAAAAATTTTATACGACGAAATGAAACTGGCTGGATTTGAACATATTATAAATTACATTCCTGATGGTGAAGTTTTTTGGCGTTTTTTGAAATCGATGACAGAAAAAGGAACTTGCGTTTCTTGTTGTGAAAACAGCGGAAATCCGGGTTGTAAAATTCGGAAATGTGCGGTTTAAAAAGGTTTTGAAATGTGCGTGATGTGCGAAAAATATCCTTGCGAAAATTTTACGGAATTCTTTAAAAATTATTCTGTTTTAAAAAGTGATAATGCTTTATATTTAGAAAAAGGTGCAGACGAATGGGCAAAAATGCAAGATTTGAGAGTTAATGCGAAATTTTCGTATACTGATAAAAGTATGCAGCTAAAATTAGATGAAAAATAATTAAATTGTACTTGTATGCGAATAAAAATTTGGATTTTTTTAATTAAATACTTGAAAAATATTCGAAAATGTAGTATAATAAAATGTAATTAAAATTTGAAAGGAATCCTATTAATGAAATTATTGTATGAGGGAAAAACCAAAAATGTCTATGAATTGGACAAAAAAAATGTTGTTTTAAAATTTAAGGACGACGTGACAGGGACTGACGGAGTTTTCGATCCGGGCGCTAATACAGTTGGTTTATCTATCGAAGGAATTGGCAAAAAATCTTTGCGTATGACCGAATTTTTCTTCAAAAAACTCGAGCAATCAGGGATTCCTACGCATTATGTCAGCAGTGATTTGGCTGAAAACACTATGGTTGTTAAAAATGCAACATTATTCGGAAAAGGTCTTGAAATTATTTGCAGATTTAAATCGGTCGGTAGTTTTTTACGCAGATACGGTATGTACACCAACGAAGGCGACAATTTAGCGTCATTTGTTGAATTTACACTAAAAGACGACGCCCGCAACGATCCGCCGATTACCAAGGACGCACTTTCTATGCTGAAAATTATGACCGAAGCCGAATATGAAGATATCAAAAAACAAACGATTAAAATTGCTGAATTTGTCCGTGATGAATTGAAAAAATTCAAAGTTGATTTATATGACATAAAATTTGAATTCGGACGCGTAACAGGCAGCAACGATATCGTTTTAATCGATGAAATTTCGGGCGGAAACATGCGTGTTTATGCGAACGGCGAATATATCATGCCCGAAGCTTTGTACGGAATAATGTTTAAAGACTAATTAAAATAAAAAATACAACAATTGAATTTCAGTTGTTGTATTTTCATAAAAAGGTGAAATTATGGTTGATAAAAGTGTCGAACGAATTGAAGTGATAATGCGTAGAAATGCGAGTTTTTCGTTGCCAGATACGAAGCTGGCAAATGGTTTTCGGTTTTCATTTTATACCGAAGAAAAAGATGGCTGGGCTTGGGCTGAAATTCAAACGGCAGTCGGGCAATTCGGCTCTGTTTGGGACGCTTATCAATATTTTCGGCAGGAATTTTGTCATGAACGTGAAATGAAACGTCGAATGATGTTCATCGAGAACGAAAACGGCGAAAAAATTGCTACATCAACAGCGTGGTGGACATATACGGGACAACGCAGAGATCCGATTTTGCACTGGGTCGCCGTGAAAAACGAATATCAAGGTCTTGGTTTGGGCAAAGCGATAATTTTTGAAGTAGTTCGCTTGATGACGCAGATTGAGGGTGAACGTGAATTTTTCCTGAATACGCAGACAGTCAGCCACAAAGCCATAAAAATTTATGAAAAAGTGGGATTTTTTATTACGGACGAACGAAATTTGATCGGAACACCGAATGACAGGTATACCGAGGCTGTAGCGTTGCTGGCTGAAATTGATAAACGGTAGGTTATTAACCCATGGTTTTTGTCATGTCAAACCTCTTTTTATTTTATTATAGCCGAAATTTTCAATTATTTAAAGCGACTGAAAAGATAGTTGTTTTCAACGGAACGTTGAGTTAATAGGTGAAAAAGGAGCTGTTTGCCGAAAAAGCGAACAGCTCTGTTTTTATACTAAATAATCAAATAAGCTCCCAGCATTTTTCTCTGATCATCATCGGAATAGCTGATATAACCCGATTTCAACGCACCTTCAAGCACTGCTCCGCGCATTTGAAAAATATTCACACAAGCGTGGTCAATCTGGTATTGGTCATTTTTGAAAAAGTCGGGAATTTCGTTGTAGATGATTTCACGGCAAAAATTGTAATGTTTCATTGCGATATTGTATGCCTCATTATACAATTTATCGTGAATTTCTTTCTGTGATTCAGTAAATTCGCCGATTTTATTTTGGAATGTAACACGGAATGTTGGTTGATATTTATCGTCTAAATAGCCGTATCCGATTAATTCGTCCAAAATTTGCTGATTAATTCCGTTTATATTTTGGTTCGCTGCGGCAACGAGAACTTTTACTTGTTGGTAGGATAAACTTGTCGGAGTTTTAAATTCAATTCTTTTGTATTTAAATTTAAACTGACCGAAATTGATGAAATCTAAGTCATTCGGCGTATCCATGCAACCGTGTAATCCTACAAATTCAGGACGATTTCCGAGATATTCTTCCATGCCGAGCAAGTCCCATTCACCGCCATTGGGACGCAGCGTGTGTCCGTATCTGCCGAGATTTTTTTTGACAAATTTACGTTGTTCATGTATATCATTTGCAATTCTTTGGGAAACTTCATCAATTTTTTGCATTAATAACGCCCATTTCATGTCGTCGTATGGTTGATAACTTTCGTGCCATTGAAAATCGTTTTCATCAAAACTTTTCACTTGATTTTCGATTAAATTTATGATTTTTTCGGTTATTGACGATTGAATTTCGTAAAGGTGAGCGTAAATTTTTTCTTGTGCTACTGTGCTGACGATAAATAAATTTGTTTCGTATTTATTACCGTTTTTACGCAGGAATTCGCCTTGTACCAACATATCCAATTCATCTTCGAGATAGGGAAGTGCCATCCCGATTTCAATGGCGAGTTCTTCCGCTGTTGATGGTGTTCGATATGTAGCCAACAAGATATTTTTATTCAATTTTTTTTCAATTACAGACCATGGTTCACCGTTTTTTCCTGAAAAACCATTCATGAAAAAACCAATGTTTTCGGGTTTATAGCTCAATGTTCCGAATTCTCTTGCCATACTAATACCTTCTTTCAATATATTTCTTGCACGGAATAATTTCGATTTTATCGTGCCAATCGGGAGGTTCAGCGAATTTGCAATATCATCGATTTTGCGGTAATCGATATAAAAAGCGACAACGATATTCCGATATTCGCTCGAAATAAACGCTAATTCACGCCGTAATAATTTTAAATCTTCCTGATGAATTAAATCGTTTTCCAAATCATATGTGTCGGAAATTTCGAGTGATTCATATTCATTTTCAATCAAATTATTAACTCTGTTCGATTTTTTATCAACCCAAGCAGCATATTTATTTCTTGCAATTTTCCATACCCATGCCGAAAAATTTTCAAGTTTTATGCCTTTTCGCAACGCAGAAATGATATCCAATGAAATGTCTGCAGTCAAATCTTCGGCATCATTTACGTCGCTGACTTTTTTCAAGCAAAAATAATATAGTTTTTCAAAATAATTTTCGGAAAAAGTCTGAATCAATGTTTCGATATTGTCGTTTAACACAGCTTTCGCACCTCCTTTGCTAATATAGTGTGTCAAAATGAAAAAAGGTTGCAAAAAGAGTTACGAAAATGTAACTCTTTTTAAATTTATTTATCTTCGAGCCATAAATCGTCGATTTTCACGTCGATTTTTTCGGATGTTCCGTTGAATGACAGGATTAATTTTTCAATAGTCTTATTCAAAGCGATTTTCCCTAAATTTACGCTGATTTTCGACCATTCATTGAGTTTTGGCATCGGTTTTTCATAATTCGGAAGATCGCTTAACAATGTTTTATCCGAAAATACACAATCGACCAAAACGTCGTTGTTTACGTACTTTGGATTGATAAAATAAGATAATTCGGTTGTCGCTGAAACAGGTACATTTACAGCATGAATAGCTTTTTCAATTTTTTTACTGTTTTCACCTGTAATTTCAAAAACAAATTTGCCTGAATGTGCGTTATCATCGGCTTTTACGGAAATATTTACGTCATTTTCCGAAATTTCCTGAGGAATCGGATCCATTCCGATTTCAAAACCCGAACGGTACCAGCGCGGACCGACAGAAAAGGGGATATTAAGCGTTAATTCAATGTTTTTTTCGTTAAAAATTTTTGAAAAAGTTCCTGTTAATCTTAAATAATAATCATTCGATATATATGTTCCGTCGGCTGAAAGTGTTAAAAAATACGTGTTTTTCGGAATTTCCGATGAATCGGCAGCCGCTTTCATAATCGCCGTACCTTCGTCATATTCGTCAAACATCGCTATATACACGCATTTTACATCGTTTTTTAAGATTTCGTTCATTTGCGTTTTAAGCAATTCACCTTGTAAACGCGGAATCATATTCGGTGTACCGCCGTTCCAAAGTGACCACGCAAAACCCGAATAAATAACAGGCATGTAATCCTGATTGCTTATATGTTTGCAAAAAGTCATATCAGTCGTAACTTTTGTATTAAAATGTTCGACCGCTTTTTCGGAAGTACGAAAACGTCCGACTGTCCACGGCGAAACCATGTCATAAGCCGCGTAAACATCGCGAAAACCCGGGATTGAATCGAGTGCGTCCAACCGCCAGTTTGTCGGAGTACCGCCGATTACGTAATAACCGCTGTCCTTGAAAAATTTGATAATTTCGAGGCTTTCTTCGGCTGTTCGGCGAAAGTTTCCGCCAACACCCATACCCCACAATTGTACAATCGGTTTACCGTTTTGGTGCAGATATTGCGTAGATTCGGGGATTTTTAGTTCGTTGCAAATAACTTCATTCCAGTCTTTTTTAATTACTTCGACAAAATTATCCTGCCTGTATCCCGATAAATCATAACAAATATAGAAAATTCGTCCATATTTTTCTGATGCTGTTTTTACGTTTTTCGCCACATGATGAAAATGGTGGCTGCGTCTGCCTGTTGCTTCACCTAAAAATCGCTGTAAAGCTACGCCATGAATGTTGTATTGCTTCATCCAAGAAAAATGCAGATCGATTGTGTTGTCAAAATACGACGAAAAAAGTTGTGCTTTTCTGCCGTCATTTAACGGCTCAAATCGCGTATCCGTCAATTCTTCCTGATTATATTCATATAAATCCGGATATAACTCAAAGCTGTGTTTTTGCTTGCCGTCTTCGTCAAAGCCGGGTGTTTTTCCTCCCCAATGCATCCAACCCCGTTCGGCGTAACCGTCTTCGGGGGTGCCGAACCAGCCTTGATAACCGCAAATAACCTTGCC
>JGI994J12354_10003041_pt1 | contig 15929 bp, 15 predicted proteins | sample IntmicLarv3ML3BL_FD_12354 | JGI IMG/M metagenome (IMG submission 12354) | reverse complement strand
CCGTACTGCCGCGCCTTGTGCAGGAGGGGAAAATGCTTTGGGAATTGGGTACCCGTAAAAAGCTGCACAACCGCAAGGCGGCGCTTTCCCGCCTGCTCTGCGCGTTTGTGCGTCCCTTTCTGCGCCGTGAAATCTGGCTGATTTCCGACCGCGCCAATAAGGCGGATGACAACGGCGAGGCGCTCTTTCTCCATCTGCAGAAGCATCCGCAAAAAAAGGTGCATCCCGTCTTTGTCATTCGGCGGGACAGTCCGGATTACGCGCGGCTTGCGCAGCTTGGCGCGGTGACAGACTTTCAGAGCCACAAGCACAAAATCCTGTTTCTGCTGGCCAAGAAAAACATATCCTCTCACGCGGACGAATTTGTCATCAACCCCTTTGAGCGCGCCGAATTATTCGCGGCCTACCGCGGGATGCTTACGCAGCAGCGCTATGTGTTTTTGCAGCACGGCGTGACCCAAAACGACCTTACCGACTGGCTGAACCGCTATAAAAAAAACATTGCATTGTTTGTGGCGGCCACCGCTGCGGAACATGAGTCGCTCTTGCGGCTGCCTTATTTTTATACGGAGCAGAAGGTAAAGCTGCTGGGCTTTCCCCGCTATGACCGCCTGTATCGGGACGAGCGGCGCTGCATCACCCTCATGCCTACCTGGCGGCAGCATCTGACCGTTGCGCTCGGCGGCGGGCAGCGCGCGCCGGGACCGGATTTTGCGGAAAGCGAATATTTTCAATTCTACAATCAGCTCATCAGCCACCCTGCGTTGCTGGACTGCGCCCAAAAGCACGGCTATACCCTGCGCTTTTTGCCGCATCCCACCATCGTCCCCGCCATGGAATTGTTTGCGCACGACCCGCGTGTGACCTTCTTGACCGGCAAAGAGGCCTACCGCGAAATTTTTGCGCAAAGCGAGTTGGTGCTCACGGATTATTCCTCCGTTGCCTTTGACTTTGCTTACCTGCGCAAGCCCGTGGTGTATTCGCAGTTTGACAAAGCGGCGCTTTACAGCGGCGGGCATCTTTTCACCGGCGGCTGCTTTGACTATGAGCGTGACGGCTTCGGCGAGGTGGAATATACCCTGGAGGGCACAGCCGCCCGTTTGATGGAGTACATCGAAAAAGACTGCGCGTTGAAGGAAGAATACCGCGAAAGAATCGACCAAACCTTCCCATTTTCCGACCGTGAAAACTGCGCGCGCTGCGTGAACGAGGTGCTGAAACTCCGCTGATGGATTTTTTTGTGATAAATCCCTAATTTTTTGAATTTTTTTCGTGACATTGCGCCGAAAATATGTTATACTGACTACCTATTTGATGTTTATGGGAGCAATCTATGTTTGAACAAATCATTCATGTGGACCGCATGGAGCAAGCCATCAGCTTATTCGGCAGTTTTGATGAGAATATTCACTACATTGAGCAGGAGTTTGCGGTGATGGTTGTCAGCCGTGGCTCCGAGCTGAAGGTGACGGGCGAGGATGCCGAGGCCGTCTCCAAAAGCGTGCGCGCTGTGAACGGGCTGCTCACGCTTATCAACAAGGGCGAGGCGTTGAGTGAGCAGAACGTGCGCTATGTGCTTTCCATGGTGCAGGATGGCAACGAGGACAAGCTCAGCGCTCTCACGGCGGACTGCGTTTGCATTACTTCACGCGGCAAGCCGGTGAAGCCCAAGACGCTGGGGCAAAAGAAATATGTGGAGTCCATCCGCCAAAACACCATCACGCTGGGCGTGGGTCCTGCGGGTACGGGCAAAACCTATCTCGCCGTGGCCATGGCGGTCACCGCCTTCCGCGCGAAGGAGGTCAACCGCATCATCCTCACGCGCCCCGCTGTGGAGGCAGGCGAAAAGCTGGGCTTTCTGCCGGGAGATCTGCAGCACAAGGTAGATCCCTACCTGCGGCCGCTTTACGACGCGCTGTTTGATATGCTGGGCGCGGAAAACTACCAGCGCCATCAGGAGCGCGGCAACATCGAGGTTGCACCTCTCGCCTACATGCGCGGGCGGACGCTGGATGACAGCTTCATCATTCTGGACGAAGCGCAGAACACCACCGCCGAGCAGATGAAGATGTTTCTCACGCGCTTGGGGTTCAACTCCAAAATGGTCATCACAGGTGACATCACACAAATTGACCTGCCGGACGGCAAGCGCTCCGGCCTCGTGGAGGCGGTGCGCATTCTCAAAAACATCAAAAGCATCAGCACGGTGCGTTTCACGGAAAAAGACGTGGTGCGCCATCGGCTGGTTCAAGATATTATCCGTGCCTACGAAAGATCAGAGGAGGGAAGGACAAGAAAATGATGCGTAAAGCGATTCTCAATGGCGGGCAGAAACCGCCGAAGATCAAGGTTGTTATCTCCGATGACCAGACGGATGTTAAAATTCCGTCGGGCATCCGTATGCTCGTGCGCCGCTGCTGTACGGCGGTGCTGGTGCTGGAAGAATTCCCCAGTGATGCGGAAATCAGCGTGCGCTTCGTGGACGACGCAGAAATCCGCAGGCTGAACCTGCAATACCGAGGCATTGACAGCGCCACTGATGTGCTGTCCTTTCCGCTGGGGCAGAACGGCAGCTATGACAGCAACCCGAACAGCAGCACCCTCATGTTGGGGGATATCGTCATCTCCATTCCCCGCGCCGTGGAGCAGGCGAAGCGCTATGAGCATACGCTTCAGCGCGAAATCGGCTTTTTGACCGTGCATTCCATGCTGCATCTCTTGGGTTATGACCACGTCAACGAGGGGTTGGAGCAGGTGCGTATGCGCGAGAAGGAAGAGGCCGCACTCACGCGCCTGGGACTCAAGCGCAACGGAAGCTATTACATGGACGATGAATAAGCTCGTTCGGAGCTTCGGCTACGCATTCCAGGGCGTTTTCTTTGCCCTGCGCAATGAGCGCAATATGCGCATTCATGTTTGCTGCATGCTCTATATGTTCTTTTTTCTGGGCTTTTTTGACTTTTTCGTCCTCACACGCACAGAGATTGCGGTGCTGTTGCTTGCGAACGCCATTGTGCTCGCGGGCGAGCTGTTCAATACCGCCATTGAGGCAACGATTGATTTGCTGCAAAAAAAACACAGCAAAGAGGGCAAAATCGCCAAAGACACTGCCGCCGCCGCCGTGTTGGCAGCGGTGCTGTTTGCTGTTGCGCTGGGCATCGTGCTGCTTTGGCAGCCGCCGGCATTCCGCGAGCTGTTTCAGTATTTCACAAGCCGTCCTTTTGCGCTGATTGCCTTTGGCATCAGCCTTGTCATCGCCGCTTTGTTTATTTTTGTGCCAAAGGGCGAGAAGAAAACCAAACCCTAATTTGTGCCGCAATGCGGCGGAATGGACTGAAATATGCCCGAGACCAAAACCGTTTTTGTTTCCATCGTCGGCTGCCCGAATGTGGGGAAATCCTCCATTCTCAACCGCCTGCTGGGGCAAAAGATTGCCATTGTTACCTATAAGCCGCAGACCACGCGCACGCGCATTACAGGCGTGCTTACCGAGGGCGCAACGCAGTTCGTTTTCACGGATACGCCCGGCTTGCATTCCCCCAAGAACCGCTTGGGCGAAAAGATGGTGCGCGCTGTGGGCGAGAGCCTGGCGGGTGTGGATGTCTGTCTGTTGGTCATTGAGCCGACGGGCGATTTGCGCGAGGCGGAGGCGGATTTGCTGGAGCGCTTCCGCAAGAAAAAAATCCCGGTGATTCTGGCGGTGAACAAAATAGACACCCTGCCTTCCAAGGCGGCGGTGGCGGCGCGTATTGCGCAGTTTTCCGCATTATACCCCTTTGCCGCCGTGCTGCCGATTTCCGCCGTGAAGGGCGACAATATGCCCCAGTTGCTGGCGGAATTTGAGAAATTTGCCGTGCCGTCCGTCCACTTTTTCCCGGAGGATGCTTTAACCGACCAGCCCGAGCGCATACTCGCGGCGGAAATCATCCGCGAAAAGCTGCTGCTGCTGCTCGACCAGGAGATTCCGCACGAAACCGCCGTGCTGCTCGAGCGCATGCACGAGCGTGAGGACGGGCTGCTGGAAATTGAAGCCATCATCTACTGCGGCCGCGAACGCCACAAGGGCATGGTCATCGGCAAAAAGGGTGCGATGCTCAAGGACATCTCCACCCGCGCGCGCCGCGATTTGGAGCGCTTTTTTGATTGCCCTGTGCATCTGCGCTGCTTTGTGAAGGTCAAGGAGGGCTGGCGCGACCGCGAGGGCTTGATTCGGGAATTTGGATTGGAGTAACGGCTATGGCAAGAACGCCCATCCGCAAGGCGCTGGAAAACACGCGTCTGCTCAAGGAATACGCCAGCTGGATTTATTGCACAGGCTGCAACAACACGGTTGCCTATTTGTGCTATACCCACTATGATTTGTTTGACTTCGCCTACACCTGCCGCTGCGGCAGTCAAGGGCGCGTTTTGATTGAATTTCCGCACGAGAACGACGCGGTGCGCGAAAATGATACGCCGTTGCAGCCGGTGAAGAACCGCCTATGCTGCCCGCAGGACGGCAGTCCACTGCTGACGCTGGTGGAAAAGAACCTCACGAAATCCGAACTCCGCATTGTCTGCAACGTTTGCCATAGCGAATATTCACAGGGATAGGAGTACACCATGCGCTACCGTGCCATCCTTTTCGACTTCGATTTCACCCTGGCGGATGCCACGCCCGGCATTGTGCTGTGCGCAAACCACGCCCTTGCGGCGCTGGGCTTTGCCGAAAAGCCGACCGGGGACATCCGAAAAACCGTAGGCATGACGCTGGAGAACACATTCCATACGCTCAGCGGCAGCCCCAACAGCGTCCTCGCCAAGCAATTTTCTGCGCTGTTCATCGCCAAGGCCGATGAAGTCATGACCGAAAACACCGTTCTCTTTGATGACTGCATCCCCGCTTTGACCGCGCTGCGTGAAAACGGCTGCAAGCTTGGCATTGTCACCAGCAAATTCCGCTACCGCATTGTGCAGGCGCTGGAGAAATACGGCGTTCCGCAATTGGTGGATTTTATTATCGGCTTTGAGGATGTGCAAAACCACAAGCCCGCGCCGGACGGTCTTTTGCAGACACTCGCGCATTTCGGCGTTACGCCGCAGGAAGCGCTTTTCGTGGGCGACAGCCTGATTGACGCGCAAACCGCCGCGAATGCCGGGGTGGATTTTGCCGCCGTCTTAACAGGTGAAACCGCCGCCGCCGAATTTGCCGCCCTGCCGCAGGTTTTCACGGCAAGCAATCTGACCGCGCTGGTGGATTGGCTGTCCATCCAATAACATTCGCTAAATTTTTCCGCTCATAAACTCCGGCAAAACGCGAACCGTAATAGCACAAACATTACGGAGGCGTACCGCTATGAAAGAACCCAAAAGTCTCCCGCCCGATATGGCGTGGCGTCAGTTTATACAATCCGGCGCAGTGATAGATTATCTGAAATTCAAGCAGCTCTCGAGCGGCTTCATTCCGCCGGACGCACACATTGCGCAGGACGAGGATGTTCTGCCGCCGGACATGAACGGCAGCTGCTAATCCGAATCACAGCTTCGGGTGAAAGGATGGTCATACCATGCGAATCGAAACCGAGGGGTTGGTCATCAAGGTGACGGACACCGGCGAGAGCGACCGCTTGGTGACCATACTCACGCGGGATTGCGGTGTCATCCGCGCCTTTGCGAACGGGGCAAAAAAGCTCAAAAGCCGCTTTCAGAGCGCCACCCAGCCCATGAGCTTTTCCCGCTTTTCCCTCTATCAAAACCGCGACAGCTATACCATAGACAGCGCCCAGGGCATCGCGCTTTTTTTCGGCCTGCGGGAGGACATCACCCTGCTTTCCCTCGCGCAGTACTTATGCGAGCTGACGGCCTTTGCCGCCGCCGGGGAGCGGGACGACTCCTGCGCACAGCTGCTGCGCCTTTTGCTCAACAGCCTGCATCTGCTGGCGAAGCAGAAAAAGCCCTCCCTCATGGTGAAGGCCGCAACGGAGTTCAAGCTGCTCTGCCTTTGCGGCTATATGCCGGATTTGACCGCCTGCGCCGCCTGCAAAAGCCCGCAGTTGGACGGTGACTTCGTGCGCTGGGATTTGAACGGCGGTACGCTGCACTGCGCAGCCTGCGGCGGCGGCGGGGTGCAAATCGGCATGGGCGTCCTCGCTGCGCTGCGGCACATCTGCGCCGCACCCTTGGAAAAATGCTATTCCTTCACCCTCCCGGAGCCGTCCCTGCGCGCGCTGGGCGAGGCGGCGGAGCAATACAGCCGAACCCAATTGCAGCAAGATTTTGCGACACTGGCGTTTTATAAGGCGCTGCTATAATTCATACATATTTTGGAGGGGTCATCATGTCAAAGAACACCCAAGCCCAGCTGCCGCCCGAAGTCGGCGAGGACGGACTGCTCACCTATACCAAGAAGGAGAAGACGATGTATCTCATCGGCCTTGCGGGGCAGAACGTGATTTACAACGTCATCAATGGCATCTTCGCCTATTTTGCGCAATTCACCATTGCCATTCCGGCTGGTATCCTCGGTGCCATTATGGCGATTGCGCGCCTGTGGGATGCCACGAACGATTTCATGATGGGCACCATCGTGGACAAAACGCGCTCCAAATGGGGCAAATGCCGTCCGTATCTGATTTTTGTGCCGCTGCCGGTTCTGCTTATCACAATCTCCTGCTTTGCAAGCTTCGGCGTTTACAGCGGTGTTGACACCTCTACGCTGTTTGAGGGCAAAAACTTTCTGATTGTCTGCTGGGCCGCTGTTACTTACATTCTCTGGGGTATGACCTACACCGTGGGAGACATTCCGCTTTGGGGTGTGACCTCCCTGATGACCGAGCGCGCGGACGACCGCAACAAGCTGCTCTCTCAGGCGCGTATGATTGCGGGCATCGGCGGCGGTATTGCCATGCTCACCATTCAACCCATCGCCAACGCCGTCACTGCGGCACTGGCAAAATCCTTCGTCTGGGATGCCATTTTTGCCGAGCGCGTTGGTTATATGGCAACGGCGGCAATTTTTGCGCTGGTGGGCTGCGCACTCTTTCAGTTTGCCGGTCTGGGCATCCGCGAGCGCATTCCCCCCGCAGGCACAAGCTATACCTTTGCGCAGAACATGAAAATCATCGTACGCAACAAGCCCTTCCGCCAGATTCTGCTTTCCGGCATTCTGGGCAGCCCAAAAATGCTGCTGATGACAGCGGCCTTCCCCATGCTGAACTTCTACTATGCCAACAAGAGCGGCAAAATGCTCTTCCTCTACCTGCTTCTGCTGGGCGGCGGCCTGTTCATCGGCAACGGCTTGTTCATGCTGCTGGTGCCCACGCTGAATCGCCGTTTTGAGAAAAAGGATTTGTATAATTACAGCAACCTCTTGAGCGTGTTTCCCTATCTTGCCTTCTTCGCGCTCTACTATTTTGCGCCGGGTCACGATGTCACTGCCCCGCTGTATCTTGTGCTCTCCACCGGTATCTTCTTCGCGGGCGGCGGCGCGATGGGGTTGAACAACGTATTGCAAACCCAAATGGTTGCGGACGCAGTGGACTATGAGGAATATCACTACGGCGTGCGCACAGACGGCGTGTTCTTCGCCGGGCAAACCTTTTTGGCCAAGCTCACCAGCGCCATTGCAACCATCGTCAGCAGCATTGCCTATGAGATCGTCGGCTTTTCAGGCGACCGCGTCACAGAGATAAATAAATTCATTGAAGCAGGCGGTATTCCGCGTCTGGAACCCAAGTACGCACAGTTTATGATGGTGCTGTTCTTCCTCGTTTCCATCCCCCCTGCCATCGGCAGTATTTTAACCGTACTCCCCACCTGGAAATATGCCCTGACGGACGCAGAGCACAAGCGCATTCTCGCGGCGCTGAATGAGCGCCGCCACAAGCTGGAGGCGCAGACACAGGCGGAGGATTCATAAGGAGATTTTCATGAACCCCAATCAAGCCAAACATCATAGAGCCTTAGAGCTGGACAAGGTGCTTGCCCGCCTGGCGGAGTTTGCCGCCTGCGCGGACGCGAAGCAGCTGGCGCTGGATTTGCAGCCGGAAACCAACCTTGCCCTCGCCCAGGCCTTGCTGAACCAAACGCGGGACGCGCATATGCTGCTCGCGCGCTTCGGCGGCCCCTCCTTTGGGGGGCTGAAAAACGTGGATAACGCCCTCGCCCGCGCCAACGCGGGCAGCGTGCTCTCCATGAAGCTGCTGCTGGACATTGCCGAGGTGCTGCGGGTCATCCGCTCCCTCACACAGTGGCGCAGCAGCAACGCGGGCGTGGAAACCGTTCTGGACATCCTGTTTCAAACGCTGGAGCCGAATAAGTTTCTCGAAAATGCCATCACTACCGCAATCATTTCGGAGGAAGAGATGGCGGACAACGCCTCCCCCGCGCTCTACGACATCCGCCGCAAAATCCGTGTGCAGGAGAGCCGCGTGCGCGAGCAATTGGAGAAAATCACCCACTCGCAGAAATACGCGAAGTTTTTGCAGGAGAGTATCATCACCCAGCGCGGCGGGCGCTATGTCGTCCCGGTGAAAAACGAGTTCCGCGCCGAAGTTCCCGGCCTGATTCATGACAGCTCCGCCAGCGGCGCAACGGTGTTCATTGAACCCATGGCTGTGGTGGAGGCGAACAACGAGGTCAACGTGCTCAAGGCCAAGGAGCGCGACGAAATCGAGCGCATCCTCGCCGAGCTTTCCGTCCAGGCGGGCGCGTTTCACGAGAGCATCAAGGCGAGCTATGAATGCGCCGTGGAGCTGAGCCTGGTTTTCGCCAAGGCGAATTTTGCATACAGCCTAAAAGCCACCCTGCCCGCGCTGAACGATAAGGGGGACATCCTCCTGCGGGGTGCCCGGCATCCGCTGATTGACCCCAAAAAGGCCGTGCCCATAGACATTCATCTGGGCGCGGAGTTTGATACGCTTGTTATCACAGGACCCAACACCGGCGGCAAGACGGTTTCCATCAAAACTGTCGGTCTGCTCTCGCTCATGGCGATGTGCGGCCTGATGCTGCCCGTGAACGACCGCAGCCGCGTGAGCGTGTTTGACGCAGTGTTTGCGGACATTGGCGACGAGCAATCCATTGAGCAGTCGCTCTCCACCTTCTCTTCTCACATGGTGAATATCGTTGAAATCCTCAAGCATGCGGACGAAAACTCGCTGGTGCTGGTGGACGAGCTGGGTGCGGGCACCGACCCCGTGGAGGGTGCCGCCCTTGCGACCGCCATTTTGGAGACCCTGCATTTTCAGGGCACGAAGGTCGCCGCCACCACCCACTACGCGGAGCTGAAGGCCTACGCGCTGGAGACCCCGCGCGTGGAAAACGCCTGCTGTGAATTTGACGTTGCCACGCTGCGCCCCACCTACAAGCTGCTCATCGGCGTTCCGGGGCGCTCCAACGCCCTTGCCATCTCCGCGCGGCTGGGCATGGACAGCGCCGTCATCGAAACCGCCAAGGGCTTCATCCAAAACGACAACCGCCGTTTTGAGGATGTGGTGGACAAATTAGAGCATTCCCGCAAGCGCATGGAGGACGAATTCGACCGCGCCGCAGGGTTGGCGCGCGAGGCGGAAGCCGCCAAGGAGGAAGCCGCGAAGCTGCGCGAGGAGATGCGTTCCCTGCGCGAAAAGGAATCGGAGGCCGCCAAGGCACAGGCCGCTAAGCTCATGGAGCAGGCCAAGCGGGAGTCCTACCGCCTGCTGCAGGAGCTGGAGGACATCCGCAAGGAAAAAAGCAACACCAAGGACGCAAACGAGCTGGCTCGCCGTGCCCGCGCCGCCGTCAAGCGCGGTGTGAGTGCGCTGGACGCAGCCGACCCCGCCCTGCTGGAGCAGGAGATTGACGAGAATTACACCCTCCCGCGCGCGCTCGTGCCGGGGGATACGGTGATGATTGCGGGTCTGGGCACAAAGGCAACCGTGCTTTCACCCTGCGACCGCAACAATATGGTGGAGGTACAGGCCGGCGCGGCGAAAACCCGCGTGAAGCTGGGCAACCTGCGCCTGATTGAAAAGCCGGGGCAGAACAAGCCCGCCCCATCCCCGCGCAAAAGCGGCGGTGTGGAAAGCCGCGCCGCAATGTCCAGCGAAACGCGCGTGGATTTGCGCGGCATGACGGTGGACGACTGCCTGCTCACGCTCGACCGCTGCATCGACAGCGCCCTGCGCACCGGGCTGCACGAATTCGTTATCGTCCACGGCAAGGGCACCGGTGCCCTGCGCGCCGCCGTGCAGCAATACCTGCGAAAATGTCCCTATGTGAAATCCCACCGCTTGGGCACCTTCGGGGAGGGCGAGGATGGGGTATCGATTGTGGAGTTGAAGTGATGTGCGGATGCGCGTATGCAGCGTTGTGCCCACGGTTTCGGAACGGTCAAGACCGTTCCCTATATTGTCTGCCGTGACAGGCTTGTCAGATTTTAGGTGCTGCATGGTGGTAGGGGACGCTGTCCTCAGCGTCCCGATGCCATTGAAACAACGCAACGCACCCAAACCATGGCGTTTTTATTCATGTTTTTCCACATAGGTGTACACCCTCCTCGGGACGCTGAGGACAGCGTCCCCTACAATTGTGCAGTCTTGAATATTATGCGTTGCGCTGGTCAAACGGCATATTCCCGCCCCAAAAAACATAATCCAATCCCTCAAAACGACATAAACTAAGGAGATTTCTAACAATGAAACTGGAAAAACTGGTTGGCGAACGCTTTAAGGAAAGACCCTCGGACTGCGTGATTGATTCCCACGCGCTGATGATTCGCGGCGGCTATGTCAAAAACGTGGCAAACGGCATTTTTTCGCTGTATATGCCCATGCGCCGCATTACGCGCAAAATTGAGCAAATCATCCGCGAGGAAATGGACGCGGTTGACGGGCAGGAGGTGCTCTTCCCCGTGGCGTTGCCGGCCTCCCTCTGGGAGGAATCCGGCCGCTGGGAAAGTGTGGGCAGCGAGCTGCTGCGCTTCACCGACCGCAACGACAGCCCCATGCTGCTGGGCATGACGCATGAGGAGGCCGCCGTGCATCTTGTGCGCGAATACGGTCAGAGCCACGCGAAATATCCGTTCATGGTTTACCAGTTTCAAACCAAATTCCGGGACGAAGCGCGTCCGCGCGGCGGCTTGATTCGTGTGCGCGAATTCACCATGAAGGATGCCTACTCCTTCCACCTCACGCAGGAAGATTTGGAGCGCTGCTACGCAGAATGCTACGCCGCCTACGAGCGCATCTTTGCCCGCGCGGGCATCCCCGAAACCATTGTTGTCGCCTCGGATTCCGGCATGATGGGCGGCAAGATTGCGCATGAATACATGCTTTTAACCCCCATCGGCGAGGATTCTCTTGCCATCTGCGGCAGCTGCGATTTCCGTGCGAATATGGAGGCCGCGCCCTGCACGGTGGAAAACGACAGCAGCGCCGAGATGCAGCCCCTCACCGAAGTGCACACCCCCAACATCCAGACCATTGAGGATGTCTGCACCTTCTTGGATATGCCGCAAACGCAGTCCTGCAAGGCGGTCATTTACCAAAAGAACGCCACGGACGAATATGTTGTCATCTTCTTGCGCGGCGATTTGGAGCTGAACGAAACCAAGCTGACCAACTTTTTGGGCGAGGTGGTGCATCCTGCCGTCATCACCGCCGAAAGCGGCATTCACGCAGGCTACACCGGCCCCGTGGGCATCACCGAAAATTGCAGCGTCCTTTTCGACAGCTCCCTTGCGGGTACGCGCAACTTCTCCTGCGGCGCAAACCGCGAGGAATACCACTACATCGGTCTTTGCGTCGAGCGCGACTGCCCCGGCGCGGAATTTCACGATTTTGCCAAAATCCCGGATGGCGGCATCTGCCCCAACTGCGGCAAGAAGGCAATTTCCATCCAGCGCGGCATTGAGGTGGGCAATATCTTCCAGCTCGGTGTGAAATACACCAAAGCCATGGACATGACCTATCTGGACGCACAAGGCCAGCAGCAATACCCCATCATGGGCTGCTACGGCATCGGCGTCGGGCGGCTGGCGGCGGCGGTGTGCGAATCACACCACGACGACTACGGCCCCATCTGGCCGATGGCCATTGCCCCCTGGCAGGTTCAGCTCTGTTGCGTGCGCGTGGACGATGCACACACCAAGGCGCTCGCGGATTCCCTCTATAAGGACTTGCAGACGGCAGGCGTTGAGGTCTTGTACGACGATCGCGCCGTCAGCGCCGGATATATGTTCTCGGATGCCGATTTGCTGGGCATCCCCCTGCGCGTCATCGCCAGCCCCCGCAACCTCAAGGAGGGCGTATGCGAATTCGCCGCCAGAGACAAGAGCTTCACGGAAAAGATTCCCACAGGGGAGATTGTGAGCGCGGTAAAGGCGAAGATTGCGGAATTATTGGGATAACGAAGGGAGAATCCCCATCATGTTTTCGTTTCTTGATTTCCCGGATTTGCAGGACGGTGAAATCCGCCTTGTGCTGAAAAGCCGGGATGAGCCGGACGCAGAAAAGGGTTACGCTCCGCGCTATGGCTTTTCCATCATACACCTTGCGGACAAGCAAGACATCGGCTCTGTTTACTTTGCGGTTGACCAAACGCGCAGACAATATTTGCGCGGGCATCTCAGCTATGGTGTCTCCCCCACGTATGCCGGGCACAATTATGCCGCAAAGGCTTGCCGTCTTCTGAAAACCGTTGCCTTGGCGCACGGATTTGACCGCCTGTTCATCGGCTCCGGCTATGACAACATCGCCTCACAGAAAACCATTGAAAAGCTTGGCGCTGTGCCAATCACCCGAAACGACGTGCCGAACGAAATGATTCTGAAGGAATTGTCAGAAAGCAAAATAAATATGTATATTTGGTGCATCCAGTAAAAATATCCCCCCGAAAGGAGCAAAACATGCACATCCACATTTACAACACCCCCCAGCTGCTCGGCGAGGCTGCCGCGAAGATGATTGCAAAGCTCCTCAACCGCGCCATTTTGGAGCGCGGAGAGGCAAGACTGCTGCTTTCCACCGGCGCGTCCCAGTTTGAGATGTTTGAGGCGCTGCGCGGGCAAATCATTGACTGGCGCTGCGTGGAGATGTTTCATCTGGACGAATACCTAGGGCTGCCGGAGAGTCATCCGGCGAGCTTCCGCAAATACTTAAAGGAGCGCTTCATCGCCCATGTGCCGCTTAAGGCGGTGCATTTGGTGGACGGCGAGGGTGATATTGCCGAAACGCTCGCGCGGCTCAACCATGAGATAAGCAAAAAGCCCATCGATGTTGGTGTCATCGGCATCGGCGAGAACGGGCATATTGCGTTCAATGACCCGCCTGCGGACTTTGAGACGGACGAGCCCTATATCGTCGTCACGCTGGACGAGCGTTGCCGCAGGCAGCAGGTGGGCGAGGGCTGGTTTGCATCCTTTGACGAGGTGCCCGCGCAGGCCGTCAGCATGAGTGTACGCCAGATTCTGAAATCCGCGCACATTGTTTCCGTGGTGCCCCACGCCGTCAAGGCGCAGGCGGTGCGCGATACCCTCACGCGCCCGGTTTCGCCGGAAATCCCTGCCTCCATCCTCAAAACCCACGCGGACTGGAATCTGTTTTTGGACAGCGCTTCCGCGCAGGAAATCATCGCGTAATATTCACAGGCTTCCGAACTTTTGGCTGCCTGCTGTTTTTTTGAATTTTTTTCAATAATTACGCGCCAATGTTTACAAAAAGGTTACAATCCAAATCCTGCCGCCCCTTGAAAACACAGCGGCTTTTATGGTATACTGAAATGCCTTTTAAAAATTGTTTGCAAGGGTTATAAACTGTCAGAAAGCGAGGATGCTGCAAGCATGAGTACGTTCAGAAAAAAAACGTTGACATTGGCGCTGTTTTTGGGGTTGCTGTTGTGCATTGCGCTGCCGATTTATGTGTCTGCGGGGGCGGAGGTGCTTCCCGAAGTCTATGCGGCGGCGGCCGAAATCACACCAACACCCAACCTGCCGGACGATTATTCCCAGTTGGGGGATTTCTATCGAATCCACATCAGTGCGCCGCCTTACACCACCATATATTATTCCATCGACGGTTCCGCGCCGGATTTGAACGGCACACAGTTTATTCCGCCGAATCTCACAAGGCCGATAGAGATTTTTGCCTCCGCCACGGTGAAGATTATCGCCGTGAAAGAGGGCTGCGCGCCCAGTGAGTTGGTCAGCAAAACATATGTTTTGCGAACTGCGGCTCCCACACTGCCGCCTTCTTCCGTCAAAAACAAAATTTATGATCAGGCGCTGCTCGCGCCGCAGGATGCAACGCTGTATTACACCACGGACGGCAGCGTCCCTACCACGTCCACGCCTACCACCATCGCTCCGGGGAAAAGTGCCGTGATTACCATTTGGCAAACCACCACCATCAATGCCATTGCGGTGAAGTCCGAGTGTGAACCCAGCCTCGTTTCCTCCACCACGCTGCGTCTGGTTTCTCCCGCGCCGACGCTTGCGGCAGGCGGTATTAAAATAGGCTCTTACATCGTCACCTTTACGGTTCCTGCCAATACCAGCTATTACATCACCACCAATGGCAGCGAACCCACCATAAGCTCCGCCAAATACTCCGGCAATTCGGATTCTGCGCGCAGCTATACGCAGGAGATGAAGCAATCCATTACCATCAAGGCCATCGCGGTGCAAGGCTCGCTGGAACCCAGCGACGTGATTGCGCAGACTTATCAGGTGCGCACTGCGCTCCCAACCGGTCTTCCGGCCGCCGCCTCTGCCACGGGCAAGCTGACCATTACCCTGCGTACGCCGAAAAATGTCACATGGTATTACACCACAAACGGCAGCGCCCCCACTGCGCAATCCAGCAAAGTTGCGGCCGACAGCTACAAGCAGATTACCTTGACCAAAAATACCACGCTGAAAGTGGCGGCGGCGCTTCCGGGCTGCGAGCTGAGCAACCCGGCCTCCGTCAGCTATAAGATTAAGACCTCAACACCGACCATCCCCAAAAGCAAAACTGCGTCCGGCAAATTCACCATTGCCCTAAAGCCGCCTGCAGACACCTCTTGGTATTACACTATGGATGGCTCCGCACCGAAGGCAAACAGTTCCGCGCTGGTGAAGGCGGGTGTCACCAAAAATCTCTCCATCACCAAAAACATCACGCTTAAGGTGCTGGCGGTGAAAACCGACTGCGGTGCCAGTGCCGTGGCAACCGCTTCGTTCCGCGTGCGCACCGCAACCCCAAAATTGCCCGCCAACAAAACCGGTACTGCTTCCTATAAGGTCACCATCACCGTGCCGGCAGGAAACACCTGGTATATTACGATGGACGGCACTGTGCCCACGGTGAAATCCACCCGCCTGAGTGCGGGGGGCAAGGCCACGCTTACCATCAACCGCAACACCACTCTGCGGGTGCTGGCCGTTGCAAGCGGCTGTGATGCAAGCTCGGTGGCGACCGCAAACTATAACATAAAGCTTCCGCCGCCCAAGGCGAATCTTGCGCCCGGCACCTACAAGGGCACCAAAACCGTGAAGCTGACCACCTCCGTTTCCGGTGCCAAAATTTATTATTCCACCGACCCCAAGGCACCCACCAACAAATTCAAGGTTTACACCGGGCCTTTGAAGATCTCCAAGACCACCACGCTGCGCATCTACGTTGCCAAGTCCGGCTACAGCAGCAGCGACATTGCGGTTTATAAGTACACCATTAAAAAGTAGTGACCAACCTATCTCCGGCGCTGCAGCTGCAGCGCCGGGGATAGTACATAAAAAGTGAAAGATGAGGGAACGAATTATGTTTGAGGAAATGATGGACAGCGTTGGATTTGTGATGCAGCACGACCCGGAGGTCGGGCGTGCCATGCAGATGGAGCTGGAGCGTCAGCGGCGCAACATTGAGCTGATTGCCTCCGAGAATCTGGTCTCGCCCGCCGTTATGGCGGCCATGGGCAGCGGTTTAACCAACAAA
>JGI994J12354_10003040_pt1 | contig 15937 bp, 13 predicted proteins | sample IntmicLarv3ML3BL_FD_12354 | JGI IMG/M metagenome (IMG submission 12354) | reverse complement strand
GAACTGTGTTCGTCCGTTGGTTTGAATAATGCGGACGAACACAGTTCGTCCCTACAGTATACCCACCTTTCCGATTTCACGACCTGCGCCACACTTATGCCTCAATCCAAAAACCGTACTTCGCATTCAAGGGTGAAGCCGCTTTGCGCTTTTACTTTGTTTTGCACTCGGGAAATTAAGGCTCTTATGTCTGCGGCGGTTGCGCCGCCTGTGTTTATGACAAAGCCGGCGTGCTTCTCCGATACCTGTGCACCGCCTATTTTCAGACCTTTCAGGCCGGCGGCTTCTATTAGGGTGCCGGCAAAGGCGCCTTCCGGGCGCTTGAAGGTGCTGCCTGCGCTGGGGTATTCAAGAGGTTGCTTTTCCCGCCGTTTTTTCGCAAGGTCGGCCATTTCGGCATGGATTTCTTCCTTCTTTCCGGGGGTTAGGGCGAAGGCGGCACGGACGATGGTGTAGGACGGATTCTTCGAAAAGAAGCTTTCACGGTAGCCCAGTGTGCACTGCTCATTTGTGAATTCCGTCAGGTCGCCTGCGGGGGTTAGGACCGTGACGCGTTCTATGACTGTTGACAGCTCGCCGCCGTAGGCACCTGCGTTCATAAACACACCGCCGCCGACTGTGCCGGGGATACCTGCCGCGAAGGCCAGGCCTGAAAGATTCGACTCGGCGGCAAAGGCGGCCAGTTTCGCAAGTGATACCCCTGCGTCGGCTTCAAGGCGGCAGGGGGCTATTTTCTGTATGGAAGAGAAGTTTTCGGCAAGCTTTATAATGACCAAATCGGTTCCCTTGTCGGCAACCAGAAGATTGGAGCCTTTTCCGATAACGGCATAGGGGGTGTTTGTTTCACGCAAAAAGCCGATTGCAGCGCGCAGCTCCTCTGTGTTTTTTGGCAGCAGCATTACGGCACAGGGGCCGCCGACTTTGAAGGTGGTGTGGTTCTTCATGGGTTCACTCTCTATCATTTGCAGGGAAGGCAATGCCTTCTGTAACAGTTCAAATTGATTCAAAAGAAAACCTCCTGTAAGCGTATTTTTATTGGTTACCCAGAGCGGCGGCACCGATGATGCCGGCATCGTTTCCGAGGGCTGCCGCTAAAATCTGTGTTTCAGGCACGCCGGTTCCGTGACCGTAGGACTGTGCGGCAACCAGCTCACGCAAAGGAGCCAGCAGACGCTCTCCTTCCTTTGCCACACCGCCGCCAAGGCAGATGACGTCCGGCTGGAAGATATTTACAATATTGGCAAGGCCGTATGCCAGGTATTTTTCGTATTCGGCAACAACTTCCAAAGCGGCTTTGTCGCCGTCTTTTGCCACTGCGTAGGCGGTGCGGCCGCTGACCTTGCCGTCCGCTTCTACCATTTTATGCATGGCGGAATCAGGATATTTTTCCAGTGCTTCCTCGGTCATGATAATCAGGGCGGTTGCGGAGGAGTAGGCTTCGAAGCAGCCCTTTCTGCCGCAGGTGCAGGGGCGGCCGCCTGCCGCTATACCCATGTGCCCGATTTCGCCGCCGATACCGTTAAAGCCGACGACAATTTTCTTATCCACAATAATGCCGCCGCCGACACCTGTACCCAAGGTTACGACAACCGCGCTGCTTTTGCCCTTGGCGGCACCTGCTACAACCTCACCTAAGGCGGCGCAATTGGCGTCATTTCCAAGGTAAACGGGCTTCCCAACCACGCCGCTAATCATGCGCGCCATGGGCAGGTTTTTAAAGGGCAGGTTATTGGCGTACAGGACGATGCCATTCTCGGCGTCAATAGAGCCGGGGCAGCCGATGCCAATCCACTTTATGTCCGCCATTGTCTTGTTATTATCCGCAAGGAAGGTATGTAAGCCGTCAATCAGCTGCTGCACCAGGTCTTCCGCGGGGACATCCCTTGGCGTCTTTATGCTGCCCTTGCAAAGCATGTTGTACTGTGTATCCATGAGACCGAAGGCAATATTTGTTCCGCCGATGTCAATTCCGATAATCATATGTTTATTCTCCTTTTTTAGTACTTGCGAAATTGCAAGTACCTATTATTCATGGCAGCGGCCAAGCGCGCAGAGGGGCTTTATTCCCCCTGCGAGGGGGACGAAGGCGGCCTCCCCGGCCGGGGGTTCCTTTTTCAGCGCCAAAAAGGAACCGAAAAGGGCGCTTAGCGGGGGCGCTAGATTTGCGTACGGTGCTTAGACGTATGTGCAAGCGGCTTGTTGGTGCCAATTCGAAGGCCTGTTCGCTTCGCCGTTCGCGCTCAGCCGCGCTGTTTTGTCATTGTGGGCTTTGGTAAAGAAAGTACCCAGTTGAGTGCGCCCTGCCGGGGATTGCTTTCTCAATGGCTGCAACGATGACGGTTTCTGCGTTTTTTGTCCACTCCCCTATTCATACTGCTTGCTGATTCGGTCGGTCAGTTCCTGTGCCGCGTTGAAGCCCATGCGCTTATGGCGGTTGTTCATAGCGGCAACCTCGATGATAATGGCAAGGTTGCGCCCCGGCTTTACGGGGACGGTCAGGGAAGGAACCGGGATGTCAAGAATCGTTGTGTACTCCATATCAAGGCCCAAACGGTCGTACATTTTCTTGTCGTTCCACTGCTCCAAATTGATAACCATGTCGATTTTTTCGGTGTCCTTTATGGCACCCATACCAAAAATGCGGCGGATGTCCACCACGCCGATGCCGCGCAGCTCCATAAAGTGCCGGATGATTTCCGGCGCGGAGCCTACAAGGCTTTTGGAGGAGACCTTCTTGATTTCCACCGCGTCGTCGGCAATCAGACGATGGCCTCGTTTTACAAGCTCAATGGCGGTTTCACTCTTACCGACACCGCTGTCGCCAAGGAGCAGAATTCCCTCGCCGTAGACCTCCACAAGGACGCCGTGCCGTGTAATACGCGGCGCAATTTGCACCTTCAGGTACGCAATCAGCATGCTCATCAGGGCGCAGGTTTCCTCCCCGTTGCCGAAAAGGGGAACCTGATAACGCTCTGCCAGAGTCAGGCATTCAGGGTGAGGCGCCAAATTTTTCGCAACAATCAGAGCCACCGGCTGTTGCTTAAAAAAGTCCTCATAGGCCTTGTATCGCGCTTCTATGCTTAGGGTTTCAAGGAAGGACATCTCCACCATACCGAAAATCTGCACACGGGTATTGTCAAAGTAATCGTAATAGCCGATTAGCTGCAATCCGGGGCGGTTTACGTCGTCATTTCGAACCTCGATGGACGCGTATTCCTTCGGCGCGTAGTAGATTTTCAGTTGCAGCTCTTCCGCGATGCTGCCCAGGGTTGTGCTGTATTGCTGTATCATAAAAAACACCTCCGGTCTGTAGAAAGCCAGGGAGGATATCCCCTGCTTTTTTACAGTCAAATTTTCCTAAGTTTATTATATAACAGCAAGGTGGAAATTGCAATGGTTATTTCGGGTTTCGGTTTTTGGATTTTCCTACGGGGGGCGGGGGCTTTTTTCCTTCACGGAAGGGGGGGCGAAGGATGTCCTGCCGGACGGGGAACGGAGATTCCCCTTGCGAGGGGACGGGGGCGGCCTCCCCGGCCGGGGATTCCTTTTTACAGCGCCACTGTCAAACCTCCAGACGGCTCAAACGCGTGAAATACCTCCGTTCCAAATCGCCAGACAGGGGCTATGCCCCTTTACTGTCGGTTTTGCACTACGAGTATTTCACGGTTCGCCTGCTCGGCTCTTCTCAAAAGGAATCGAAAAGGGCGCTTAGCGGGGGCGTAGGCTTATGTGCTGTGCTTAGATGTATGTGCCGTGGCTCTTTAGTGCCAATTCGAAGGACTGCATGATTCGCCGTCCGCGCTCCGCCGCGCTGTGCGGGGGCGGTAGGGTTGCTGTTTTGCTTCGTGTTTGCCTTCGTTCGTCATTGCGGCTCGTAGGCCGCAATGACAAAGGGGCGGCGGGGACGCGGAGACGGAAGGACAGCATGATGATGACATCGCGCGGTCCCGGATAGGCAGATTATTAAGCTCTGTCCCTATTCTGCCGGATTTTTTCGTGGAGGCAAGCCAGGGCATCGCTCAGGCCGCCAAGGGAATCTATGAGCCCGGCTTCCACCGCCTCACGGCCGTAGAGGATGCTGCCCACGTCGTTTGCAAGCTGGCTTGTGTTAGAAAGCAGTTCCCCCAATTTGTCTCTTGTTATGCCGGAGTGCTCTACGACAAAGTCGATGATTTTTGTTTGGACAAGGGAGAAGTAATTGTAGGTCTGCTCGGTGCCGATGACGGTACCATTTAGGCGCACGGGGTGGATAATCATGGAGGCCGACGGCACAATAAAGCTGTGCATACCCGCCACGGCAAGGGGGACGCCGATGGAATGCCCGCCGCCCAGGACAAGGGTTACGGTGGGTTTTTTCATACCGGCAATCAGCTCGGCGATGGCAAGACCTGCTTCCACGTCGCCGCCTACGGTGTTTATCATAATGAGCAGGCCGTCAATTTCGTGAGATTCCTCTACACTTGCAAGTACCGGCATGACCTGCTCGTATTTTGTGGTTTTGTTGTCGTCGGGCAGCACCTGGTGGCCTTCTATGTGGCCGACGATTAGCAGGCACTGGATGTGCGGGCGCTTTTCTTCTGTTTGTTCTGTGAGCATGTTTGCTTCGACCTGCTCCTTCACGGTTGGGTTCTCGGTTTCTGACATTTTTTTGCCTCCTACAAATTGATGCTTCTATCTTTCTCTTTTTTTACAATATTATTACTTCCCTTGTTTTCCGGGTGATTTGTGCTATACTTATTGTATATTAAAGTGGGAAATCGGTGCGAAGTAGCCGCGTCATTGCGGGTTTGCCCCGCAATCCCCCATTGGTGACAGCGGCCGAAGATTCCGGCTCGGAGGCCGGAATGACGAAAACGGGAAAGCCGCTTGACTGGACGTATATTAGTATTATATAAAAAAGCATCGGAGGGGTTGTTGACATGATACAATTTGGAACCGGCGGATGGCGGGCGCTGATTGGCGACGATTTTACGAAGCGGAATGTGCAGATTCTTTGCGCTTCTATTGCACAGCTTATGAAGGAAACGGACGCCGCTAAGCGAGGTATTGTTATCGGCTTTGACAGGCGGTTTTTGTCCGATGTTGCGGCCTTTTGGGCTGCGGAGGTTTTTGCGGCACAGGGGATTCCCTGTCGGCTGATTCGTAAAAGTGCGCCGACACCGCTTATTATGTATGCGGTGAAGGAGATGGACTTCCCCTTTGGTATGGCTGTGACAGCATCTCACAATCCGGCGCTTTGGAACGGTATCAAGGTCTTTATTTCCGGCGGGCGCGACGCGGATGAAGGCACGACAAAGGCCATTGAGGCGTATACAGACGGCCTTGCGTCAGCAGAGATTGCGGTGATGCCTTATGAAGACGGCCTTGCTTCAGGGATTATACAGGAAATTGACCCATTGAACCAATATATTGACAGCATTCTTTCGGTTATTGACACGGAAGCCATTAAAAATGCGCGGCTTAAAATCGTGCTTGACCCTATGTACGGGGTGTCGAAGACGTCGCTTTCCACCATTCTCATTTCTGCACGGTGCGATGTTTCGGTGATTCACGACCGACATGACACACTCTTTGGCGGAAAGCTCCCCTCCCCTAACGAAAGCACCATGACTGACCTTATCAACATGGTACTGGAGCAAGAGGCGGACATCGGGATTGCCACTGACGGGGACGCTGACCGGCTTGGGATTATCAACAATAAGGGCGAGTTTTTGCATCCCAATGAGATTTTGGTATTGCTTTATTACTATCTTGTGCAGTACAAGGGTATGCGCGGCGCGGTGGTACGCAACCTTTGCACAACCCACCTGCTGGACAAGCTTGCGGAAAGCTTCGGGGAGGTTTGCTACGAAGTACCTGTTGGCTTTAAGCATGTGTCTTCGAAGATGCTTGAGGCAAACGCTATTTTGGGCGGCGAGTCCTCAGGCGGGCTTACTGTACGCGGACATGTTTCAGGCAAGGACGGAATTTATGCGGCGGCACTCCTTGTGGAGATGATTGCCATTACGGGGCGGCCGCTTTCGGATATTTATAAGGAAATTACAGACAAATTCGGCGAAGTTTTTATGGCGGAAAGTTCGCTGCCCTTTAAGCAGAGCCGGAAGGAAGAAATTCTGCACACAGTCATGACAGAGAAGGCACTGCCGGCCTTTGCTCGGCCAGTGAAGGAGGCGCTTTATTACGACGGACTGAAGGTTGTTTTTGAGGGCGGATATTGGCTTAGTGCGCGGTTTTCCGGTACGGAGCCGCTGCTGCGTATCTTCTGCGAGATGCCTTCTATGGAAGAGGCGCGGGAAGCCTGTGCGTTGATGCAAGACTTTTTGCAGCTGTAGGAAATAGAAAAAAGGTGCTTCGGATTTTTTTGTCCGAGGCACCTTTTGTTATATTCACTTTAGGGATTTTCGCGGAAGACACGTTCGAATACATCCAGCGCGAAGTCAAGCTGCTCCTTTGTATGGGTGGCGGTGTAGCTTGTTCTTAGGAGGCACTGACCGGCGGGAACAGCGGGGGGAACGACGGGGTTTATGTACACACCGTTTTGCAGAAGGGTTTGGGTGATTACGCAGGTGCGAAGCTCATCATAGGTCAGAACCGGCACGATGGGTGCGTGGCTCTCGATGGTGGGGATGCCAAGGCGGGCGAAGCCGTCACGCATGTATTGGGCGTTTTCATTGACACGCGCCACGCGTTCGGGTTCGGCTTCCAGAATGTTCAGAGCTTCCAATACAACGGCCACGTTTGCCGGGGGCATGGATGCACTGAAAATAAAGGGGCGGGAAGCATGCATGGCGTAGGCAATTACGTCGGCACTTGCCGCGAAAAAGCCGCCCAGACTTGCAAAGGACTTACTAAAGGTACCCATGTAAATATCAATTTCGTGCTGCAGGCCGAAGTGTTCGCCGGTGCCGCGGCCGGTCTTGCCGATTACACCAGCACCGTGGGAGTCGTCAACCATCAGGCGTGCGCCGTATTTGTTCTTAAGCTTAACGATTTCCGGCAGGTTTGCAAGGTCACCTTCCATGGAGAACACGCCGTCTACGACAATGAGAACGCCTTTGTCTTCCTCGCAGTTTTGCAGGATGCGTTCAAGGTGCTCCATATTATTGTGCTCATACCGGCGCAGCTTTGCACCGCTTAAGTGGGCGGCGTCAATGAGCGACGCGTGGTTAAACTTGTCGTAAATCAGGATGTCCCGCGGGCCTGCGACAGTGGAGATGATACCCAGATTCGTCTGGAAGCCTGTAGAGAATGTGATGACTGCTTCTTTTTGGAAAAAGTCGGCCAGGCGCTTCTCCATAATTGTGTGCATGTTCAGCGTTCCGTTTAAAAAGCGGGAGCCGGAGCAGCCGCTGCCGTATTGCTGCATGGCGTCCACACCTGCTTGTATGGTGCGGGGGTCGCTTGTAAGCCCCAAGTAATTGTTGGAGCCGAGCATAATCGTCCGGCGGCCATCCATGACGACCTCGGAGTGCTGCATGGTTGTGATTTCATGGAAATAGGGGTAGAGGCCCTTCTCTTTCATGGCGTCTACGCGGGGGTCTTGTTTGCATTTTGCAAGGATATCCATATCGTTACCTCCTTATTCTATCCGCAATACATTTTCTTCACCAGAAACAATACAACGCGTGCGGGCATGATTCGTTTCAGGAATACCAGGGTTTTATAAGAAACGCCTACGACTGCGCGAACAGGCGGATTCTTCTTTTTTGACAGGGAGAGGGCGACCTTTGCTGCGCTTTCCGGGGATTTGCCGTTTTTCTCATCCTGCTCCATTTTTGCCACCGCTTTGTCACAGGCCCTACCGTAGGGCGAGTTTTCGAGGTAGGCAGTGTTTTTCGCCCGTGCACCCGTGAAGGCCGTTTTTGTGTCCCCCGGCTCAATGAGGGCGGCGCGGATGCCAAAGGGCGCGCACTCCATACGCAGTGCTTCTACATAGGCTTCCAGAGCAAATTTGCTTGCGCTGTAATGAGACTGGAAGGGAATGGAAATCAAACCCGCAACGGAGCCGATGACCAGCACGAGGCCGTTTTTGGCCGCGCGCATGAGGGGCATGAAGCGGCGGTTTACCCGCAGGACACCAAGATAATTGGTGTTCATTTGCGCTTCTGCGTCGGCAAGACTTGTATCCTCCGCCGCACCCGAAATGCCGAAACCTGCAGAGTGCAGCAGGATGCCGATGTCCTTTGTGATGCTTGTAATATAGGTATAGGCCGCGTCTATTGACGCGTCGCTGCACACGTCGCAGGGGTAGGTATAGATGCAGCCGCCGCCGGTTGTTCTGCAGCCTTCTTCCGCCCGCCGCGAAAGGGCAAAGACGGTGTAGCCGTTTGAAGCGAACAGCTCTGCTGCCGCAAGGCCTATGCCGGAGGTGCCGCCGGTGATTACAATGGTTTTTTTATAAAAGTTTTTCATTTTTGCATCGCTCCCTTTTGTTAGTATACACCATTTTTTTCCACATTACAAGGGTTTTTTATCTTTTTTGGGTGGAAGAGACCTTCCTTGACGGGCGAAAACCCCTCTGCGAGAGGGGGAGGAGATTGCGGCTCGGCGGCCGCAATGACGAGGGGGCGGCGCCATGTGCGTACGGCATTTGTGGAAGCGGGCGGGGCACTTGTCCCTGCGATTTTGGGGACGAGGGAGCGGAATGGTTAATAACCATTCCCTACGCAACCTGCGCGGCGGACGAGGAAGCGGGTCGACCAAAGGGCGACCCCTACGAACAAAGGTAAACATAGTGCAACACAGCAAGACTACCGCCCCGCACAGCGCGGCTGAGCGCGGTAGTCGAAGCGAACAGGCCTTCAAATCGCCACCAAACAGGCAGTGCACAAATTCGCCGCATACAGCAGCAAAACAAACGACCCCCGTAAAGCGCCCTTTTGGACACTTTTTGGCGCTGTAAAAAGTGTCGCCCCCGGCAGGGCGTCCTGCCAACCGTCCCCCGTCCGTGAGGACGAAAAATCATCCGTCGCTCAGGATGACAAGACGAAGGACCAGGGGTGAAAGGACGGAGGGGCGGGCGGTCAAAATCCGTCCTATTTTTGAGAAAAAGGCAAGTTTTTACGGTGGCTTGAATAGAGTGGCATTATGAGGAACCGTTAGATTTTATTTGACATTTATCGAAAAATATGATAAAATTTCGGTGGAAATTATGATTGTGCAAAGGGGGATATCATGGCAAGTTTTTGCATGAGATGCGGGGCAGTTGTGGCGGATGGGCAGATTTGTGCCTGTCAGGTCAGTACGCAGCCCTTTCAACCCGTTCAACCGATTTATAACAAGCAGCAGATGCCCAGTCAACAGCCGCTATACGGACAGCCGCAAGGTATTGGGCAGGGGCAGATGCAAAACCAGCCTCCTGTGTACGGGCAACAGCAAGCATTCGGACAGCCGCAGGTCTTTTTACAGCAGCAAGTGCCAAATCGGCTGCAAGGCTTTGGACAACCGCAAGTGCAAAATCAGCAGCAGGGGCTTGGACAGCAGCCGCTGTACGGACAGCAGCAGGAGGAGCCGCACGGATCTGACAGCGGGAAGGCTTTTTCTATACTGGCGTACATTCCGTATCTTTGCCTTTTCGGCATTTACGCGAAAAGCGTGCGGGAGGACGAGAAGGTACGCTTCCATGTTGGGCAAGGGCTGATTTTTACGCTTTTGTTTTTGCCGCTATTATATGCTACGTCACTTTTGCAGTCGCTTTTTGCGCTGATTTTGTGTCCCAGGGACTGGGCTTCTCTTGTGTACAGCTACACAAGCGGCGGAATTGTTACGTATGTGATTCTTTCCTGGTTGCTTTGGCTTGCTTTTGCGGGCGCAGTTCTTTCGTTAATGATTATCGGTATCGTCAATGTGTCGGGTGACAAGGAGAAACCGCTTCCGATTATCGGGAAGCTGGCATTCTATAAGTAAATAATTATTTTATCATAAATAAGGAGGCATTACTATGAAATACTGTTCCAACTGCGGCACGCAAAACCAGGATGAAACTTTATTCTGCGAAAACTGCGGAAATAAGTTTGAGGTTGACGCCGCACAGCCTGCACCGGAAAACCCCTATTACACACAGCCTGCGCCTGCTGCACCGGTTGAGCCGGTTGCACAGCCCACTTACCGGCAATACAACCCTTACGGCGGCCAGCCCATTACCCAGCCTGCGGGATACCCGGGTGCTGACGCCGGGCAATCCGCAAGCATGCTGAAAACCGCTTTGCAAAATCCGCTGTTTTTGACTGCGGTGATTTTATTCTCGGTTAATATTCTTATTTCTATTATTTACGCGGTGATTCCCACGAATGTGGAAGCCATCTTCGCGCTGTTCCCGGCAGACCTCAGACGTGAGCTTGCCAGCTCGATTGACTATAGTGCGGTTAACGCCGGAGCCGTTTTCGGTGCACTGCTCGGCAGCATTCCTTCCGTTCTGATGTGTATCGGTTTTTGGCAGATGTACACCTCCGCAAAGTCACCGATGGACAAGCCTCTCGGCGGCATGGGCCTTGTGAAGGCTGCGCTTATTATTAATATGATTTGCGTGATTGTTGCATTTGTTTTTCTTTCAATTGTCCTTTTCGTCATGATGGCACTCGCCGATATTGTGGCCGCGGCCATTGTAGTCCTCATTGTTGGTATCATTGTGATTATTCCGGCGATTGTGCTTGGCATTATCTTTTATGTGAAGGCTATCGGGTCGGTAACTACCCTGCAGCAGACAGCTTCGCCTCTTGGAAATCCGATGCCTAAGAAGCTTTCCTCCTTTGTGGCTGTTTTCAACTGTATCGGCGCGTTTTTCCTCTTTATTAATGCTTTCTCATTGCTGGTGTTTAATCCGCTTGGTTTTATTTCAGGTCTTGTTTCGGCGGCATACCTTGTGCTGATTTCGGTTTGTATATTCAACTATAACTCGGCGCTGAGCCGCCGGTTGCTGACAAAACCGATGCAGGGAGATACAACACCCCGGTATTAATTTTGCGCGTTCTTTAGCAGCAGCAAAGCCCGTTTTCGCGAAAGCGAAAACGGGCTTTTTGATATGCGTATTACAATACTTTTGAGAGGAAGCTTTGCAACCGGGAGTGTTTTGGTGAAGTGAAGAAGTCCGCGGGGGCCGCTTCTTCTAAGATTTGGCCTTCGTCCATGAAGAGAACCTTGCTTGCGACTTCCCGTGCGAAATTCATCTCGTGGGTAACGGCAACCATGGTCATGCCGCTTTCTGCAAGCTCCTTCATAACCTCTAAAACCTCCCCTACCATTTCCGGGTCAAGGGCGGAGGTGGGTTCGTCAAAGAGCATTACCACGGGGTTCATGGCAAGGGAGCGCACGATGGCGACACGCTGTTTTTGCCCGCCGCTTAGGGTGCTTGGGTAGGCGTCGGCTTTGTCAGACAGGCCAACCCGTTTTAGCAGCTCTTCGGCGCGGGTGTTTGCTTCGTCCTTTGTCATAAGCTTCAACTGGCAGGGTGCCAGCGTAATATTCTGCCGCACGGTCATGTGGGGAAAGAGGTTAAACTGCTGGAAAACCATACCCATCTTGCGGCGGACAAGGTCCAGGTGCTTCTTGGCTGCGGTGATGTCGGTGTCTTCGAAGATAATGCTGCCGCTTGTGGGGATTTCCAGCATGTTCAGGCAGCGCAGGAAGGTGCTTTTGCCTGAGCCGGAGGGGCCGACGATGACGATTTTATCGCCCTGATTGACCCTGTAGCTGATATCATTTAGGACAAGGTTGTCGCCAAAGGATTTACATAAATTGTTAATTTCTATCACTTTTGCGCAGCCTCCTTTCCAATTTTCCAAGGAGAAACGTCAAAAGCATGACAAAGGCCAGGTATACAGCCGCCACCGACAGCAGGGAAAAGTATGGGTCCATGGTCTTTACCCGAACCAGTGCGCCGGCTCTCGCAAAGTCAACAACGGTGATAAAGCTGGCAATTGAGGTGTCCTTAAAGAGGGTTATCAGTTCGTTTCCAAGTGCCGGCAGGATGTTCTTTACCGCTTGCGGCAGAATGATTTTCCACATGGTTTTCGTGTAGGAAAGTCCCAGCGAACGGCCGGCCTCGGTTTGCCCGATGTCGATGGCCATAATGCCTGCCCGCGCAATTTCGGCAACGTAGGCGCTGGAGTTTATGCTGAAGGCGATGATGGCGACAAGCAACGCACTCCGAAAGCTTACAAAGGCGATGTAGTACATAATGAGCAGCTGCACCACCATGGGGGTTCCGCGGATGACGGTCAGGTAAATGTTGCAAAGGCCGTTGGTCACCCGTGTCCAAACGCTTTTCTTCTGCGTCCTTGTACAGAGAACCTTTATCATGGCAATCAGGACACCGAGAATGGCGCCGAAGACGCTTGCGCATATGGTGATTATCAGCGTTGTACCCAGGCCTTCAAGGAAGAGCTTGTACCGGCCCGCTTCGATAAAGGTTTTTGTGAATTGTGCTGCGAAGGTGTCATACCACATGAGGCTTTTTTCCTTAAATACTATATTTTTTGGAGGGACGAGGGAGCCTGCCCCCTGCTTTCAGAGGACGGGCTCCCTTCGCCTTTATCCGTATATGGTTATTCTTATCTGAGGGTGAACTCTACAACCCATGCTTCAATTGCTTTTTCAGCAACCAGGCGGTCGATTACTACGTTGATTTTCGCAAGCAGTTCATCGTTGCCCTTGGGAACCGCTACACCGTATTCTTCGGATACTTCACTGCCGTCCTTGCGTACAAGGGGGATGGCGATGAGTCCTTCGTACTCTTCAACAATTGCCTTTGCAACGTATTCGTCCATAACGAGGGCGTCCAGCTTCTTGTTTTGGATGTCAAGGCTACCGTCCATAGCGCTGTTTACGATAACCAGGTCTACGTTTTTGTCAACCAATACGGCATCTTCATTTTCAGCATCCATTTCGTCTTCCATAACAAACTGACCTGTGTAACCCAGAGCTGCGCCTACTTTTTTACCTGCAAGGTCTTCCATGACTTTAATCTTGGAGCCTGCGGGCAGAAGGAGGTACTGTACGGAGGTTATGTAGGGGTTTGAGAAGTCAACGGTTTCTTTTCTCTCGTCGTTGATGGTGATGCCGGAGAGGGCGATGTCAGACTTGCCGGAAGCAAGACCGGTGATGATACCGTCGAAATCGGTGTTTTGCATTTCAAGGGTCAGGCCAAGTTCGTCTGCGATAGCCTTTGCGATTTCTGCGTCAACACCAACGATTTCGGTGCCTTCCATAAATTCAAAGGGAGGGAAGTTGGGGTCGGTGGCTACGACCAATTTGTCATCCTTGGGCGCACAACCGGCAAACAGGCCGGCTACGCAAAGAACTGCCAGTAACAAAGCAATGATTTTTTTCATTTTGAAAACACTCCTTACATTATATTGTGTGAACCTTTTGGTATCGTAGCATATTTTTCCATTAAAGTCAAGATTATAGCGGTATATTCATTGAATTTCACCATTATCTTTAAAATAATTCAGAGAAATGCTTGACAAAACGAATGCATCGTGATATATTTGAGGCAAGATTTCTTTATACATGGACACGCTTCTCGACGGCTCAATCGCGTGAAATACCTCCGTTTCAAACCACCAGACAGGAGCGCTGCTCCTTTTCTGTCGGTTTTGCACTGCGAGTATTTCACGGTTCGCCTGTTCAGCGTTTATTTAAGGAGAATTTTTATGTTTATTTTCTCTCTCGCCCTTATTCTATGCATTATCGGTCTACTCGGTAGTGCTATTTTGCGTTGTGCTGATAGGGTGAAGGTATAATAGGTTTCTTTTAACGTACTTCACAAAGCCTTGCAGCAAACGCTGCAGGGCTTTTTTATTTACAAGAAAGGTAGGTTTATCAGATGGCGCGGAGGATTAAGATTTTCGACACGACGCTGCGGGACGGGGAGCAGGCACCCGGTTGCAGCATGAGCTTGAGCGAAAAAATTGAGGTGGCAAAGCACCTTGAGGCGTTGGGTGTCGATGTGATGGAGGCAGGGTTTGCCGTGTCTTCTCCCGGCGATTTCCAGTCGGTGAAAACCATTGCGGAAACGATTAAGGACTGTTCTGTGGCGTCGCTTTCGCGGGCACTTACAAAGGATATTGACGCGTCTTATGAGGCGTTACGGGGTGCAGTTGCGCCGCGGATTCACCTCTTTATGCCTACGTCGGACATTCATATGCGCTACAAGCTGCAGATGACGCCTGCGCAAGTGCTTGCACAAACGGTCAGCATGGTCGAGTATGCGAAGAAGTATTGCGCCGATGTGGAGTTTTCGGCGGAGGATGCCACGCGCAGTGACTGGGGGTTCCTCTCGCAGGTTGTGGGTGCTGCCATCAAGGCAGGGGCTACTACGGTCAACATTCCTGATACGGTTGGGTACACCACACCTTCTGAGATGTATGATTTGATTCAATATTTAATGAATACGGTTGAAAATATTGACCGGGCGGATATTTCGCTGCACTGTCACAATGACCTTGGCATGGCGGTTTCAAACTCGCTTTTCGGAATTCGCGGCGGTGCGTCCCAGGTGGAATGCACCTTAAACGGAATTGGCGAACGGGCGGGCAATGCGGCTATGGAAGAGGTTGTTATGGCGCTGAAAACCAGAGAGTCCTTTTTTGACTGTGAAACGCGTATCAACACGGCGCAGATTTACCGTGCAAGCCGGGTGCTGTACAATATTATCGGACAGAGTATTCCCATTAACAAGTCGATTGTGGGAGCAAATGCTTTTGCTCATGAGAGCGGTATTCATCAGCACGGGGTACTTGCAAACAAGGAAACCTATGAGATTATTACACCTGAATCCATTGGCAAGAATACCAACCAGATGGTGCTTGGAAAGCACTCCGGGCGGCATGCCTTTGTCAACCGTTTGAACGAGCTTGGGTATCAATTGTCGGAGGAGGCTATAAACGAGGCGTTTGCGAAATTTAAGGATATTTGCGATAAGAAAAAGGTGATTACTGACAGCGATTTGGAAGCGATTATTGCCAACAAAGCGTATGTGGATAATCTGTACCGTCTTGACACCTTTGACGTGCATTCGGGAAAGAATTCGTCTTCGGTTTGCGTTTTGCGGCTTAAAAAGAACAGTGAGATTATTGAAGATGTATCCCTTGGGGACGGGCCTGTGGACGCGGCTTATAACGCCATTGACAAAATTATCGGTGCACCCAATTCTACCCTTGAGCAGTATAGCATTCATTCAACTTCCGACGGTAAGGATGCCCTTGGTGAGGTTATTGTGAAGCTGCGGTATGAAGGGCAGCTTGTTACCGGGCGGGGGTTGTCTACGGATATTATTGAGTCGAGTATTTTGGCGTATTTGAATGCTGTGAATAAGTTGTTGTTTTCGGTGTAGTACTGTATAAAGATTTTATTTTAGGAGAAATATGCATGAGCAGAGGGTTTATTTCGGTTTTGGATTCGACTTTGCGGGATGGGGCGCAGGGGGAAAATATTTCGTTTTCGGTTAGTGATAAGCTGCAGATTGTGCGGGCGCTGGACGAATTCGGGGTTGATTATATTGAGGCAGGGAATCCCAGTTCGAACCCTAAGGATACGGCTTTTTTTACGGCGGCTTCGGCACTCTCTTTGCAAAGTGCGAAATTATGCGCTTTTGGCAGTACGCGGCGGAAGGGCTTTACGGCGGAAGGTGACCCGCATGTGGCGGCGCTTTTGCAGGCAGGGACGCCTGCTGTTACCATTTTCGGCAAGGCTTGGGAGCTGCATATTGCTGATATTTTGCAGGTGACGCCGGAGGAAAATCTGGCGATGATTTTTGACACAATTGCATTTTTTAAGGAGCGTGGCCGGGAGGTCATTTTTGATGCAGAGCATTTTTTTGACGGGTACAAGGATAACCCGCGATATGCCTTGCGGGTGCTTGAAGCAGCCGAAAAGGCGGGGGCGGATATTCTTTGCCTTTGCGACACAAACGGGGGCAGTTTACCCACGGAGGTAC
>JGI994J12354_10003039_pt1 | contig 15942 bp, 15 predicted proteins | sample IntmicLarv3ML3BL_FD_12354 | JGI IMG/M metagenome (IMG submission 12354) | reverse complement strand
TCATCAAAACCAATCGCAGCAAGCACTAGCGCCTTGCCACGGTTGTTATAGTACACCTTATCTCCTGCGGAATATTTCTCTCCCGCCTCAAATTCTGTATACCCTTGCTCGACGGCTTTTGCTATGCAAAAGTCAATCGTTTCACGCTCGGTCTTACACGAGTTTAAAAACGCTTTATAGCCCTCTGCGAACTCATACGCAAGGCTGATATCAGATTCAGAGAGAACATCGCCGCCGTTTTGACGGTTGATTAAAAGGCTCTCTTTAAGATTTTTAAGCTGCTCGGTCGTCATTTTTACTCCTTAAAATATTAGAGGACATAGCGGTTATAACACAACAAACGGCGAAGAGCACCACTGCAAGTTCCCAAATTGTGGGGAACACAATGTATGCCTTAGCGTTTGCGTTTCCAATGAAAAATACAATTATACGCGGAATATATGCAACAGCTCCGATAACTCCGCCCATGAACGCGAAAATCTCTGATAAAACTTTCGTTCTTACCCTAGCTTTTTCGTCCCGCACATAGCTAAAACGGAAGAGCAAAAACAAAACGAGCGAGGACAAAGCAAGCACATCAAGCGAGTGCTCTGAAATAGTCAAAATACTTGTGAAAGTAATGAATTTTGTTATAAGGAACATCGCAGTATACGCGGTGGGAATAAGATAAAGAATATCTGTAACTGCCGCAGAATCTTTTCTATAAGAAGTATACGCGCAATATGCCAAAGCGAGTATATTAACCGCCAAAAGCGAGAATAAAATCCACTCCGACACAGTATATGCACCCCTTCTCGGCGCTATCACCATAACGATAAGAGAGGCGATTGAAGCAATGCAGAGCACTCCGCACCAAAGAAAGTTCATCGGCTTATTCCGCATAGGCACAGAAGCAGTTTTCAGAGCAGCTTTCCGCGAAAGGAGTATGCTTATCACTATAAACAAGACAATAGCTATTGCAACGACCGATAACAAAAGATTGTTATACAATCCCCCTGTGGATACAAAAAAGCCGGAACTGAAATCGATGTCATGAATAAGCTGATACACTCGAACAGGCACTGCTACAGCGACTGAGGCGAATAATAGTAAAACCGCAGCCGAAGCCAATATTCTTTTTGTCATATTGTTCATTATCTTATTATCTTTCACTTAAAGGAGTATATTCTAAATCGTCATAAACTGATTTATATGCGGGGCGCATAATTCTTCCGCCGCTTATAATCTCTTCTAATCTATGCGCGGCCCAGCCCACAATACGGGAAACGGCAAACATAGGCGTAAACAAATCTTCAGGAATTTGAAGCATCTTAAACACAAGCCCGCTGTACAAGTCAACATTGGCACAGATAGACTTTCCGTCGCCCTTCGCCTCTGTCAGAACTATCGGCGCAAGATATTCGACTTTTGACAAAAGTTTAAAGCTTTTCTCAAACTCTGTTCCATTTGCCAAATTCATTGCCTTTTCACGCAGGATTATAGCACGCGGGTCAGACTTAGTATAAACGGCATGTCCCATACCATAGATAAGTCCGCTTCCGTCGCCCTCTTTCTTTGCCAAAATCTTCTGAAGAAATTCCTTAATCTCAGCTTCGTCATCAAAGTTGCTGATACCTCTTTCCATGTATGAAAGCATTTCCATAACCTTTATGTTCGCTCCGCCGTGTTTAGGACCTTTAAGCGAACCCATACCCGCAGTGTAAGCAGAATAAGCGTCCGTACCGCTTGAAGTAAGCACACGAGTCGAGAAAGTACTGTTATTACCGCCGCCGTGCTCTGCTTGAAGTATCATCATAATGTCAAGAAGCAAAGCTTCTTCGTCTGTATATTGTCTGTCTGGCCGAAGAGTCGAAAGTATGCTTTGCGCAGCAGTTTCTTCTTTGCGTATCGGGTGAAGGAAAAGCGACTGATTGTCAAAGTTCTTACGCTTGCTTTGATAAGCAGCAACCATGATGGCGGGCATACGCGCGATTATCTCAATCGCTGTTTTAAGCTCATGCTCAATCGAGGTGCTTTCGGCGGCATCGTCATATGTATAAAGCGACAAAAGGCACTGCGCCATTTTGTTCATGATATTTTTGGACGGAGTTTTAAGAATAACATCCTCAACAAACCCCGACGGAAGTCCTCTCATCGCCGCCAAAGTAGAACTGAAAAACTTTATCTCTTCCTCTTGCGGAAGCACGCCGAACAGCAATAAATAAGCAACTTCTTCATATCCGAAGCGCTTTGTTTTATAGCAATCTTCGATAATGTCAATGATGTCGTAACCGCGGTAGATAAGACCGCCGTCAACAGCCTCTTTTACTCCCTCGTTTACGATATAACCGTGAACGTTACAGATTTGCGTAAGCCCCGCCATAACGCCCGTTCCGTCCTCGTTTCTAAGCCCGCGTTTTACGCGGTATTTGCCGAACAAAGACGCATCAATATGGTTATATTTTTTATAATTTTCGCATAAGGTTTCTATAACCTGATTGCGTGTGCGTGATTTAGTTCCTTCTAACATTTTAGAGCCCCCTCTTTCAAAATATATACAGTTCCTAATTCTACCACATTATCAACCAACTGTCAAGGAATATAATAATGCGAAAAAAGTTAAAATTCGTCATAATACCGCTTATTCTTGTGCTTTTACTTGTCGGAGTTCCCGCGCTGGCTCTTTTCGGCTTCGGCGGAAGCGATTTTTTCCTGCTTAAAGACGAAAGCGGTGAAGTAAAAAAGATCTCAAGCAAAGAGTATATATACGGAGTAATAAACGCAGAGCTTCCCGAAACATTCGAGCCCGAAGCGATAAAAGCCGTCGCCGTTGCGGCTTATACCCTCGCCGTCCGCCGTCAGTCAGTGCAGGGCTTTATTACCGCCGACAGCGCAACCTTTCAGGCATATAAAAAGCCAAATAAAAGCACAGACAAATTCGCGAAAATAAAAAGCTGTGTTGACGAAGTTTACGGCGAAATCCTAGTCTACGAAAACAAGCCGATTCTGGCGGCATATCACGCTTTGTCCTCGGGCAGAACGGAAAACTGCGGCGACATTTGGTCGCAAGACCTCCCCTATCTTAAAAGCGTTGACAGCGCATTCGACAAGGACGTAGCCGGCTTCGAGCAGGTGCTTGAGCTCTCACTCGTCGACTTTGCAAAACTGCTTGGAGTTCCCGAAACAGAGAGCATAGAGATAAAGTCGCGAACAAATTCAGAAACGGTAACCGAACTTTCCGTTGGCGATAGCACATTTACAGGGCAAAAAACAAGGGAGCTCCTATCGTTAGGGAGCTCCAATTTCGAGATAAAAAGAGAGGAAAAGCTCTTGCGGATTACCACCAAAGGGCATGGGCATGGCATAGGGCTTTCGCAGTACGGAGCGAATAGTTTGGCGGTTTCGGGCAAAAACTATAAGGAAATACTCGGGTGGTACTACACTGATGTAGAGATTGTGAAGTGGAGTTAGCGAATACCTCTTGCCAACAACGCTAATCCCCAAAGAATAGCGCAAAAAATTATAAAACCGAGTGCGCCGAACCCTGCCGCCCTCGAACGTGACGGACGACTGTCATACCAGACAAGAAGCAGAATTATGCCCAAGATAGGTATGAAATATCCTAAAATTGCAAATCCTATGTTGCTTGCTACTGACTCGTCACTTTCTTTGTTTCGCTGTCTGCTTGTTTGCGTGGTACTCACTTGAGAAGTGTCTGTCAAATTAATAATATTTCGCTTGAACGTTTCATATTCTTCCTCTGTTATCAGCCCATCATCAAAGGCTTTCTTGGCATTAGCAATTCTTTGAAATTCGTCCATTTGTGGTTTTCTCCGTTCTGGTTATAATTGTTTATGTAGATGTCAAGCTTTGCTTGACATCTACATAATACCATGGTATTATCGCTTTTTTCGGCCTTTGTCCTAAGAAGAAATTGACAACAAATTAAATTAGTGCTATAATTGTAGTCCGTGTTATTTGATAACACTATATATTATTATTAAGGATATAAAATGGAATTCAAACCGAACATATATAAAGACATTTGCCTCACGGTTAACGGCACCGAGTATATGCGCATACCCATAAAAACCCACGTTATAATGTACGGAGAACAGCTCACTGACGTGCTTGACAAATACATTCGCCCGCTATTGCAAGAGGGCGATATAGTGTTCATGGCAGAAAAAGCAGTTGCCTGCACACAGAAACGAGCGATAAAGATGGTGGATATCAAGCCAACAAGAATGGCAAAATTCCTTTGCAAACGCGTGTACAAAAACCCTTATGGCATAGGGCTTTCTATCCCCGAAACTATGCAATGTGCCCTTGACGAGGCGGGATATATCCGCATTTTGTTCGCCGCGTTCATCTCTGTTTTCGCCAAACTTTTCGGCAAAAAAGGAGTATTCTACAAAATTGCAGGCGACAAAGTCCGCGGAATTGACGGACCGTGCGATATAACTCTGCCGCCGTATAACGAGTATGTAGTGCTCTCACCTGTTGCTCCGGAAAAAGTAGCGAAAGAGCTAAGCGAGCATTTAGGTTTCCCGCTTGCAATAGTTGATGCGAACGACCTCGGCGTGAACATTTTAGGAAGCTACGGACTTCCGTTCGACCATGAAACTCTGGCAGAAATCATAGACGACAACCCGCTTAACAACGCGGCAGAGCAAACGCCCGTGGGGATTATTAGGGTGAATAAGTAAAACAAAGACGGTATATCGGTTATGATATACCGTCTTTGTTTTTTAGTATTGTCTTTTTTTCAATATTGCTTTTATGTCTGAAACGTCCTGCGCCAAATTGAGGAATACCATTGCAATGGCAAGAAATATAAGTCCCCCCATAAGTAAGGAAACAAACCCTAAAAATACTCCAAAAATAATCGTCGCTCCTTGTGGGTTGTTTAGAACTTGGTGGCTACTGCTTATAATCCCAATTAGAGCAAAAATTCCAATGACAACGTTAAAGCTGAACACAGACCATGAGATTACTTTCAAAAATGTTATCCATCCGTTTTTCATAATTTTTCTTTTCCTTTACTGTTAATGTTTATAATGAGGATGTCAAGCTTTGCTTGACATCCTCATTATACCATGGTATAATTCGCGACCTAAATTTTAATCCTCGTAAGCATACTTCCGCACGTAATTATCCCCGTCCGCACTCTTCACCACAGGGCTCGTGTGATGCTTAAGCAAGTTAACAATATTGTACACATCAATCCAAATCTCGTTGTCCGATTCAAGCTGACTCTCATCAAATATAAGCTCAAGCCCAAAGTGCAAATGCGGCACTTTCATACCGTTTACGTCCTCTTTGTCGCTGTAACCCGTCATGCCAAGATAGCCGATAACATCACCGCCAAGCACGCTGTCGCCCTCTTGAAAATCCTGCGCGAAAGGGTGCCCCTTACGCAAATGAGCATAATAGTAATACCGCTTGCCGTCGTTGCTGAGAATGCCAAGCCGCCAACCGCCATAGCGGTTCCAGCCGGCATTGACAATCGTGCCGCTCTCCACCGCAATAATAGGAGTACCGACACTGCCGAAGAGGTCGTTTCCAAGATGCCTGCGATTGAACCCAAACGACCGTGAAACACCGAAGTCGCTTGTGTGGGAATAGCTATACCCGTGCGCTATAGGGCTGTACGCCTTAAGCCCGTATTTCGTTTCTGTCGCCTCCCCCAAATTGTCAGGAGAAGCAATTTTGTACTCGCCGACAAGACCTCCGACAGCCGCCTGATACGACTCGTTATAGTAAGCGAACCCCTTTTTATTGGTAACAAGCTCTTCTATCGTCTGCCCTCCAAGCACTCTCTCCGAGAGCTCGTCAAGATGCTTAGCCTTATAATTCTTCCAGTTCCCACCGTATTTAGCGGCAAGAAACGCAAGCTGGTCAGCAAATGGCAGACTTGCTCCTGCCTCATGAGCGGCAATGTCAAGAGCCAGAGCTTTCTCCATCGCAGCAAGAGGAACCTTATATTCCACCCACTTGATGTAATCCCCGTCAGAAACGGTTGGCAGAACCTCTCTGCCGACACTACTGCGAGCTATGCCAATAACATTAACTGCAATCAAAATTGCAAGTATAATACAAACTATCTTATAACGCATAAAAAACCCTCCGCATATAACATATGCGCAGGGTTTTCTTAATATGAGATAATATACTTATAATACAGCATTAACAGGAGTATCAGAGTACGCATTTCGTATCTGTTTCGCCAACTTTTCTACATAATTCTTGCTTGTAAGCACGATAGACTCTCCGTTTCGTTTAACCAAAACGCTTCGCCCCTCAAACTCGTAGAATTCATAGCTGAAAGTTTCTCCGTCCTTGAACACGCCATTTATTGTCAAAAGACACTCGCCTGTTTCGGTCTTGCCATACCCGTTTCCGCTACAGTTTGCACTTACTAAAAGCTGGAAGAAAGTTCTGAAATTGTCGCTGTTTACGACCTTGTCGTTAAGCGTTATCTTTATGCTTTCGCTCTCTCCCTCAAAAGCGGTATGCCATTTTGTATCTTTCTCGTTAATGTCAAGAGTTTTCAGATTGTCTATAGCAGGCAGGAATATAAGACCGTACAAGAACTCGTCAACCTTCAAAGCATCAAACTCTAAGTTCATTGTCAAAATATCAAAAACGCAGTCCACTCCCTCAAGCATGATGTAGGTATACTCTGCGTCATTCACAGCAGATTCGCCATTTTCGTCAAGGTATTCCGTTGTTACAACGTGCTTTTTACCAACCAAAATCTTATAAGTTTGTTCGTTGCTGCATGTCACCGAAAGCCTTGCCGCCGGATTATCAAGTCCGTACTCTGCCTTTTCAGCAGCAGTCGGAAACACTTTTACAGCACTGTCAGCGGCAAATCCCGGAAGCTTTCCGAAAAGTCCTGTGGCACGCTCTTCCAAAGCATTATAAGTAAACGGAGATGTAATCTGATACATCGGCGTATAAACGTAGTTTTTAAGCTCTTCCCCTTCATAGCTTTCAAGAGTAAGATCGTCTTGTCCATCGCGTGAAACGGTAAAGCTCTTCGCAGTAATCTGAGTTGCTCCGTCCTCTAAAAACGTCGGAATGAACCCCTTGTCAACATAGTATTCTTTTTTGTAGGTAAAAAAAGCATCGTCCGAAGCGATATAAATCCCGTCTTTAGTGTCCGAAATCACATAAATTTCAGTACCGCTCGAAACTTTCAGGCCATATTTCAAAGTGAACTCTTTCGAAACTCTCGTTTCGTCCGACCTTGCTATGTCGGCCTTTACCGTTATAGTAGCAGCAGGCTTATTGAACCCGTACTTCTCAAAATCTTCATCTGTCGGTTTTTCCACGACACATTTTTTCGCGGAAAGAGCCGCCGCAAAATCAACAGCTCCGCCGATGGAATACTTATCCTGCGGAAGGTCTTTAAGTTCTTCCACCTTATAATTTCTCTGCGAAGGAGTATCTCCGGAAGCAGGAGTAATACTATCAAACTTTATGTTATAAGTTTCTCCGTTATTAACAGAAACCTGAGTTATATTTGAAATAGTCGGCCCATCGAAGAGAGAAATTACCTCGTCAGGCTCTGAAACTTCTTCAACCGAGCTCTCGGGGGCCGGCGCAAACTTCACAAACAAAAATGCCGCAGGAAAAAGAAAAATAAGCACAGCGCCCGCCGCGATAAGAGTTCTTACCGAGCGTTTCAAAGAAAAGAACCCGGTTTTGGATTTTTCTTTTTCAGGTTTTTTGTTCGCTTGCTGTTCGTCAAGCCCGCTTACAAGGTTCTCGATTTCCAGCTCTCGCTGAGTTTTAATATGTTCGTCCATATATCCTATAACTTTCTTCTTCTGACAAAAATCACAATACCTACCGCAACAACAGCAAGCGGAACCGCAACCACGAATACAGCTGTAATTATCGCTTCAGAGTTCTTGTCCGCGCCTAAAGTCGTTGTTCCAATCTGTTTTGGGGCAATCTGAACAATGTCCTGTTTTCCTGTACAGTTTGCAATAACATCGAGGAAAAGCTGCGGATTACAAAAAACTTGATACGTCATCACGCCATCTGCAAGCATCCCCTCGCCGCCGAACGCGAACACTCGTGAAGAAGATACTGTACCGCTGCTGTCGGTTTTGTCAAACTGCGACACTACGCCGACATTCATTTCTTTGCGAGTAAGTCCCGCCGGACTCCATTTGTTAATGCTGGCGTTTGCAAGCTCTCCGTAAGGCTGTAACACAACCGTCGGGGTAGTTTTCAAAAGCGGAGTAACTGTCTTTCCTGCCTGTTGAGTAAACAAAGTTTCGACCGAATGAACATAACTATCCGCAGCGGCCCTTTGACCCGTGTAATCAAAGCTTGAAGCAATCAAATCACTTTCAACAACACTCAAAATAGGCATGTTCGGGTTCGTTCCCGCATAAACGCCGCTTGTGTCGGTTTCATAAAGAACATTTTCCGTGTCAATCGCCAACCCCCAGCTTGCAAGGAAAGCGTCCAAATTCGGAGTTTCTCCCTGCGAAACATAGCCGGTATATATAATATTTCTTCCGTATTCCCCGCCGTTTTCCAAGAATTTTTCTAATATATCAATCTCTTCCTCTGTAAAATCCTTTTTCGGAGAGTTTATGATAAGAAATCTCATGTTTTCGGGAATCTCTCCTAAAATATTGATGGGAACAGATTCATAGTTATTTGTCACAAGAAGTTTTGAAAAATAATCTAAGGCTTTTTCTTCATGCCCAATAACAACACCCACGCTTACGGGCTCTGGGTCATCAATAAATAATATAGCAGATGTAATAAGCTGTTCACTCATCGAGATTGTCATGCTTCCGTCTTCAGAGCCTTGCGCAAGCATCTCTTGCATCTTAATAACTTTATAACGAGGGCGAGCGCCGTCAGTTAGAGGTTTAACGCCTTCAACAATAAAGTCGCCCCATGACAACATATCATTCGGGTAATCCAAGGCAAGCCTTGGATTAGTACTAGGGTTCAAATATTCAATCTTTATTTTCGAACACATGGCACGGTATTTATTAAGCACAGCATGCAAATGCTTATATACATTCCCCCCCGGTCCTTGTCCGTTTTCAAAATCTTCCTCGGCCGACAAAACCTTTATGACAATTTCGTTTTTAACTGTTTTAAGATACTCTTCCGATTCTTTACTTATAGTAAAAATTTGGTTTTCTGTAAAGTCCACTTTGTTATCAAAATATCTGTCCACCGCCGTCGCGGCCCAGTTAAGAAGAATAATCCCGACAACAACCACTGCAGTAATCGCCACGGCATATGCTCCGTGCCGCATACTTCTATTCATTGAAATCTTTTTCACTGCGGAAACATCAGATTTTTTTACAGTATTTTTTTTCATTATGCATACCTCCTGCGCTCGAGAACACGAGTTGTAAAGAAGTTAAGAATCACGATAAAGCTTATAAAATAGAACACATCAGAAAAGACAAGAGTACCTGAATAAAAGCTTTGAACCCTCGACGGGATAAGAAAGCTGTTTACAATGTCCGCAACATTTTTGCCCAATGCTGCAATATATCCCTGCGTAAACATCATAACAAACACCGCGGCAAACGAAAGAATTGCCGCCACAACTTGATTTTCCGTAAGGCTTGAGATGAAAAGCCCAAGCGCGATAATGGCATACCCCATAAGAAGAGTGCCGATAAAGTTCGTGAAGAACTCTGCCCACATAAACGGACCGAACACGGAAAGTACAAGCCCGTAAATGATAAGCACCAGACTTGCGAGAGTATACATCAAAATTGCGGCGATGAATTTCCCGTACACTATCGACGTAAGCGATACAGGCGCAGTCATAAGCGCTTGATCGCTTTTGCTTTTACGTTCTTCAGACAAAAGCCGCATTGTTAAAACAGGAACAACAAGCAAAACAACAATCTGTAAAGCCATGAAAACCTGTGACAGATTTGTTTGCAAACCCGCTATAGTATCTTTGAAAGCAACACCGGTTATGAAAAGATAGACAGTCAAAAACACATATCCGATGGGCGAAAAGAAATATGCGTTAAGCTCTCTGCGAATTATCGCACCCATTATTCTTCCTCCTTAATTTCTTCAGTGGCTTCTGCAAACTCAAACTCTACTGCGCTAGGCTCTGCCTCTTGTTCAGAAGTTTTTTGCAAAAGCTTTTCTCCAAGCTCCGGGTTTTCTGTAAGAGTTATGAAAATCTCTTCTAAAGAAAGCACATTGCTTTGTATAAGCGAAAGTGAAAACCCTGCCTCAACGATATACTTTGCCACAACATCACGAGCGTCAAGGTCTTTCGAGAACTCGACAATATAGTCCGCAGTGTTTTTCGGAAGTTTTTCAAATCCTGCTTCCTTTTTCTCTACAGAAACAACTCCCGCCACGCTGTCGATAGCATCAATAATCTTATCTTCTTTACCTTTAACGCGGAAAGTATAAGTGGTATTATCACCCGAAAGGCGCTGGCGAATGTCATCAGGAGAGCCGTTCGCGATGATACGACCGCCGTTGATTATAAGCACGCGGTCGCACACAGCCTGAATTTCGGGAAGGATATGGCTCGAAAGTATAATAGTGTGATTCTTGCCCAAAGCCTTGATAAGAGTACGAATTTCAATAATCTGTACGGGGTCAAGCCCTACCGTCGGCTCGTCAAGTATAAGATATTTGGGATTGCCTATTAAAGCGGCGGCAAGCCCTACGCGCTGTTGATAACCTTTTGAAAGATTTTTGATAACACGCTTTTTCTCGCTTAAAATCTTCGTCAAAGCGCACACCTTGTTAAGATGCTCGACACGCGATATCTTTACCTTTTTGAGGTCATAAATAAAGCCGAGATAATCCCACACCGTCATATCTTGATATAACGGAGGATGTTCGGGCAAATATCCGATATTGCTTTTCGCCTTGATAGCCTCTTCAAGAATGTTAATTCCGCCGACCGTGACCTCACCCTCGCCGGAAGAAATATATCCGGTGATTATGTTCATAGTGGTGGATTTGCCGGCACCGTTCGGACCCAAAAAGCCCAGGATTTCACCGTCGTTAACGGTAAAGCTTATATCGTCAAGAACAGTTTTTTGCCCCCGACCATACCGCTTTGTTAGATTTTTTACTTCAATCATATGCTGTTTTTCCTTCTGTATTAACGAAGTTATTATTGCAAATTATTGTGTTAGTTTAATGAAATCAAACCAATTTATTCATTACAAGCCCTGTAATAATTTTAGGATAGAAATATGTGCTTTTCTGCGGCATTTTGCCGCCCGCAAGAGCAACATCCCTGATTTCAGACACTCGCGTCGGATTAAGTATAAACGCGACATCTGCTGAAATTGCCTCTTCCGCACTGCGAGTATAGCTTAAAGCGCCTCCCGCCGCGGCAACAGCAGGAGTAATCCCGAACACAGACTCAAGCACAAAACTGTGCAGAATGCTTACATCCAAACTCTCAAGCACTCCGCTTACAGGCGCGGTAAGCGTGAACAGCTTAGCATTCCCGCGATTTATCATAGCAAAGCTGTGCTTATTCTCGTTGTATTTCTCTGAAAGTTTGCTCTCAATATCAGAAGTCGAAACATCCTCAATTTCAAATAAGGTTGAGAGTTTTTCATATTCCGAAGCAGTCATTTCAAGCTCCGAATTGATAATTCTATGCGTCGGAAGCACTACAAGCCCGCTGTTTTGAAGGCTTACAAGCGTCATCAGCATGTACTCTGCATTAGGATTATCAGGGTTCTCTTTTTTATATCTAAGAGCGGTTTCATATCTGTGGTGACCGTCGGCGATAAAGAACTGCTTATCCTGACACTCGCTTGCAACAGCAGCAATAACAGCCTCATCCGTGACTGTCCACAAGCTATGAGTAACGCCCTCGTCATCAGTAAAACGGACTTCGGGCTCTCCTTTGCGAACCTCAGTCAGTATGTTCTCAACAGTCATATCTTTGTCGTCAAACAAAGAGTATATGCCCGAAAACGAACAGCCCGTAGCAGTAAGAAGATTGAAACGATCATCCTTAGCCTTCGACAGCGTATTTTCGTGTGGAAGGATTTTGCCCTCTGAAAATTCGTGCAACTTGACCTGCGCCATAAATCCGCAGAACGAATAGGACTTACCGAAAATCTCGAAATCCTCTGAATAGACATAGATAGCAGGCTTGTCGTCTTGCTTTAACACTCCGTCAGCAAGCCATTTTTGATAAACATCATTAGTTTTGTTGTATCTGTCCTCGCCAAGCGGGAGCTCTAATTTAATAAGATTGTGCGGGTTTTTCGCAAGCAGAGCATCTTTCTGCTTTTCCGAAACGATATCGTACGGAGGACAAACCAAAGAACTGATATCGGTTTTATCAGCATATTTCAAACCTTGAAACGAACGAATTTGCGGCATTTATATCTCCTTATATCTTCCAATTTACAGTAAAAATTAAGTATACAACAAAACCAAGAAAAGTGCAAGAGGGAATTTTTTTGACTGAGGTTTCGCCTTAAGGGTGATATTTCTTCGAAAGCTCAATAAAATATTGCCCCAGTTCGTCAGGCACCTCCATAGCGACTACTTCTTCAATTCCTCCGTTAGTGCGCCCGCCGTCATGATAAAATAAAAGAAACAACTTATCTTCATAAATAAAATACCCGCAATTAATTGTGTGGAAATACCCGTCTTTACTTTCTTTTAAGAAAGTAAAACTATCTTTGAACTCTGATTCAGGAATTCTGCGGGTTCTATCCTTCTCATTTTCTTCATAAAAAACATCAAAAGGGTTGTGTTGGTTTTCCTTTTCAAAAGCTTTAAGTTCATCGAATTTTTGGTAATCAATTTCGGGAATAAGAACATTATCTTCAGAGTGACCAAAATAATAATCAAAATTCTCAGGGTTTTCGTAATAACTTTTCGTTTGCTCCCATTCACTTTCAGCGCAATACACCATACCGCTTATATATTTCCCTGTATAGCAATGAACCCAATTGTGCCCTTCAAAATCCACACGCCGATACTGGCGAGAGCCGTCTTCATATACTATCTCTTGTTGAAGCGTTTCCATTCCAACATCTCCAACTTGATAGAACATAGGATATAAATCTCCGTAAAATTCACTTCGATACGTAACGCCATCAATCGTAACACTCGTTGGTTCAACAAAATGATCAACTATGCGATTGGCAATACCGCAACCGCTTAGTGTCACCAAAGCAATACAAAAGAGCACCGACAAAAAGGTTTTCGCGATTTTTTTATAAACTTTCATATAGTTTCTTCCAACTCATCTCCAATTTCTGCACTAAGCGCATAAAGCGAATGATTTTTATCCCGTGCTGTGGTATATATACAGTTTTCATGTATTATCCCAACAGAAGCACTAAGTCCTCTGAAATGCAGCCTTTTCACAACCACGCCGTTTTTCGGGTCCAAAAATAGTATATCCCCCTTTCGGTCACTAAGCTGTACATAATTTTTATGCCACGACCAATATGTCGTACCGCCTGTATCATACGAAAATATTTCGCGCCCGTCCGAAAGCGAAACACCGTAAAATCGTCCGCCTTTTCCCGCCGTGCCGAAATATAAAACTCCGTCTATCAATTCAAAATCAGTATAAAGATAGGCAGAAAGCCGCATTTCCCAAACAACATTTCCCGTCGCCGCCAACTTGCACTCCAGCTTGAAAGGCGACACCATACGCAAGACATAATCCCCGAAATAATGGAGTTTCTTGTCCGAATGTGTTTTTTCAATTGGTTTAGGAGAATCGCCGACCTCTCGAATAGTTCCGACACGTATTTCAATAAGTTTTGCAAGAGCACTATCTTCATGTGATTTTGCTGCTCCCCACTCGCCGTTACCATGATAATAACCCGTCGGAATATAATGCATTGTGTTCAAAAGTATTCTATCACTGTCGAAGCTGCACTTTGCACAGGATGTGTATAAAGTTTTTCGTTCTTTATATGCTATATATTTTTGCGTGTGTTCCTTAAAATCGAGCGAAAAAAAATCCGCGATAATCAATTTTGGGAATATCGTGTCTTTTACAGGATCTTCAAGCGGAACCTCTTGCAAACCCTCGTACAAATAAACGATTTTTCCATCCAAAACATAAACACCAAGCGTGTTCAGCCAAGCCGCTCCTCCGCGAAATGTCATATCGTCAATCGTCAGGGGAACTGCTGCATATTTATTGTTCGTCGATTTTGGCACTTTCACACACCACCTCAATCCAATAGCACAGTATCGTTTTTCGGACTTGTCACCACATATTTCACCGCCATCGACTTCGCTTCGGCAGGCTCAAGCGTAAGCTTCCACGTCAAAATACCTGTGTCCTTGTCCATTTCCGCTCCCGAAATTTCCAATATGTCCACCACGATTTGCTTGTTCACTGAAACAGGAACTTGGTCAAGCACCTCAATGTCAATAGAATTCGTCTTCAAATTCCGCACAGTAAGCTCCCACTGTCTGGTCTGCTTAACACTGCCGCCCGTTAGTGTCTTGGCAGTAAAATCTTTACCGCGAACACGAGTGACGATTACCGATTTATCCACTCCAAGCGACAGGTCGATAGCTTCGTCAGCACGACGCGGGTCGATATGAGTTTTCCCGACATAGCGATTCTCAAAGAAAATAGAAGCCTCCCCTGCTATGAGGTTCAAGTGCTCCCAACCGCTTACCGCGGCAAGCAAGAACACCTCGCGCTCCAGCTTACGAACGCTGTAATAGCGGTATTTCGCAGGAAGATTATGTGTCACAATCTCTACATCCTGTCCCCCGTCACCGCTAGCAATAGCATACGGAGCTTTGATGTTATATTCCACGCTGGTAGTCGATTGAGTCACAGTCACAGCAGGTTTGATAGAGTCAACACATTCGTCCATCGCTATCGTTTTGCATACCATTTCCAACATTGGCGTTTCTTTTGCCGCAGGCATTGCATTAAATTGCTGGAATTGATGGTCAATCATCACCTCGCGGTGGAAATCTATATACCACGGCTTCAAGTCGGGGCAATCCCCGCCAACGCTGGGGTTGCCTGTGGAAAGTGTCAGCTTGACCTCATCCCAGTTCTCCCCTGTATTCTGCGAAACACTTGCCTTGCAGTGCAAAGCGATATCCGATGTAGCATCTTTAGCGCGTATATCATAAAACGGTTGCCAACTTGCATTATGTACAAAATAGGACAAAGTAACTTCTGTGTCAGTGTCCGCATCGGCGGCAACAGTTACTGTAATTTCGCTTACAGGGTCAGAACGTCTTCCGGAAAATCCGCCGAGTTGCAACTGAATAACGCTAATTTCCTGCTCAATTTCTTCTAATTTCTGCTCGCAGGTCATACGCGTTTCGCGGATTTCCGCCATACGCTCGTTATAAAACAGGACAGATGACTTCAGTTCTTCCGCCTTAAAACCGGGATTATTTTCTGAAGGACGAATATTTTCAAACAAAATGTTTTCTTCAAACTGCCCAAGCTCAATTTGATTGTTTTCATGCTTACGCTTACGGTTCAGCTCATCAAGCTGCTTTTGAAGAGCGGTGATTTCTTCGGTATGGTCCGCAGTTTGAAGATGGTTGACTGTGTGCTCGACCGAGCGAATGACAACGCTGTCGCCTGCGGAAACCTGAATAGTTTCAGGAGTAAGCCCGACAGGAAGCTTTTCAAAAACGAAACTATGCGCACCTTTCTTGGCTGAAATGCTTACGCTTCGAGTGACCTGAGCACCTGACAGATAGACCGTTACGTCGGTTATTTGGCTTTCGATTGCGGTTGAGTTTTGAGTTATGTTTTTCATAAGACTTCTCCGTTTCTGTTAATTTAGAATCTATTGCTTTGCTACTTTTAATCCGCGTCTACCCACAAGCGGTATTTCCCGCAATGCAGACAGCGAAACAAATATCCCGTCATGCCACCGTTCTTATCTAAATACGAACGAACATCTTCAACTCGGTATTCGTCCATTTCGGCATAGT
>JGI994J12354_10003038_pt1 | contig 15943 bp, 10 predicted proteins | sample IntmicLarv3ML3BL_FD_12354 | JGI IMG/M metagenome (IMG submission 12354) | reverse complement strand
CGCAAGGATGATGCCCGCCGCAATAACAAGCACACAGGCCACGGATATCCCGATTATAAGGCCGGTTTTCTTTTTCGGCGCGGCATTCGTGAACTTGGAAGAAGCAGCGCCATAAGGTTCAGGCGGTATCTGCGGAGGCGGCGCGCCGTATGGAGGCTGCTGCATCTGCGGAGGCGGCCCTGCGTATGGAGGCATCTCAATGCGCGGCGGTGGCATATCATGCTGCGGCAACGTAACCGGAGGTACGTCCTCAACGTGCACAGTCTCTTTGGCCTCACTCGGAGCCTCAACCGGAGCATGGTATACCACAGGATCGGGGATGTTCTCTTCAATCGTCCCCACCGGTGCCGGTTCGGGTTCCGAAACCCTGAAAGACGGGATAAACTCCTCCGTCACGGGCTCAGCAACCGGTTCCGGGGTAGTCGCGGGCTCTTCCGGTGCCGCTTCCGTCTTGGGTGCCGCGCCGCCATAGCTTCCTATCGCGCCCATGGGCGGGACGGAAAATGTGGGTATTTTCAAACCCGTCCCCTCAGTGGGGGCAGGGGCATCTGGCGTCTCTGTATACTCCGGGATTTTCGCGCCGCATTCGGGGCAGAACCGGACCTCGGACTCAAGGTCAACCCCACACTTTGGACACTGCATAAATAAAACCTCCCGTCAATTCACACAAAATAACACAAATACATGATACCAAATCGAAGAGGATATGTCCAGTGGATTTATTTCGATATCGCGGTCAGATAAGAGGTGAAAATCTGGGCAACCTGCGCGCGGGAGCTGTTGGCCTGCGGCTCGAATGTTCCGTCGCCCATGCCGTTGAGCACTCCGCATTCATATAGCTCCGTAATCGCGGCTCTTCCCGTTCCGCTCATGAGATATTCATCCGTGAAAGGCTCCGCGCCGCGTGTTTTCTTCAGCGATATACCATACTGCTTCGCATAATTGCAGAGCATCACACTCATTTCCTCGCGGGTAATATTCCTGTCCGGGTCAAACGTTCCGCCAGCCGAGTTCGCGATGCCCGTGAGGCCCGCCCAGCTCACATACGATGAGTAGTACATACCCTCCGGCACGTCCGAATAGACGGGGCCGGACTTTATGAGGTCGTTTCGGATATAACCGACAACGGAGCCGGTTTGTATTTTATGCCAGCCGTCGCTCTCCGAGAGCACGGTCACGCAGGCGTATTGGGCGCATACCGTCAATATTTCACTGTCGGTCGTCGGCTTTGAGCGGACGTTGACCCCGTCTCCCAGGACGATGCCCACATTCCCCTCGACCGCCGGAACTCCCGCAAGGCGGCCCAATACCGTTGCGAACATCCCGCGCGTCATCGAGCCCGACGGAGAGAATTCCGTCGTTGAGGTGCCGTTAAACAGGCCCTGCCTGAAAGCGGTGTTTACCGCGCTGAAAAACCAGTCCGTTTCCAGAATGTCCGTGAAAGGCAGGACGTTTATTTCCTTGAAATAGGCTGTTATGGTGTGGCCGCCGGCAATATTGGAAAACGTGTATTCCGCTATCGCTCCGTGGCTTGTGCCATCAATGACAACGTCCTCTATTTTATATCCCGCCGATGCGGTGATTTTGAACGCAGAGCTCGTCGTTTCGAGCACACTCACAGTGCCCGTGGGGCTGATGCTGCCGCCCTTTTCGGCCTTTACCTCGATTTTATAGACCGCACCTATCTTGTATTCAAGCGCCATCGTCTCACTGCGTGTCATTCCGACCGCCTCGCCGATGCATTTTATGACCATATCCGCGTTGACTGTAATCGGGGATGTGTATTTAGCGCTCGCACTTGTCGGCTCGGAGCCGTCCGTGGTGTAATAGAGCGTCGCTCCGGCAGTTTCCGTTCGCAGTTCAATCGTTGTTCCGGCAGAGACAATATTCCCCGACCCGAGCCCTGTAGCGACAGAGCCTGTGGGCTTCGACACCGGCGGAACCTTCACGGTATATTCGAGAATCGTCGAACCCGTGAATTCGGTCGTCACGGCGATTGCCCTCACGGGCGTCGTCGATGTCAGCGTTATCGGCCCCGTATACGGGATGCTGTTCGCCGTCGGCACGGAGCCGTCCGTCGTGTAGTAGATGGCGGCATTCGCGTTTTCGTGCGACAATGTCACAGTCCGGCTTCCGACAGCCGCGCTCGTTTTCACACGAGGCTGGATCGTCTTGCAGTCCGGGCAGTAGATGCCGTCCAGCGGAACGGCGCAGTCGTGCGTATAGACAACGCTGTCGCGGTTCGGATTGCGGTAGAGCACATATCCGCTCGCGAAATAGCCCGACTGGATGCGTGAGAGCGGCGCAGAGCCTCCCTCGCCATAGCTCGTCTTGCGCGTTATGACGGGCGTCTGTTCCATGATGTCGATTCCGACAATTTCGCCCTCGGCATTATAGCGCACGTCGCTTATCAATACGACATGCTGAACGGATTCATTCAGGCAGTCCCCCACCTGCATTCCGTAAATGCTCTGGTCGCTGACTCTCTGGGCCACGGACGGGATGCTGTATGTAGTCAGGCGCTTGTCCAGCCCCCACGCCGCGGAGACATAGCTCGAGCAGTCGCAGGAATAGGTCGGCGCGATCCTATTATACTCCGAATATTTTGTGTAAAACGCGCTCGTGTTGTTGTTCACCGCGTTCAGATAGCCCTGATATGAAATTGTCCAGGGCACATACCCCGTATTAACGGGCTGTCCGTATGGAAGTCCCGTATAGGTCTCACCCGCCGTGAAAACGCCGCGGTAGCCCCACTGGTAGCGGTCCTCCAGAGGCGTCCATTTTATTTCCGACTGCTGGCGCGCGCGCAGGACAATGTTCCGCTGTCCCTGAGAGACCTCCGGGGGCGTGAAAGTCTCGTCGGGTTCCTCGGCCTCGGACTCAGTTTCACTTTCGCCCTCGGGCTCTTCTCCGTCCTCCTCCGAGAACAGGCGGACGCTGAGCTGCGCATTTGCCTCGCAGACATCGCAGGTATGCACCTCGTCCGCCGCGCCAAAGAGCCGGACAGCGGGCACCGTGCCGTGTATATCGAAAGGAACAAGGTCTCCCGCCTCGTCGAATCCGTGGAGCAAACGCTCCAGCTCGACCATGTAGTTCTGTCCGTGCCGGTTCACGGCGAGATATCCCGAATCCGTGTAACAGCCCGTCACGCCGCTCATGACGGCCTCTCCGCCCACCACGACGGTGTAGTTGAATAATCCCCCTGTGAGGACAATATCACCGCAGGCGGTCGGTATCAGGCCGAAAACGTCACCATCTCCCGCGATTTGCCGGGTGGTCTCTCCCGCGCCGAGCGGACGCTCATAGACATATCCCCCGGCTACAAACCGGGCAACGGCGTCATCTATAATATAGAGCTGCTTTATGTAGTCCCCGTGCCGGAAAACGATTTCGGCCGCGCCGCCGGATGCCGGCACGCGCATGAACCTCTCTCCGGAGGTGAAATATATGTATCCGCCGGAATAGTTGAGATTCTTCGCGGTTCCGCTGTAGAGCACGGTGGCCGCGCCGCCGTTCTCCCTGTAAATGGCTCCGTTCTCAGAATAGTAAAAATCAGCCGCGTTTCCCAGTATAACGCCGCCGTTCAAGATATTTATGTCACTGTTTCCGAGGGCAATGCTGTCGGAGGCCGCAAGCGACTGACCCGCAAGAAGCAGACACATAACCGCAACAACCGTCAAAACGCACGCCATTCTACATATTTTTCTCATATTTTCACCCCAACGGTATCTGTAAAGTCTTTTTCTATGTAAATATCAATAGAATCGAAAGGATTATATCACAAGAGTTGTCATTATTCAATACCGATTCGACACTTTTTGTTTCTTTTTGTAATTCTTTGCCGAATAAACGAACAGCGAGGGCAAAGCTTCGGGTAAAATCCCGAACTCCGCCCTCGCTGATATTCATAATATAACGCTCAGTCCGCTCAGTTAATTATCCGCACAAGCACCACATCGCTCATCGCGGCAAGCTTCGAGGATATTTCCTCCCCGATCTCCGAGGCGAGATCGATCATTGTATAGGCGTATTCGCCCCTTGCCTTGTTGAGCATATGCTCAACATTGATGTTTTTCTCGCTCGTCAGGTCGAGTATTTTTGTAATCATCTTGGGCACGTTTCTGTGCAGGACGCACAGGCGCGAGACGCCCATTCTATCGAGGATGCAGTCAGGAAAATTCACGCTATTTTCGATATTTCCGTTTTCGAGATATTCCATCATCTGCCTCGCGGCCATCTGGGCGCATTTTTCCTCGCTCTCGGGTGTTGAGGAGCCGAGGTGCGGCATCGGCACGACATTAGGCGCGCCCGCCGTGATCGAATTCGGGAAATCAGTCACATATCGCGCGACCTTGCCCGAATCGAGGGCGGCCAGCATATCGTCATCGCTGACAAGCTCGCCGCGCGCGAGATTTATGATACGCACGCCGTCGCGCATCTTCGCAATCGACTCGCTGTTGACCATGTGGTGCGTCGATTCCAGATACGGCACGTGCAGGGTTATATAGTCGCAGTTGCGGTATATGAGCTCGAGGTCGTCGGACGGAATTACGCTGCTGGATATTCTCCACGCCGCACCGACCGACAGATACGGATCATAGCCATACACCGTCATACCGAGGTCGACGGCGGTATTCGCGATTTTTGAGCCGACAGCTCCGAGGCCGACGACGCCGAGGGTCTTTCCGGTTATTTCGGGTCCCGTGAAGCTGCCCTTGCCCTTTTCAACGATTGTCGGTATCTCATCACCCATGTCCGCAATACTCCGCACCCACTCAACGCCGCCGAGTACATCGCGCGACGCCATGAGCAGGGCGCAGATTCCGAGCTCCTTAACGGAGTCGGAATTGGCTCCGGGCGTATTGAATACCACTATTCCCTTATGGGTCATCTCATCCACGGGGATATTATTCGTTCCGGCTCCCGCTCTAACAACGGCGAGGAGCTCCGGATTCGTCTCCATCGAGAACATATCGGCGCTGCGGACAAGTATTCCGTCCGGGGCCGCGACATCGTCTGCGATATTGTATTTGTCCTCGTCAAACAGCGTCAGTCCCGTGGACGAAATATGGTTTAGTGTTTTTATATTATACATGCGTCTTCTCAAACTCCTCCATGAAATGTATGAGCGCCCGAACGCCCTCAACCGGCATTGCGTTGTATATCGAAGCCCTAAGAGCTCCCGCGATGCGGTGTCCCTTCAGGTTGTGCAGGCCCCTCGCCTCGGCTTCCTTTGCGAAGAGGGCATCCCTCGCCTCGTCTCCCGTCGTGAACGTCACGTTCATGTCGGAGCGGGCCGCTTTTTCGGCAAGGCCGGAATAATATGAGCTCGCATCTATGAAATCATAGAAAAGTCCCGTTTTCTCGCTTTTTATTTTCTCCATCGCCTCAACGCCGCCCAAATCCATCAGCCAATCCAAAACCAGGCCGAGCATATATATATTGTATGCCGGAGGCGTGTTATACATTGAGTCGGAATCTATCATGCGAGCGTAGCTGAGCATCAGCGGCGTATCCTCGCGCTCACGCCCTGCCAGAGCCTTATCGATCACCACGACAGTGAGACCGGCCGGAGCCATGTTTTTCTGCGCACCCGCGTATATGAGGCCATAGCGCGAAACATCGACCGGCTTCGAGAGGATATTTGAGGACATGTCGCACACCAGGGGCGCCGGCGCTTCCGGAATATATTTCCACTCCGTGCCGAAAATCGTATTGTTCGCGCAGTAATGCAGATATGACGCGCCCGCGTCAAGCTTCAATTCACTCTGCGCCGGAATGCGCGTGTGCTTGCAGTCGGAGGTATCGCAGGCCACGAGAACATTTCCGTATTTTCCGGCTTCCTTTGTCGCGGCGGATGAAAAATTCCCGGTCACGGCGTAGCTTGCGCTGCCGTGCATGAGGTTCAAGGGAACCATTGAAAACTGGAGTGATGCGCCGCCCTGAAGAAAAAGTATCTCGTGTGTGTCAGGCACCCGAAGAATTTTTTTAAATTTCTCCTTGACCTCCGCAAATATGTCTATGTAGATATTACTGCGGTGGCTCATCTCCATGACGGACATGCCGGAGCCCTTATAATTTGTGATTTCCTCGCCCGCGCGCTTTAAAACAGCCTCCGGCAGCATTGAGGGGCCGGAAGAAAAATTAAAAACCTGAGTTCTATCCAAGACCATACACTTCCTTTGTTAAACTTTTATCATAAACTTTAGAAGATATTAAGTAATTATATGCCTTTGCCGCTTATTTGTCAAACAAACGTCCTACAAGTATTTCTCCCCGCACGGAATCAATTTTCACATTTTTGACAACTCCGCGCAATCCCTCTCCACGGGCCTCCACGAGCGTGTAATTCCCCGCGTGCCCGCGCCAAATTTTCTCGCCCGTTTCGAAGAGAACCTCCAGGGTTTTCCCGACCTGTCCGTCCAGATATTCCCTCTCTGATTCCCTCGCGGCCATCGTCGCCCCACGGGCGCGTTCCGCCTTAATTTCGCGGGTGAGGGCTCCCGGCATCGACGCGGCCCGGGTTCCGGGGCGGGAGGAATACGGAAATATGTGCATTGCTGAAAAACGGCATCGACGGATGAAATCGAGCGTCTCCCGGTGGTTCGCCTCCGTCTCCCCCGGGAAGCCCGTGATAAGGTCGGCGGCAATGGCGCAATCGGGAAAACACCGTCTCAGAAGCTCCACGGCGGCATAAAATTCCTCCGTGGTATATCTCCTGCCCATCATTTTCAGGACATCGTCGGAGCCCGATTGGAGGCTCAGGTGAAAATGCGGGCAGACCCTGCCGGTGTCGCGCAGGCGCGCGGCAAATTCCTCGTCAACCACCCCCGGCTCAAGCGATCCGAGCCTCAGGCGAAGCTCCGGGGCCGCGAGGGATATTCCCTCCACAAGCGACGCCAGGCCGGCCCCGCTGTCCAGATCTTTTCCATATGAGGCAATCTCGATGCCCGTTATCACAAGCTCGCGGTATCCCTCGTCCGCAAGGCGGCGAGCCGCCTCCGCCGCTTCCGCGGGCGGCATACTCCGAACACGTCCGCGAGCCAACGGAATGACGCAGTATGTGCAGAATCTGTCACAGCCGTCCTCGACCTTCAGCGTCGCGCGGGCGCGGCCCTCGACGATGCCTCCGGGCAGGAGCTCAAATTCCCGCTTTCGCGATATGTCGGGGATTTTCAAAACAGGGGCTCCCCTGCTGTTCAGCTTGCGCTCAAGCTCGTCTAATAGCGCCGCTTTTTCTCCGCTTCCAAATATGATATCGGCCCCGAGCTGCTCGGCCGCCGTCGGCTCCACCTGCGAAAAACAGCCGCAGACGGCTATGATTGCGCCGCCATTCAGAGCTTTTGCGCGGCGGACTGCCTGCCGCGATTTTCGGGAGCTCTCCCCTGTCACGGCGCAGGTATTTATTATAACAGCGTCCGCGTTTCCTGCGTCCGCCTCCTCATGGCCGCGCCTGTTCAACAGGGTCGCGAGAGACGCGCTCTCGTATTGATTGACCTTGCAGCCGAGCGTTATTATCGCATATTTCATGGAATCTCCTTGTTTTCACGCCTGTGATGTGCTAACATCAAACCGTCAAAAAACTTATTTTTTGGCGGGCCGGTACCGGCATTGTATGAATTGGAGTTGAAACGCACAAGATGTATTTTGATAACGCTTCCACAACAAGGGTCTGCGACGAGGCCGCCGCCGCCGCGCTTCGCGTGATGACCGTGAACTACGGCAATCCGTCCTCCACCCACACACTCGGACGCGAGGCGCGCCGCGAGCTCGACACCGCGAGGCGCGCCGTCGCCCGCGCTCTGGGAGCCTCCGAGAACGAAATATTTTTCACCTCCGGCGGGACCGAGGGCGACAACTGGGCGATATTCGGCGGCGCGGAAGCCCGGCGCCACACCGGACGGCATATAATCACAAGTCCAACCGAGCATGACGCAGTCCTCAAACCCATTGAAAATCTTCGGGCGGCGGGATATGAGGTAACATATTTGCGGCCCGAGGCCTCGGGGGCAATAAGTCCCGAAAAAGTCGCCGCCGCACTGCGGAGCGACACCGCGCTCATATCACTCATGATGGTGAATAACGAGACGGGAGCCGTGACCGATATCCCCGCCATCCGCGAAATATTGAACCGCGAGAAATCAGAGGCTCTTTTGCATACCGACGCCGTTCAGGGCTTTTTGAAAGTCCCGTTCGCGGCAAAGTCGCTCGGCGCCGACCTGATAACGATTTCCGCGCATAAAATACACGGGGCCAAGGGCGCGGGCGCTCTCTATATTCGGCGCGCTCTGCGGTTTCCGCCTCAATTCCTCGGAGGCGGTCAGGAATCCGGGCTGCGCTCAGGGACAGAGGGGCTTCCCCAGATAGCGGCTTTCGGCGAAGCGGCGAAAGTCGGCTTCGAGAAGATGCGGGAGAGCGCCGCGTTTATGGAAGAGCTGCGCTCGCACATCCTTGGCCGCCTCACAATCGGGATTCCCGGGATCATTACCGTGGACGGCGGCGCGCCGCATATCCTCAGCGTGTCCCTCCCCGGCTACAAGAGTGAGGTTCTCATGAACTACCTTGAGGCGCGGGATATCTTCGTATCAAAAAGCTCCGCCTGCAAAAAAGGCGGGCGGAGCCACGTTCTGGCGGCAATCGGGCTCAAAAATGAGGTCATCGACGGAGCTCTGCGCATCTCCCTCTCCAGATACACGACACCGGAGGAGTGCGACGCGCTCTGCGACGCCATCCACGACGCCGTGCGCGAGCTATTCACTGTTCTGCGCTGACATCATCCTCTGCCGGGGCCTCGGGCTCTTCACCGGTCTCTTCCTCCGCAGCGTCGCGGTTTTCTTCATCGCCCTGAATTTCTTCGCCGTCACCGGCAAGAAGATTCTCAACATCGGCATAGCGCGCGGTCTCCGTCGGGAGGCCGCGTTTTTTCAGGGCCCCATTCACAAGGCTCCGCGCTCCCGCATAGAGCACCGTGAAAACAGGAACTCCGCAAATCATCCCCACAAATCCGAACAGGCCGCCGCTGACGAGTATTGAAAACAGCACCCAGAAGCCGTTAAGGCCCGTGGCGTTTCCGAGTATTTTCGGCCCAATGATATTTCCGTCGATCTGCTGCAAAATGACTATGAATATTATGAACACAAGGCATTTCACGGGAGATATCATAAGAAGTATCACCGCACATGGAACAGCGCCGATGAACGGCCCGAAAAATGGAATAATATTCGTCACGCCGACAAGCACGCTTATGAGAACCGCATATGGTATCTTCAGGAGCACGCAGCCGATATAGCAGAGCACCCCGATTATGAAAGAGTCTAGTATCTTTCCTGATATAAAGCCCGTGAAAGCCCCGTCCGTGAAGCTGACAGCCCGCAGAAATTTCGCCGCCCACTCGGGCTTCAAAACAGCAAACAGAGCCTTTTTCGCCTGTGCGCAGAAGCTCTCCTTGTTATACAGCAGATAGCAGGCTATGATGACGCCGATGAAAACGTCCATGATGCCCTTTATGAGGTTAAAGAGCCCGCCCGTGACCATGCTCACGACATCTCCCATTTGCGGGAGCAGGGTACCTCTGACCCATGTCGAAAAGGCGGTCGTTATTTCATGCAAAAGCGACGCAATGACCTCCTCTGCCTCATCCGATGCAGAGAAGAGTTCTTCTATCCACCCGATTAGGTTGCCCGAATAGNCGGAGAGGTTCGAGACTATGTTCTGAATGCTCACATATAGCTGCGGCAGAACGAGCCACAGGAGCGCCATCACGACAGCACCCATTGCCAAGACGGAAAACAGTACAGAGAGCGCTCTGTTCAGAGCACGCTCTCTTTTTTCATTCTTTTTGACGATTCGCGCTGAAATGGGTCCAAACACGTATTTCTCAAGGGTTTTGAGCAAAGGATTCAGCAGATAGGTCAGCGCAAGTCCCCAGAAGATGGGGCTCATCACCTGCACTATCAGCAGTATATTATCGCGAATCTGAGGCCAGCGCTGAAGCGACATAAAAAACGTGATACACGCTATTATGACGCAAAAGGCCGTCATGCCCCAATAGAGATATTTTTTGTCCCAGCGAAAATTTTTCATCGACACTCCCGGTCTTGCCAAATATTAATCAGTCTCGGCGCTCCGCCCCGCAGATGCTGCATGTGTGTCCGTGCCAGACATGCTTGTCGTTCAGCACCGCGCCGCAGTCGCGGCAGGAGCAATATTCAACGTCGTGCATCGTAAGTCCGCACTTCACACAGTAGCAGCCGTCCACAGCCTTTTCGTGGTCGCAGTTCCGCGGCTTGTGTTCTCCCGACAGAACCTTGAAAAACACCCATGAGAAAAAGAGTATGATGGCGCAGGCGATCAATAATATTCCGAAAATCACAAGGATGATATAGGCGGCCACAATGGCGATTCTCAGGGCAAAGGCGGTTCCGTCCGCGAAAGCCAGCAGCTCCCCCGCCGCGTCGCGGTTGAAGCCGACGATGAAGAGAACAAAGGCAGCGAGCACTAGAGCAGCGCCGATGATCTTCAAAAGGCGTGTCTTCAGGAAGAAAAATGGATTGAAAGGCATTATGGAAATCAAAGTGATATACTCGGGATTCTTCACACCGCAATGGGGGCACTTCCTCGAATTATAGAGGATTATATTATCGCAATTGGTACATTTCGCCACTTAAAACACCTTCTGCCAAGAGATGATTTTTATTGCTCGATATTTTTCAGGTCTCCGAGCCTGTAGAGCAGCATCAGGCGAAGCCTCTGGTTCGGATCGTCGAGATCGAGGCCGAACATTTCGCTTATGCGCTTCGCGTGGTATATGACATTGTTGCGGTGCATGTGCAGGACTGTTGCGGACTTCGTGAAGCTGCGCTCCAGGTTCAGGAACACGAACAGTATTCTGTAATAATCCGTGTTGTGCTCAAGGTCATACTTTCTTATAGAGTCCAAAACGCCCAGCTCCGTCTCGTTGCCGAGCAGCATGCTGTATACATGATAATCGTGGAAGCTGAAAATTCTCTTTTGCTTCGAGGATATCCCGAGCATTTTCTCCGAGAGGTTTCCGCGCTGGAGGCGGCGGCCAAGCGTCAGGGCATCGAGGGCCTGGCGGTAGCTCTCCCGAAGGCTCAGGAGCCCGATGGCGGGCGAGCTGATGCCCGCATAGGCATGCGCTCCGCCGAGATATGCCAGGAGCGTGTTGAAAAAATGCTCACTGCGCGCGGGACTCGCGAGGTCGGGGTGCAGGATGATAAGCCCCTCGTGCAATATCTGCCGGACGCTCGGAAAGACGGCGGACAGGTTGCTCATCGCGTGGTCGAGGAACATGACGCTCGAGGATTCGTGCGACACGAGAACAGTCTGATATTCCGTGGTATAAGCGGGCGGGAAGACGAGACTGCGCTCCGCAATCTCCCTCGGAGTGGCCACGCGCCCCTCTATTATGTCAATGATAAAATAGTCAAATTGATTGCGCAGGTAGTCGCCCTTCGCGGCGGCGGGCTGGAGATAGTGGCGCAGCTTTTCTATAAATACTCCGTAGAGCTGGAGCAGGCCGCGCGAAACGGGAGTGTTGCTGCACAGCATGAGAACGAGGAACACAACGGCCTCCTCATGCATAACGGCGGTGAGCATGGTTTTGTGGACTCCGGGAGGGTTCGGGTCCATTACGTATGACTCGCCTGTGAAGTGCTCGGAGCCGAAATAGCCTCTCTCCTGAAGCTTGTTGAAAGTGTCCTGCGTCAGATATCCGAGCTCAAGAAGTTCCCAGAAAACGGGGTCCTCAGTCTCATATTCCCATGTGGCCGCGATGGTCTTGAATGATGTGGTGATTATGGCGATGGGATTTCCGAAAACACGGCCGCTGAGGTCCAAAAGCCGCTGGACACCCTCGCTTTTTGTTATGGAAAGCTCCACCTCCTGCCCCCATGAACGGATGAGGTTTTGCAGGCCGAGCATTTCGTTGAAAACAACTGTTGCGGGGATATCGGTGTGTAGGATTATACAATTCAGAAGCTCTTCCGGCGGCGAATAAAACTTCGGGCAGGCCACGACAAGCGGCGCGCCGACAGGGGTTTCAAGACCCGGCCGAAGCTGCGCGAAGTAGACAAAATCAGGATCGATTCTGCCGTCGTCAGGCATCATTTTTATTCCGCTGACCCACATATCCCGCGAAGTCAGACGAAGCTCCGGATTCAAATATCCCATGTAGTCAATGAGCATTTCAAGGGGAATATCCATTACTTCACCTCCATGCTCACTATCATAACATATCTTCTTGTATTAATCTACAATTTTTTGAGCGACGGAATAAACCTCATTTTCGTCTCGGAAATCAATATCGCGACAAATATCAGGAAAAATCCAATGAGCAGCCTCCCGTCGAGGCGTTCGTTATAGAAAATGACGGAAAATGTGGCTCCGAAAACGGATTCGAGCGTCATTATGACCGCAACCGACGATGGCGGGGTGTATTTCTGCCCGTAAGTTTGCAGGAAAAAACATACCGCGGTACACATCAGCGCGAGATACAGCATCGATAAAATTATATCAGGCTGCAAGGTGGCGGGGCGCTCCTCGAAAATGAGAGCCGCAATCCAAGAGAGGGCCGCGACCGTCAGGAGCTGGACGGCGTTCAGAAGCACGGCGCTCCGTTCTCCTGCGAAACGGACGGTCAGGATTATGTGTATAGCGAAGAAAAATCCGCACATCGCGGTCAAAATCTCGCCGAGGCCGATCGACATATCCCCTCTAACCGAGACTAAACCCATCCCGAAAAAGCAGACAAGGGCCGCGGTGATATTATATTTATCGGGCTTTTTCTTAGTGACGAACCAGTATAGAAACGGCACGATCACGCAGTACACCGCTGTCAAAAAAGCGTTCACACCCGGGGTCGTATAGACGAGCCCAAAGGTTTGCAGGGCATATGCGCCGAAGAGCGCCAAGCCCATGAGGGCACCCCCGGCGAAATATCTGCGGTCAAGGATTTTTATATTCCGCATGCCGATGACGAGCATCACAAGGCCCGCGCCGGAAAAACGGTATGCCATGAGGTAAAAAGTCGTCAGGCTGTCCAGAGCGCCCTTCAAGATGACGAAAGAGGTTCCCCATATCAGGGTTATGCAGAGAAGCGCGAGGCGTGAGGTAATAGCTCTCTTTGCGGATATTTTTTCAGAAGGCATTGTTTCTGACCTTTCGTGTCATTTTTTCGTCATATGCACCGAGGCGGCCCGCAGCATCAGGCGCTTTGCGCCGACACCGGTGAACTCAATTTCCGTCAGGCAATCGTTGCCCATCGGAGACATGGAGATGATTTCGCCCTCTCCGAACGCCTTGTGCAGGACGCGGTCACCCACCTCGAAAGCCGGAAGCCTCGATGAGGACGAGGAAAATTCGCGCGGTCGCGCGGCGGGCGCGGCGGCAGGAATCGGGCGTTCCTTATAGGGCGCGGAGCTCTCCGTGAAAGACGAAAATCCGCCGCCGCCGAAGGACACGCGAGGCTTGCTCTCCATCGGCTTGTCGATATCCTCCGCCGGTATTTCATCTATAAAGCGGGACGGCAGCGACGAGGTCGTGCGGCCGAAGAGCATTCTCTGCCGCGCGGAGCAAAGCATCAGCCTGTTCTTCGCCCTTGTAATCGCGACGTAGCAAAGCCTGCGCTCCTCCTCCATCTCGCCCGGCTCGCCGATACTGCGGACGGACGGGAAGATGCCCTCCTCGGCTCCGACGATGAACACATTCGGAAATTCAAGGCCTTTCGCGGCGTGCATCGTCATCATCGTCACGGCGTCCTGCTCGGAATCCAGCTCATCGAGGTCGGTATAGAGCGCAATCTCGTCCAAAAAGCCGTTCAGCGAGGAGTTCTCCTCGTTGCTTATATATTGATTAATGTTTGTTTTAAGCTCGCGGATATTCTCAATTCTTGAAATATTCTCGTCAGTCCCCTTCTCCTCAAGCATTTTCACATAGCCTGTCTTGTCGAGCAGCATGTCGTAGAGCTCGTCCAGCGGCATGTTCTGCGCAGCCTCTCGGAGGCCCTGAATAAGGGACGCGAAAAGGAGGAGCCTGTCTGAGGCCTTTTTCAGCTCGGGGTAGGCGTCCGCGCGCTCCAAAACGCTGAAGAGCGGAAGCTGCTCCCTCTGTGCTATGCCCGCCGCGGCCTCTATGGTTCTCGCGCCGATTCCGCGCGGCGGGGTGTTGATGATCCTCAGCACGCGCAGGTCGTCCGCAGGTGAGGCGACAGTGCAGAGATAAGCGAGGGTGTCCTTTATTTCCGCGCGGTCGAAGAAGCGCGTGCCGCCGATGACGCGGTATGGGATTCCCTCGCGCTTGAAAGCGAATTCAAGCTGGTTCGACTGCGCGTTCATGCGGTAGAGCACCGCGTTGTGCCCAAACGGCTCTCCTTTGGAATAGAAATCAAGGATGCGTGACGAGACGTAGGCCGCCTCCTCGTGCTCATTATAAGAGGTGTAGAGAACGAGCTTCTCGCCGTCCTGCCGCTCTGTCCAGAGCTTCTTGCCCTTTCGGCCAACGTTGTTTTTGATGACGGCGTTCGCGGCGTTCAGGATGTGGTTTGTGGAGCGGTAATTCTGCTCGAGCCTTATCGTCCGCGCGCCCTTGTATTGCTGCTCGAAGGAGAGAATGTTCTCGATGGTTGCGCCGCGGAATTTATATATGCTCTGGTCGTCGTCTCCGACGACGCAGATATTTTCATATCCCCCCGCCAGCGTGGAGGCCAGTATGTACTGCAGATTGTTCGTGTCCTGATATTCGTCGACAAGGACATATCTGAAGCGCTTTTGGTAATAGCTCCGGACATCCTCATTCTCTAACAGGAGCTGCACGGCGAAGTAGACGAGGTCGTCGAAATCCATAGCGTTCGCGGCTCTCAGGCGGCGCGCGTATTCAAGGTATATCTCCCCCATCTTCCGGCGGCGGTAGTCGTTTCCGGCGGCGGCGATATAGGCCTGCGGCGTAATACGGGCATCCTTTGCCCGCCCCATCTCGGAGAGCACCGCGCGCGGCGGGAAAGATTTGTCGTCGATATCCAGCTCTTTTAATATCCGTTTCAGGATGGAGAGGCTGTCCGAGGTGTCGTATATCGTAAAGCCCGAGGCAAAACCGACACGCTCGATATCGCGGCGCAATATCCTCACGCAGGTGGCGTGAAAGGTCAGCGCCCAAACGTCCTCGCCGTGTGTTCCGAGCATCGAGGCGAGGCGGGCTTTCAGCTCACCGGCGGCCTTGTTCGTGAACGTGATCGCCAAAACGCGCCACGGCTCCACGGGGTCAAGGGAGCAAAAGGCCTCGGCACTGCCGCTCTCGGGACAGTTCGGGTCGGCGGCGCAGCGCTCGAGAATCTCAAGCTCCCTCTCGCCGATGCCGTCGGGCAGCTCGTCCGAATCGGAGGCACGCCCGTATTTCAAAATATTAGCGATCCGGTTTATAAGCACCGTCGTCTTTCCCGAGCCTGCGCCCGCCAAAAGCAACAACGGCCCCTCTGTCGTGAGAACTGCCGTTCTCTGAACGGGGTTGAGGTGCTCAAAATCCCGTTCTATAATCGTCCGCCTGGCTTTTATTATTCTTTTTTCAATTTCTCTTTCTGTCATGGTTCACCTTTTCAAGATTAAGTACGCAATAAGATACATATATGATTATAGCGCAGTATGCCGCATGAAACAAGGGAAAAGAACGGCGGTTGCCAATCGGTGCATTTCCCTGTATAATTATTGCAGCATTAAAAATCGGAGGAGGCGTGGACACTATCTTATATTCTCTCGGCATCGGAATCAACATTCCCTGGGCGTTGATTTGTCTTACCATTGGGATAGTCGGACTCGTGTTCACCTTCGGGAAAGGCAAATAAGCTGGAATTTTGCGAGAATACTCCTCGTAGGGGCGAACTGTGTTCGCCCGTCGTTCCTTTCGGGTCTGCGGGTGAACGCAACAACGGGCG
>JGI994J12354_10003037_pt1 | contig 15945 bp, 17 predicted proteins | sample IntmicLarv3ML3BL_FD_12354 | JGI IMG/M metagenome (IMG submission 12354) | reverse complement strand
AAGGTGGTATGGGTGTTGGAATAAGTATGTGGAAACTTGCTTCTGCTGTATCCATTGAAGGCGGTGTCGGTGTTATTTCTGCTGCGCAACCAGGCTTTAGAAACAAAAACTTTTTTGAAGATGCTTTTAAATCAAACTTAGCTGCTTTAGCTGAAAATATTAAGAAGGCTAAGGAGGCATCAAAAGGCGGTATAATTGGTGTAAACATAATGCGTGCCTCCACTAACTACGCTGAATATGTACGCTGTTGTGTTGAAAATGGTGCAGATTTAATTATTTCTGGCGCAGGTCTGCCAACAGAACTCCCCTCTTTACTGGAGAATACAAAGGTTAAATTTGCGCCTATTGTGTCGTCACTAAAAGCAGCACAAGTACTTTTTAAAAGATGGGATAAAAGATTCGATCGAGTTGCGGACTTCGTTGTTATTGAAGGTCCCAAAGCAGGCGGTCATCTTGGCTTCACTCCTGAACAGGCAGAAAATCTGTCACAGGAAGAGTACGACCAAGAAGTTATAAAAATAGTAAATTATATTGATAGCTTTAAAGAAAAATATGGTAAAATCCCTGTTTTTTTTGGCGGTGGTGTATATGACAGAAAAGGTATTGACCACTATATAGATTTAGGGTGCTCTGGTGTCCAAATGTCTACACGATTTGTAACAACTGAAGAATGTGACGCACCTCTTGCTTTTAAAGAAGCTTATATTAACGCAAAAAAAGAAGATATTGTTATCGTAAAAAGCCCTGTTGGCTTACCTGGAAGGGCTATCCAAAACAAGTTTACAAAAAACAGAAGTACAAGTAATGAAATGGTAAAAAAATGTTTCGCCTGTCTTGAACACTGCAACCCTGCAACAACGCCTTACTGCATTTCGAGCGCACTTATACGCTCGGCAGAAGGAGAAGTAGATGATTCACTGGTTTTTTGTGGTGAAAATGCGTGGAAACTTGATAAAATAACCACTGTAGGCGAAATTTTCAATGAATTAAATAACTAGAAAACAACATGTTTTCTTCTTCATAAATACACTCTCAGACTTTTACAATCCTAGTATTTCCGCCAGAATGCTATGATAACAAATGTTCTGAATTTCCGAAAAAAGTGATTGCAAATATTCTTCCCCGAAAATTTGTAATCACTTTTTATTATCCACCTGCTAGATAGGTGGTTTTTTTATACCTAAAATAAATTTCTCAAAAAATATCAATCTTTAATACGCGTTCCACCTTCTGGAGTAATACTTATAAGAATATCTTTTTTTCATCATAAAAACTTAAAAATTGAAATCCTGCATCCGTATAACAAAGTGCAATATTCTGATTTTTGCTTGTTGTATATGTGACATATAATTTATCCATACATTCATCAACATTTATAACGTCACCTGCATCATATGAATATTCCGTCAACAAATCTGATTTATAAATCGTCCATACTTCTTCGTTAATTGTTTCGTTGCCAACCTCATAACATAAATCAAGAAGATCTTTTTTCGTTGTATTTTCTGTTATTGAAACTGTATACTTCATATATTTATTTACTTCATTTTCACTGAGCATTTTTTCACCTGCTTTATTAATGCAATGGTACAATAGCCCTATACATAGTAAAAAAATCAGAACAATAATAGCCTTTTTAGTTGTTTTCATAAAAGCCTTCTATTTATGAAACATGTTCCTTCCTAACAACAACATAAATGTTAAAACACAACCACGGTCTTATTCACAACTATATTTTAAGCCCATAAACTCTTTTTGCATTCTCATAAAACACTTTTTCATGATATTTATTAGGAATTATTTCTTTAACAAATTCAAGGTAGCTATCTATATTAACTACAGGCCAATCTGTGCCATACATAACCCTATCATAGTCGCCTACATAATTCAGCCACATTTTTAGCATATCAACATATGTTTTAGATGTTTCTAAAAATTCCCCGACATTAAAATTCCCTTCTAATATCCCTGACAAATCAATTATAACGTTTTTATTTTTTTCTGCCACAACTGCCGCATCACAAAGCCACGGATTTCCAAAATGGCACATCACAAACTGAACATCATGGTATTTAACAGCCACTTGATCCAACCCCAAAGGGTGGCTATATTTTAATAAACTCCCCTGTTTACTTGAGGCAACCGCACCCGTATGTATAGCAACAGGCTTATTAAACTTTCTAGCCAACTCGTAAAAAGGTGTATATATTTCGTCATAAATATGATAATGGCAATACCCCGGATACAATTTTATCCCTACACAGTTATCTCTTTGCAAATGTTTTTCCACTAAATTCACAAAATAGTCCAGAGGTCTGTCATCAAAAACATTACTGTCTAATCCCACACAATAACTTAAAAAATCAGGATAAATATGATTATCCAAATCTAAATCAAAATTACTCATCACTACAGCATGTTGTATATTATTTCTTTTAAAAACCTCTTCTAGATGCTCTCTTGTATTTTCATGTCCGCTACTCTTTGCAACTACATTAAATCTATCAAAATTAGGCCTAAAATGTATATGGCAATCTATAATTTTCACAAAATCATCTCCTATAAAAAATTTTGCACAGTGTTTCTCTTCCATGTATTCGAAAAAACACTCCTATATCATAACTTCGTGTCTCTTTATATAAAAATACTTTCTCGTAATTATATCACGAAAATCTATTTTGTGGTATTTCCCACATACAATCAAAGTTTTTGTGGTATAATTAGCCTGTAAGATAAATAAACAGCTATATACAAAAGAAGGGAAGGTGTACGTATGGCAGCAATAAACATAAGCAAAGATAACTTCCAAAAAGAAGTTATAGAAAGTAAGGTTCCTGTACTTTTAGATTTTTGGGCTCCATGGTGTGGTCCTTGTCGCATGGTTTCTCCTGTTCTCGATGATATTGCAAATGAAGTACAGGATATAAAAGTATGCAAAATAAATTCCGACGAGCAACCAGCGTTAGCCGCAAAATTCGGCATATCTAGCATACCTACTTTAATAGTAATGAAAAGCGGGGAAATTGTAACCTCTTCTATTGGGGTTCAGCCAAAAAATAGCATCTTAAAAATGCTGGGAAAATAAAAAATAGCTTATCATTACATAAAAAATAATGATAAGCTATTTTTATATAATAAAACTTAACGCCTAAACCCGAAAATCATCTTTCCACATATATCTTTGGGCCACGCCATATTGAGTCTACACAACACTTAAAATGCTCTCATCTCTATTTAACACCACTTTTAAGCAACTCTACTATTTCAAACCGTTTATATATTTCACCGCTTCTGTTCCGGCTTTAGCCCCCTCGTACACAGCTTTCGCTATTTGAAGCAATCCCCCTGTACAATCCCCTGCTCCGTATACTCCTGAAACATTGGTTTCCATGTTTTCGTTTACAATAATTTTATTCCCCTCAGTCATTATCCCTATTTTCCTCGCTAAATCAAGACTTCCTGCTATCCCTTTAGCAATAAACAAGGCATCTATATCCAGCACGTTACCCTCAACTACAATTTTTTCTAACTTATTTTCCCCTATAACTTCTTTTACTTTTAAGGTATTAACTTTAATTCCACTTGGAACATTTTCCTCTAATTCTTTTGTATCTGTAAAAATTGTTATATCTGCTGTTACAGATAGCAATTCCTTTGCCTCGTGAATTGCGTACTTCCCACTTCCCAGTACACCAACTTTTTTATTTTTGAAAAAAAATCCGTCGCACACCGCACAGTAGCTTATTCCTTTTCCCTCAAATTGGCTAATTCCAAAAATCGGTACTTCTGCCCTAGATACACCTGTAGCAATAATCATCGCATCTGCTTCAATTTCACCATTGGTAGTAATTACAGTTAGCTTTTCATTAAACCCAACCCCTACAACTTCATCATCTATTAATGCTATTCCTAAATTTTCAGCTTGCTTAATGCCGTTTTGAAAGAGATCATCACCTGATATTCCATAAAGCCCATAATAGTTGTCTATTTTGTGAGCTTTTTTCAATGCACTATTTTCTTTCCCAACTATAGTTACCTTCACCCCCGCTCTCACGGCATATACCGCCGCCGAAACCCCCGCTGGCCCTTTACCTATTACCACAACCTGCTTCATTATAATTCCCCCTATTTCGTACAAAATATATATAACAAAAAAAGTTACGCATAGCTACGCAACTTTTTTATCTTAAAATTTTGATTACTCGATTGGTATAGTTATAAGGACTTTATAAATTGTTTCGAATCCATAGACTACACAAAAAATCATTATCATCCACCAAATTGCGGACTTTTCTTTCCCATACTCTGCCTTTCTTCTGCCTCTTACTATATATTTTTCATAAAAATTAAGAGGTCGCAATCGTTTAGCCTCACCCTGGGAATCTGCCTTTGCGATTTCTTTATATAAAGACATATCTCTAAATTCTTTATCATTCATTTCAAAACCTCCTTACACTTAAACCAATTGTATATAAAAGATTGCCAATTGTCAAACATGTTATACAATTAATTTAATCACGAGTTAATTATACCCATTTACAGGGATAGCTTATTGTCATAAGTATTCCCCTTAATTCGTAAGAATAACCGTTTTCGTTTTCTCATCCCATTCAACTTTAACATTAAAACTTTCCCCAATCGCCCTTACTGGAACAAGGGTACGCCCGCCTACAACCATAGGTGGCACATCTAGTTCTATTTTCACCACGTCCTGAATTAGCAATTCTTCAGCGTATTTTTTTGAGCTATACATATAAGGTTCACCAATCTTCATCTTTATACTATGGGTGATCCCTTCCTCTTTACATTCCCCGCAAACAGCAAATATTTCTTCTTTGTTCCATTCCACCTCTGCCCCCAGTGCCTCGAATATTGCACGAAACGGAACAAGGGTACGTCCGTTTTTTATAATGGGTGCAACATCAAATTCTACATCTTTTCCATTTAGCAAAACACTGATTGGCGGAACTGGTATCGGCCACACAATATTTTCAAGAACTCTTTTAGGTCTACTTTGCTCTTCCCACGTACCGTCTCCAAGGCAAGCAAAAGAATTATTTCCCCAAGCGTACAAACTGCCATCGGTTCTGATTGCTAATGTATGACCGACTCCAGTTGAAACAGATACAACATTTTCCATTATTTTTATAGGGCTATATCTATTTTCAGATGTACCATCGCCAAGACTTCCCATTGCGTTATTTCCAAATCCCCATAAGCTACCGTCGGTTTTAATTACCATTGTACTACCATTGCCTGCTGAAACATCAACCACATCCGCCATTATCTGTACAGGTGAAAAACAATAACTGTCCTCAGAAATATACTTGTCATCTATAAGTGCTGCAACTATACCAACTCCAACCTGTCCATAAAAATTGTTCCCCCAGCCCCATAGGCTACCGTCAGACTTGATTGCCATTACATGAGTACTGCCTGAAGAAACCGCAACTACATCCTCCATTATTTTTATAGGTGCTAAACTTTGGGTAAACCAACCACCTGCGCCGTCACCAAGTTGCCCAAAATTATTGCTTCCCCAAGTCCATAGACTACCGTCTGTTTTTATTACCATTGTATGATGCAACCCTGAAGAAACTGCAACTACATCATTCATTATCCATACAGGATTAAGGTGAACTTCGGAATCATTATTTCCAATACGATGAGCCCCCGTCCCAAATCCCCATAGGCTACCGTCAGTTTTAATGACCATTGTATGCATATCTCCAGCCGAAACACTAGCCACATCTTCCATTATTTTCACAGGTGTACGGTGGTCATTATCCTCAACAACATTATAGTCATTGTCATAAATTGTTATTTTACCATTCCCAAGTTGCCCTCTTTCATTGTTACCCCAACCCCATAAACTATTATCGGACTTAATTGCCATTGTATGTTCATCCCCAGAAGAAACCACAACTACATCATTCATTATCCGCACAGGGCTATATACTGTTTTTGTTGTTCCGTCTCCAATCTTGCCAGACCCATTCCAACCCCAGCCCCATAGGCTACCGTCAGGATATATGGCAAAGCTTGTGCTTCTACTTGTCGAAATCGCCATGTTGGTACCGTCAGCACGGCCTTCAGCATTAACCAATGTTGTACTAAAAGGCAAAATCCCTGCTATCATAATACCTACCATAGCTAAACTAATCTTTTTTCTTATCATGTTATATGTTCGCTCCATTCCCCATTGCCAAAAATCAACTCTTTATCAATAACATTATTATAGTCGATTTTTTTTACAACTTTCAATAGTTTTCTTGAAAGCATATAATCATCCAGCTTTTGCAAAGCCTCACGACCATTACAGACCTCATGCACGATAAAACCTTCGTTTTTTAATAGTGCGCTGACAAGCTCACGAATGTAAGGGTCATCGTCGATAACCATGATAGTTGCCATATATCCTTACGCTATTTTTACATATCACCAGGCATAATAATCTTCGCTTTATCATCACCAGGCGACTGTGCCCACGGATCCCCTGTCACCGCAAACATCTGATCTTTTTTAACTGTCTTTGTACAAACTCTTATAGTATCCTTGGCATTAATTATCTCGTCTCTAAGGTTAATCCCAAGCCCTGGTCTATCACTTAAAAATATATGACCGTCTCTAATATCTACTCCATAATCAGTTATATCGAAAGTCTTATAAAGAGACCTTACTGTCTCAATTCCATTTGTATTAGGGCAACTGCTCATTAAATGTGCCACTACCATAGTCATTACAGGCGAACCTCAATTATGTGTTGTCACAGGCAAATGATAGGCATCTGCCATTGCCGCAATTTTTTTACACTCGGTAATCCCACCACAGTAGCTCACATCAAACATGGCAATATCACAAGCATCTTTTTCAAAAAGTTCTCTAAACTGGTACTTTGTAACCAGTCTTTCACTGGCTAGAATAGGAAGTTTTGTCTTTTTACGTAGATTAGCAAAACAGGTAATATTATCAACGCTTATAGGGTCCTCAAACCACATAGGGTCATATTGTTCCAGTTCATCAGCGATTCTAACTGCCATAGGAATGTTCCACCTAGAATGTCCTTCAAACGCAATTTCCATTTTATCACCAACAGCATCTCTTATCTTCTTAAATGGCAATAACCCTTTTCGTATATCCTCTCGCGTTACATACTGACCATTATATTTTGTGGCTAGACCGTCTAATGGCCAAATTTTCATAGCACTAATTCCATTTGCAAGCAAATCCTTGGCTAATTCTCCTGCATCCTCCATAAACCATTCTCGGTCTCTCACGTTGCCATAGCTGATACAGGTATTATAAATTCTAAGGCTGTCTTGAGTTTTTCCTCCAAGCAAATCATAAACTGGCATATTAGCACACTTACCCTTAATATCCCAAAGTGCCATATCCACAGCACCCATTGCCCGCATTTCCGCACCCATATACCCTGTGTAATTTGCACTATCATACATAGTTGCCCAAAGTTTTTCGTTTTGCAACGGATTTTGCCCAAGAATAATTTCGGCACAAAAGTTATGCACAGCTGTTTTGGTTAATTCTACCTTGTCTGTAGCCTCACCAATGCCTGTAATCCCCTCGCTAGTGTGTACCAACACCCAAATATGCCTTGGGTGTGCTGGAAGTTGAATGGTTTCTATTGCTGTAATTTTCATTAAGTTTGTCCTCCTCTTTTTTAGTATGTAACATTCTATTTGGTGTAAATAATAATCGCTGTCTAGACAGCGATTATAAATTTTTTTATTTTCTATTACCCATAATTATGCTTTGGCATTCATCAAAATGTTTCTTAACCGCATAATATGCGCCCATTTTATCTCCGCTGGATATTGCCTTTAATATTTCCTTATGCTCTGTTATTGTATCGGATTTTCTGCCTTCTCTATACAACGACCTTAGCCCTATCATTCTTATCTTGGCACGTAAATTTTTCATTATAGTTTTAAACTGAACATTATCTGCAAAATCTATTATTGCTCCATGAAATTGTGTATCTTTTTCCATTAAAGTCAAAGCATCTTCATCATTCTCACAAGATTTTTGCTCTGCTTCCGCAAGATGTTTCAGTCTTTTAATAAGCTGTTCGCCCTCAATAGTTTTATATTTTTCTGCCACAAACATAGCGCAATAGCCTTCAACTGCACATCTTAAATCAAATAAATCCGTTAGCTCCTTGTTGCTTATTGGTCTAACAGAAAACCCCTTGTTTGGGTGTATCTGTAAAAACCCTTCCTGTAATAGTTGTAAAACTGCTTCTCTTATAGGAGTTCTGGAAATTTCCAAAAAATCGGCAAAATATTGCTCGCTATAAACCTCCAACGGTTTTATCTTTTCTTCGACTATCGCATTAAGCAAATAATCATAAGCTTGTTTTTTTAAGGTAACTCTTTTTATCATAATTAACACCTCCCGACATAAGTAGAATACTACTATAACCGAGAATTGTCAATGAACTTTTTATAGTTTTTTGCTTATTAATATTTTAGTAAGAATTTCATTTGAAACATCTTCTTTTTTCATTATGTTTAGCTGTTCTTGAGTATTTTTTGTAATAATTGTAACTATATTTGTATCTGTTCCAAATCCTGCCCCTACTTCTTTCAAATTATTGGCAATTATCATGTCTATATTTTTACTTTCAAGCTTCTTTTTTGAATTTTCTATCATATTTTCCGTTTCCATAGAAAATCCGCATAAAAACTGTCCGTCAATTCTATTTTCACCCATATACTTAATTATGTCTTTAGTTCTGCCTAATGAAATGTTTTCATCTCCAGATTTTTTCTTGATTTTTTCATCGGCAATGCTCTGTGGTTTATAGTCTGCCACTGCCGCCGCTTTTATTATTATATCGTTTTTCTTAAACTCTTTGGCAAAAACATTAAACATTTCTTCTGCTGTAACTACATCTATAGTTTTTACAAATAGTGGTGGGTCTAAATTAGTTTTTCCACTTACTAGTGTAACCTCTGCACCTCGCCTTGTGGCAGCTTTAGCTAGTTCGTAACCCATTTTTCCTGTGGAATGGTTGCTTATATATCTAACAGGGTCCATCGCCTCCATGGTAGGTCCTGCGCTAACTATTACCTTTAACCCTATCATATCTTTTTCATATGCTATTTCATGTAATATATACTCAACAAGCGTGTTTTCATCAGGCATTTTGCCTTCACCTATATCGCCACATGCTAAAAAACCACTATCGGGCGCTATCACTGTATAGCCAAACCTTTTTAATTTCGAGATATTGTCCTGCACTATCGGGTTATGGTACATAGCTGTATTCATTGCAGGCGCAACAAGAACCTTACACCTCATCGCCATAGTACATGTTGTTAACATATCATCAGCTATTCCAGATGCAATTTTGCCTATTATATTAGCTGTTGCAGGTGCAATTAGCATTATGTCAGCTTTTTTTCCAAGGGAAACATGCTCAACATTAAACTGAAAATCTCTATCAAAAGTTTCTATTAAGCACTTATTCCCTGTTAATGTTTCAAATGTTATTGGATTAATAAAATTCTTTGCATTTTCAGTCATCACAACATGAACATCTGCATCTAATTTTTTTAGCAAACTTACACAATTTGCCATTTTGTATGAAGCAATACCTCCGCTTACTCCAATAACAACTGTTTTTCCTTTAAGCATCACATTTCACCTCTTTGGTTTTATATAAGACTATAAGATTAGTATTAATTCTTAGTTTAACAAAAAAATTATACCAGACAAATTTAAAATAATCTACCGAATAAAACTTTATCTTTGCTTTTATTTAAGTTTGTCAATATTAAATATAGCTAAATACTACTTTAGCATTAGTAAAAGCTAGGCTTAACAATAAAGATAATCGAAAAAAATGAAGTGTACCTCCACTTGTTAGCTATTTTCTGCCTAACACTTGGAATACACTTCAAAATTTAACTGTTTTTTATTATCTCCTGTAACTTTTAGTCATATACTTTTCTTTCGTCGCCAACCCACCTCGTATATGCCTCTCAGCTTTGTTTACCTCCAGCACCTTTCTAACCTCTTTTGCTAAATTGGGGTTGATTTTTTCAACTCGGTCAGTTATATCCTTGTGTATGGTACTTTTGCTAACACCAAACCTTTTCGCTGTTTCCCTAACTGTAGCGTTGGAATTTATTATAAACTGCGCAACCTCTATAGTTCTTTCTTCTATGTAGTTTTTCAAACGGAACACTCCCACAGACTTTGTTTATGGGTAATATATATGCCAAAAAATAGCTTGGTATTCTTTTTTTATTATATATCTGTCCCTTTTATTAAATTTATCTCTTAAATAATCTGAATTCTCAACATAATAATTGGAGCAACCCAAGCTTAGACTTGCACATCTATCTATTTATTGATACAATTTTACAAGGAATAATAAAACTATGGAGGTAATATCCATGTATACTCATATAAACAAACAACTTGCTAACAGGCAGCAAAACATTTATAGGCTACAAAAAATTGAAACTATGCTTTTAACCCTAGAGGCAGAGTTTAATATAATCAACGAAAAATCTCAGTTGGCAAAAATCAACTTTGAAAAAGAAAACAAAGATTATGAAAAAATAGCAGGGAAAAGTGTTTCTTCTATGCTTTTTTCTGTACTAGGCACTCTTGAGAAAAAAATCAAAAAAGAACGTATAGAAGCACTATCCGCAGAACTTAAATATAACCAATACATAAAAGACTTGGAAGATATTAGCCAGCAAATTTTATCCCTTGAAACTGAAAAAATACAATATATCCATTCACAAGATGAGTATGATAAATTTTATGAGGAAAAACTTCAAGCTTTAATAAAAGAGAATAGCAGTACTGCACATGAAATTATGGACTTATGCAAACGTATTGAACTAAGTGAAAATAATTTATACGAAGTTGTTGAGGCCATTTATGTAGGCAAAAAAGTTCAGCAGAGTATTTCCGTCGTATCAAAAAGCCTTGGCAGTGCTGAAAACTGGGGTATTTGGGATATATTAGGTGGCGGTTTAATCGCAGATGTAATGAAACATTCTCATATTGATGATGCAAGTAATGCCGCACAAAACGTACAATCGTTATTAAGACAGTTCCGCACAGAACTTGCTGACATTCAAGTATCAGAGGCTATTCAAATAGACATTGGTAACTTTGCTGTATTTGCTGACTTCTTTTTTGACGGACTTATGGCAGACTGGTTTATGCAAAGTAAAATCAATGCATCTCAAAAAAGTGTTAATAATGTAAAAATTAAGGTTCAGCAAATAATGAAAAAACTATCCGTATTAGAACATTACGAAGAGGACGCCCTTGAAAAATTGAATGCAGAAATAAATAATCTAATTCTTAAAGCTTAACCCTTGTAGCCTGTGGTAAATAATCATGCCAACAGGCTATATTTATAATAATTAGTATTTCATAAAACAATTCCCAACCGCTTACGTATAAATGCATGGATGTTTTTGTCTTTCAATCAAATATAGTGAACAATCTTCCAACTATTGGCTACTAAAATTGTCATGTTTGTTGACAGGCTTATCTATATAGTGATAGTATAAATAGGACATTTTTATCTGAAATTTGAAAATAAAAGCACTAAGAAAGGTGTGATGAAAATTTGATTCATAACTTGCAATTCAAAGAAAAGGTTAACGAGTCTCTGACATCAGTACTTCCGTTAACCGCAATAGTTCTTCTTCTAAGCGTCACTATTGTGCCCCTATCTTCCGGTGCACTGGTTCTTTTCCTGTTTGGCGCCTTTTTACTGATTATGGGTATGGGGTTATTTACACTTGGTGTTGATATGTCCATGATGCCTATGGGCGAAGGTATCGGTGTCGAAATAAGTAAATCCAAAAAGCTTTATATTCCCGTCATTATATGTCTTGTTCTGGGTATTCTGATTACATTAGCAGAGCCTGATCTAATTGTTCTTGCAGAGCAAGTTCCCTCAATTCCTGACAAAACAATCATTATCTCCATCGCTACAGGTGTTGGCGTATTTTTAGCAGTAGCTGCTGCACGTATTCTATTCCAAATTCCTTTGTCAAAAATGCTAATTGTATTTTACACAATCGTATTCGCAATTGCATTTTTTACGCCAGACTCTTTTATCCCTGTGTCTTTTGACAGTGGCGGTGTTACTACTGGCCCTATTACCGTTCCCTTTATTATGGCTCTTGGTATAGGTCTTGCATCTCTTCGAAGTGATAAAAATTCCAGAGAAGATAGCTTTGGATTAGTGGCACTTTGCAGTATTGGCCCCATTTTGGCAGTGTTGATGTTGGGTGCTTTCTATGAACCTGATGCAGCCGACTATTCATCAGCAGTCATACCTGCAATAACCACTACAAGGGACGCAGCAGCACTTTTTGCAGAAAAATTGCCACACTATTTTTCTGAGGTTGCATTTGCTGTTTCACCTATAGTTGGTGTATTTATTTTATTTCAAATTATATGCAGACGTTTTAGTAAACATCAGCTTATGAAAATTGCAACAGGATTCACATTCACCTATATAGGTCTAGTATTTTTCCTTTGCGGCGTTAATATAGGGTTCCTGCCTATCGGTCAAATGATTGGCGCTGGAATTGCATCCAGTGACGTACCATTTTTGCTTGTACCAATAGGAATGATTATCGGATACTTTATAGTTGCGGCAGAGCCTGCTGTACACGTTCTAAAGAAACAAGTAGAAGAAATTTCTAACGGTTCTATTACCCAAGGAATGATAGCTTATAGTCTTTCCATTGGTGTAAGTATTTCTGTTGGAATAGCAATGCTAAGAATTTTAACAGGTATTCCTATCCTATGGTTCCTTATACCAGGGTACCTGATTTCACTAATATTGACTTTCCATGTTCCAAATATTTTCACAGGTATAGCTTTCGACTCAGGCGGTGTTGCCTCTGGTCCTATGACTGCAACATTCCTACTGCCAATGGCAATAGGCGCTTGCGAAAGTATGAACGGAAATATTATGACCGACGCCTTTGGTACAGTTGCAATGGTTGCAATGACACCTCTTATTACAATCCAAATACTTGGATATATGAGTAAAAGGAAAGAAAAGGCCGCAAAAGATTACATCGAAATGCAGATTAATAACTTTGATGATACAATCATATTCTTTGATTAATGAAGGCTGGTGATAAATAAATGAAAACTACAAACATCGAACCTATGAATCTTATTTTTTCTATTGTTGAAAGAGGTAAGGGTACAGCGATTTCATCTCTTTTTACAGGGCAAATGGTACACCAGCATTTACAGTGCGCAGGACGAGGCACTGCTACTTCCGAAATAATGGATTTACTAGGTCTTGACGGATTGGAAAAAGATGTTGTAATAAGTTTTGCAAAGGCAACTTTAGCCAATAAACTTCTCTACGGCTTAAATGGCGAGCTACGTAATAGTATTAGTGCTAAAGGTATTATTTTTGATATTCCACTAACAGGAATGGGCCAACTAGCCGCTTTGGCAATGCTAGCACAAGTTAAGTTCGAAACAGGGAGGGAAATAAATAAAATGGATACGAATGCTGATTATAACATGATTATGGTTACAGTAAACCAAGGCTTTACAGACGAAGTTATGGCAACAGCAAGAAAAGCTGGCGCTAGAGGTGGCACAATTATCCACGCTAGGTGGTCGGGCTCTGAAAGCGTTGAACAAGTCTTTAATATAACTTTGCAGGCAGAAAAAGAAATAATTTTAATTGTTTCTGCTACTGATAAACAAGATGAAATAATGCAGGCAATAAACCATGCTCACGGAATACAAACAGACGCAAAAAGCATTGTCTGCTCTTTTGCAATTAATAGCTTAGTACATGTTGGATAATATTTTGTTTTTATATTAATAGACTCTTAAATAGCCCCAAGTTATCAAGTATATGATAACTTGGGGCTATTAGTTTTTAGGATAGAGCTTCTTTTCTAAACACCTATTTAAAAATATATGCCTATTAGCAATTACAGGAACATATCATTCTTCTTTATCCATATAGTACCCCTACCTATTCCTTCTTTTATAGCCAAATCTATTAAATAAAGTGTTTATAATTACACCATATAAAAAATCACCTCTTTCAAAAGGCGATTTTTATTTATGTATAAAATTTGAAATAAATTGCACTCGTATTCCACTAAAATCAACAAACCACATAAATGCAATAGCCACTATTTGCCTCTAACGCTTTATCCATCATTGACATAGCTGTTTGTTGTTCACTATATCTAGCCTTTAATCTAACGTCTTCGAGGGAAATATGATCCATTAATTTTTCTAGTTGCTTTAAAACATTTTGGTCACAACCACTATCTTCTTCCAAAACATCTATAATTTCTGATAAATTTTGGCATATATTTTCAATACTTTCATCTTCTGTTTTTTCAATCTTTAAAATTAAAGCAGTTATGCTACTATATGTGTGTCTATATCCATCTTTATATATTTCAATTAATTTTTCTTTATATTGATTAATATCTGGATATAAGTTCTTTGAAAGTTCATGAATTATTTTTTCTAAATCCGATTGTTTTTTTCTTTTTTTACCATTCTCATTCATATTGACACCCTATCAAAACATTTAAAGTTCTATTTCTATGAATTCTTTCGGAATAATTGTAGTCTTAAAACCATTAAAAGCTCTTTTCCATGCTCCGCCTTCTTTATGTGAATCTTCTACTAACTGGCCTGCCGTTTTTTTTCGCTTATCATCAATTATTTCATCAACTATGTCTGTATTTGCGTCTTGCAAATCAACATCATCATAATATTCCGATCTTCTTGAAGAGTAATACCAATTATATTCATCATATACGTCCTTCAATACCGGTCCATATGGCCATGCCAAGAAGTCATCACTAATTAACCATTCATTCGTTTTCTGTTTATACTCACTTTGAATGAAATAAAGGATTTTCTGTAAGTATAAATTACTAATTGGTTTACCTTTTTCATTACATCTGTTAATTACATATTTGGCTACTTCAATTCCAGAATACATCAAGATCCTCCCCCCATTTTCACTGTTCTTTCATTATACCAAGCATTACTATTAATTTCTATAAAAAATATTACTAGTTTTATTATATCTTTTAAACTCTTTACTATCATAAAGATATTCTCATCGAAGCATGTATACTAGAAAGACACTTTCGTTGAATCCCTTCACGTGTCTTTTTTTCAAAAATATCTTCGATACTTTCTCATACTCAAACAATCTTCATTGCAAAAACACCCTACAACCGTTTTCTTATATTATAACACAAACTCATAACCTTATGCGAACATTGATATTTTTTTATATTCTACCCCACCCCCTTGCCTACTAAATTACCCAAAGATAAAAAAGTATCTTCAAAGTGAAAGATACCATACAATTTGTCTCCTAATTATCCAGCACCTGTCTCCCTTCATGATCCATATGGTATCCTTGCCTATGTATAAGCTCACTCAATGGTACAATCTCATAACCCTTTGCCTTCAAACCTTTAATAATGGTATCTAACGCCGCTGGCGTATATTTGGCATCGTTATGAAAAAGCACTATACTTCCGTTCCTTAAATTTTTATGATTTAGCACCCTATCTATTTCCGTCTGCACACCATGTTCCATCCAATCTAAACTGTCCACATCCCATTGTATCGTGTAATACCCTTCATCTTCTGCCACCTCTAAAACAGTGTTGTTATACTCGCCAAAAGGCGGTCTAAACAAGTCCATTTCATAGCCTGTAAGTTGATACACTTTCTCATGGGTATCTTGAAGTTCTTTTTTAATTTGCGCCTTCGTCAATTGATTCATATGAGGGTGTGTTGACGAATGATTGCCTAAATCATGCCCTGCTAAAGCAATCTTCATCACTTCTTCAGGGTATTTTTCCACCCAATACCCGCACATAAAAAATGTTGTTTTAACGTCATTTTCATTTAAAA
>JGI994J12354_10003036_pt1 | contig 15946 bp, 12 predicted proteins | sample IntmicLarv3ML3BL_FD_12354 | JGI IMG/M metagenome (IMG submission 12354) | reverse complement strand
ATGCAACGGCATACGACAAGATAAACTCCATTATCTCTCAAACAGGATTAGTAGGTTCGACAGATTTTCAATCTACAGTCAAAGACATTAGTACATCATCTGGCGCATCATCAATAGCATCCAACGCAACCCAGTCACAATCATCTGTATCATCTGGTTCTGCCGTCAACTCAATCAACACGAATAACACAAGCAATTCAAATCATTCTGCTATTGAGACCGAACTCGCAAAATCCGAGAATACAAGCAATCGTCTAATTGCTGAATTAAAACTCAACAAGACAGCAGTTTCTTTAGAAGAAGGACGCTCAGATAGCATTACTGTTTCTATTCGTCCAAATGATGCAGCTAACAAAACTCTATCATGGACATCTTCTAATCCTTCTGTAGCCACTGTGTCTAATGGTACAATACGTGCATTAAAACCAGGTTCTGCTACTATCACTGTCATGACAACAGATGGTAGTGGACTAAGTGCTACATGTGGTGTAACCGTAACTGCAAAACCAGTACCGCCGCCACCAGCTCCAAAACCAACATCTAATAACAATGGTGGAGATGGTGTAGCTCGTGTTGGAGACAGAGTAACATACATGCATGGTCTGTATCATCAAGATTCTTACGGTCAGGGTCGTCGTGGTAGTCAGAACATGGGACAGCAAGTATATATCACCAAAATTAATACTAGAGGATCTAAACCATACCACATCAGTAAAGGTAATACTTTAGGAAGTGGTGATTTAGGCTGGATCACTCTAAGCCAATTAACAGGCTATAACACTGGTGTTAGAAAAGCTCCAAAAGGTGACGCTCTATTCGATGAAGATAAATCAGGCAATCTTGATTTGGGTTCTGAGGTTTTAGTAACTAAACATGGTGTATTAAAACAAATGGATGGAGATACAATCTTTAGTAAAAAACAAACGGATAACTTGTGGAAACTATCACATCTCGACTCTGTGTCTAATCCAGACAGACTAAATCCTCAATTACATCAAGTTAATAACAAGCAAGAAAATGTAACTAACGTAAATCTACATTTTGATACTCTTCTTGAAGTTGTGGGCAATGTAGATGTTGGATTTATGGAAGAAGCAAGAAAACACATGCCAAAGCTTGCTAGTGAATTGGGTCAAATGCTTGCTGGCGACATGCGAAAATTAAGATAAGTAACTTATTTTAGAGGGGTGCAACGAAGCACCTCTCTTTTGTTATGAATAAAAGGAGAAAATAAAATGATAATAGATAGAAAATCTAGGTCAGAAAAATTAGAAGCCCTCGTTGATGCAATATTTCAACATTGTGAAAAAGAGGGCTTGACCATAAGTGAAGTTGAAGTGTTCATACATGATGCAGAATACTATCTACAAAAAGGTATCGCTAAATGTAATAACACTACTATGTTTACTTATCCAGTTTCTGTAACTCAAGAAGATACGTAGTGTATGATTTTTGGTACTCTGCAAATGTATCTTTGTATGCATCGTGTACTGACAGTTTGACTTCACCAATGTTCACTTTAAAACCAATCATCAACATTGCCAAATCATGAGCTTTCTTTTCATTATCAGTCATAATACCCCTCCTCTCATAAGTATATTCATATTATAAAGATTAGATTGATAAATGACAAGAGTAGAAAACCACAAAACCTAATAAAACAATTATTTCATTACCATAAGTGTGATGAAGAAGGGAGGTAAACTATGCCAAAAATTTGTAAAGACTTTACATATAATAACAAAAAATTAAGCGACTTCCAGTTTGTCATGGTGGACTTCGACCAAAGTACAGACATCCCTTTAGCTATGAAAAGAGAATATATTCAAGGCGACAAGACTAAATATCGACATACTGCTAACCATCTAGGTGCTAAAGACGGTGACAATTTAACATTTGAAATTCATTTAATGAAAGACCCTTGTAAAATTACAAACAGTGACGATTACGAAATAACACGAGAGGAATTGCGAAGTGTAAGCAAATGGCTTACTTCTAACACTCTTCCACTTTGGTTGGAATTTGAATACAACACACCACAAATCACAGATGTTTTATATTGCGGTGTGTTTGACATAGATGAATATGCAACAGGAGATGTTCTGAAAGGATTAAAATTAACATTTTATAATGACTCATCTCATGCATACTCTAAACCCATTGTAGATATAATTACACTGAATGGAGTTACTACAAAGTCAGTAAATAACACCGATGATTTGTTAGAAGATTACTGTTATCCCTCTTTGCAAATCACATCTACCAGTAGAAATGAAATTTACATCTGCAATTTGAGCGATTGTACAATACATAAAGAAAGCACTCTCACACTCTCAGCCTCAAACCCTGACACTTTGAATACACTTATAGATAAAGTAGACGAGTATGCTATATCTAAAGGATACGAAATTGAATTTATATATGGAGATAACGATTCATTCATAAAATCTATAGCCAATGATACCGCCTTGCAAGTTAGATTTACTTCTCGTTGGGGAGAATTTATAAAATGTATGGCGTTCTATAACGAAACTACTGGAGATTACAAAATAATCGAAGGTGGTTTTTTATTTTTGGAAATGAAAGCTCATCTGCCAGTTGTCATAGACTGTTTACGTCTAACTATGATGGATAATTTGAATCGAATGGTGCTATTTAAAGATATGGGTGTTGAAGATGTTGACTATATGTATTGGCTACGCCTTATAAGCGGTGTAAATAACTTAACATGCTATGGGAAAAACACAAAAATCGAAATAACACGAAGAGAACGAAGAAAGGTAGGTGCGGTCTAATTTGAAAATGAAATATGACTCTTATAATAGAGTTGAACCAGCTAGAATGTATTTAGCAAATATAGATAATGAAATACTCTGTTGTCTAAATGGCGTTAATCCTGAGTCAGTAAAGTTAATCCCTCGATTTAACAATACATATACCTTAGACTTTAAATTAGACAAAATGCTATGTCTTGCAGGCGTACAACTTCCTTCTGTGGGCTATGATTTTGTTGGTAAGTTTATGAGGCTATACATTGAGAATGTAGGCTGGTTTATTATGGCAGAGCCTTCATTTATAAATGACGGACACAATGAGTCTAAACAAATATCTGCACAGTCTATAGAAATACAACTGCTACAACGTGACTTGTTTGGTTTTAAAGTAAATCAAGGGACAACCGATTCTATGGAGTTGTTAGCTGATGGAAATGTAGAAATTGATGATACTGGGGTGGAACACGCACTTGAACAGGTAAAGTTCTATAACAAAAACAATCCTGACTTAAGCTTATTACATCTTGTTTTAAAAGCTTCTGATATGCATGGTTGGACAATTGGAGAAGTTGACAACATTGCAAAAAAATATGTGCATTATGAAGACGGGGTAAAACAGGAACATTATACTTTTCTGGAGGACGAAATAGGATATTTTGATATACCATCTCAGTCAGTATATTCATTTTACACACAAGATATGGCAAAATTCTTTGAATGTGTGATTTGGTTTGATATACAAAATATGACTGTAAATGCCACTCGAATTGAGAATGTTGGTAAAGATACAAATGTTACTATCGGATTGCGAAACTTACAAAACACGAATGAAGTTACTGTAAATGAAAATAGCATTTATACAAGATACCGTGTTTCTGGTGGTGATGATTTAGGTATAACATTTGTAAATTTTGGCAGTAATATGATTGAAAATATCTCTTACTACTTAAACGAGAAATATCTATCTGCCGACTTGATAAAAAAATATAAGTTGTGGTATAGCGAAATGAATAGTAAGCGTATAACATATGCGGAACTATCTCGTGATTACAACACACAATTAAATGTAACTTCTGAATTAAAAAATCGCTTACCACTCGATGATACATCCACGGATTGGTCTACATTTCCAATTGACGACCTGCATCAAAAGATACTTGATTATCAAGCTCAATTACGTGGAATAGAAGCTCTATTTGAAGATGCACATGGTATAGTTGACTGGGATTTTTTATATGCATCTGAACTAGCAGATAGTTATAACCAAATTGTCGACTATATTATTCCTAATATAGAAATAGCTTTGGAAAATAAAAATGCAACTTCTTCAGATGCTCTCCAAGAATTTATTAAAGTTGAAGACTGGACTTTATATGGTGTTGATGAACTACATACTAAAATCCAAGTTTTCACTGGACAGAGAGAAACTTATATTAGGAATGGTTACAATGTGCCTTATACTTCTGAAAGTGGAAATACTGAAGATTATCACACTAAATGTTATGAAGATTTTCTTCGTATTACAAATCAACTAGATCCTAATTTTATGGATTCCTGTGCAATGGAATACGAGAAACGTAAGGTTGAATTAGGCAATGCAGAAGAAGTATTAGAACAAATTGGAGCAGAAAGACAAGCACTAGTTAGAACTGTTCAAAAGGAAACATGGGAAAGTAATGGTTTGAGTTTTTCTGAAAAAGACTTGCAGAGCTTGTCTAGTTTATATAATGACACCGATTATACAAATGAATATATGTTCTTAGTATCTTCAGATGACCAAGTTACTACAATTGATGAACAATTAAAATTACTCCAAGCTGCCGAAGAAGATTTGGTAGCTGTGTCGCAACCCCAATATATTTATACTACTACATTGGATAATTTTATTGCAATGTATGATTACAAAGATTATGTTGCTAATTTAGAAGTTGGTGATTTTTTAAGGCTTGGTGTGCGTGATGATTACTTCACCACTCTCCGTCTACTTTCTGTAGAATACAATCCTATGTTAATGGATAACGAAATTACTCTTGAGTTTTCAAATATGGTGCGCTCGAAATCTTCTCGCAACGATTTCGCCTATTTATTAGATATGGCTAGTAATAGTGGAAAAAATCAGATTCAAGGTAGAGGTTCTGGATTCGGGAAAAATGGCTCTGTTGATAGTGGCTCTGTAAAATATATTATGGAACAAATATTACGTTCTAATAATTTTAGACAGACTGTAAACAACAATATCGCCCAAATGCTAAATGCTTTTACTGGTGGAAAAATTCAAATTACGGAAGATGGTTTGATTAAAGCTGTAACTATCGAAGCAGAAAACGGTTTCTTTCAATATTTACAAGCTGGACTTATAGCTGCCGATAAAATTGTCGCTGGTTCTGGCGTCTTTGACGAATTAGATGTTTTGGTCGCTACTATTAAAAGTGCAATCATGGGTACTGCTACTGCTGAGACTGGAATTATATTACGATTGACCGCTGATAATGCTGTAATTGACGAGGCATTCATTAAACTTCTAATGGCTCAATATATTAGCGTTAATGAATTAGCTGCTGGTAATATAAACACCAATAAGATTAATGTTCTATCCGAAGATGGTAATTTGACAATTATTGGTAACACACAACAGTTTAAGGACAAGGACGGAAACTTAAGAATCCAGATAGGTGAAGATGCAGAAGGCAACTTCACTTTTATTTTATATGGAGAAGATGGTAATGGTGTTCTAATCGACCAAGATGGCATTCGTGACTCTGCTATTGCCGATGGTTTAGTAAAAGGCGAGATGATTGCTGACAGTACCATTGGTAAAACAAAAATCAATTGGGAAGATGCCGGCGCTAGTATGAGTGATACTGGTGATGTCATTTGGAACTCTGCCTCTATTACTTTTAATGGTGAAGGTTTAGATGTTCAATTTTCGACCATGTTAAATACTGTAGATGGTTTAACTACAACTGTATCTCAAGTCGAAACTAGTGTGAATGCTGTAGCTAAATCTATAACAGATAAGGTGTGGCAAACAGATATTATCACATATCAAGACGCAGATGGAAACACAATCAGTAAATCTATTCACGATTATTTGGTTCAACATGATACGGACATTTCTGGTTTTCGTAGTGTAGTTAGTGCTATTGAAACTGATTTTGATACATTAACTGAAAGAGTTACTACCGCTATTCAGGACATTGACGGATTTAAACAGACTGTTGAAAGCACATATGCTACCAAAGGTGAGGTTTCTCATGTACAGTCGAGCTTTGAACAGCGTGCCACCGGCATTGAAACTTCTGTTGGCAACCTAGAAGGTGATATGACAAACGCTTTGCAAACCATTGACGGTTTTGACCAACGTGTCGAAGACGCAGAAGGTAGAGTTTCAAGTGCAGAGCAAACTGTAGACGGAATGCGTCAAACTGTCCAAGACTTAGATGGTAATGTTACTACTTTAGCTACTACTATTGACGGAGTTGAACAATCCGTTAGCGATATAAATGGGAATGTTGCTTCTTTAACTACTACTGTAAATGGTGTAGCTAGTAGAGTCACAGATAATGAAGATAATATCTCTCAACTACAGTTGAATATAGATGGTTTCAAGACTACTGTTCAAAGTGAATATGCAACAAAATCTCAACTGACACAAACCGCTGGCGAACTTAACACTACCATAACGGCTGTAAGAAACGATCTTGCTATGAGTGGCAATCAAATTCTTAGAAACACAAACAATGTCAACATTCCGTTGATAGCTACCGCACATGCTACATGGGCTAACGGACGTTGGGGTACATATGGTGGTGGCGGAACATATACAAAAGTAAGTGTAAGTGGAGTCCCAGACCCCAATATAACACAAGGCATTCGACTTGCATGGGGAACTGGTGATGCTGGTATTAGCCAATTTGGTGTTCCTTTATCTAGCGATACTACTTATACCTTGTCTGTATGGGCTAGATTAATAAGCGGAAATGGAAACCTGATGTTGATTGAAGAGGTGGCATCAACAGACAGGACTTCACGAACGGTTGTCGCTACTTCTACATGGCAGAGATTCTCTTACACATTCATTGCTAAAAATGGCAATACTCGTATATCTTTTAATAATCGTACACCTACTGGTGTAATTGAAATATGTGGAATGCAGTTAGAGGCAGGGAGTATAACTACAAGTTGGAGTGAATCTCCATGGGACTCAATTTCAGCAATACAAAGCACTAATCTTTTACCAAATTCTACATGGAATTTAGGATGCGGTGATTGGCGCTGGGGTAGCAACAATAGTTCGCAAATTGCTCAAATATTACCACCTACACCAGACAAGCCCTATAGCTCAATACTACGACTTCTAGGAAATACAAGTACAAGTCAACAAGTGTGGCAAATGCCATATCCCATTAAATGTAGTGCTGGTGATACATATTATATTAGTTTTGACGTTCGAATATTGGGTTATTCTGCAAACTCTAATATATTCACACTTCGGAATTTTGCTACTCCTAGCATAAGCAACACTCAAGCCAATTCTCAAGAATATATTATGTACTCCAAGAGTAACTTAGCTAGTGTTATCAATAGTAATACAACTGGTTTTGTGCGAGTATATCTCTCTTACACAGTAACAAGGAGTGGCTATCTAGCTCTAATTCCTTATAGCAGTAATGCTTCTGGTGCTGAAATTATAGACTTTCGTGAAATTATGGTAACTAAAAATACTCCGCATGAGAAATGGTTTCCAGCAACACAAGATTATAGTGGAACTATAATGGCTGACACAGAACCTGATGATACAAGTCAGCTATGGTGTGACATATCAGAATCTCCACCTCAAATAAAACATTGGAATGGCAGTTCTTGGGTTGTTGTCGGTGATACTGAAGGAAAATTAACAACAATGTACGAACAATTAACAAGCGTTATTTCTCAAACGGCAGATGGAATTCTTAATCAAGTTACAGAATCAACTTATGTCCGAGATGATGTAGACAGGTTAATTGCCGCACAGGAGACATTATTAGAGCAGACTAAAAATGCCTTTAATTTCAGTTTCACTAATATTATGAATGAAATAGGTTCTGTCGAGAATGGACTATCTAGCGAATTAAATAACATGAATAAATATATCAGATTCGTCAACGGTGTTATCCATATTGGTATACAAGGAAATCCATTGGAACTAAGACTGGCTAACGATCGAATGTCTTTTAGAAATAACAATGTAGAGGTCGCATACATAAGTAACCGCACACTGAGTATCACTAGTGCAGAAATTACACAAGAATTAAAAATTGGAAACTTTATCTTAACCCCATCTAGTAGTGGTGGTCTCGTATTTAGACGAGTTTAATAAGAAACAAGATTGGAGGTGGTATATTGCCATCAGTAGATGTCAGAGCAACATCACAAAATACATTACGATTTACATGGACACAGACAAGTCAAAATATAGCAAACAACACGAGTACAGTGACTTGGCAAATGCAAATTCTTTCTACTGGTTCTGGTAGGATAAGTTCAAGTGCTAGTAAAGCATGGTCAGTCACAGTAAATGGTACTAGATATTCTGGTAATAATACGATTGGTATGAGTGCAAACACTACAAGAACTGTAGCATCTGGCAGCACAGTCATATCGCACGATACAAATGGAACTAAAACCTTTCCTTTTTCATTTTCCCAAACATTTGATATTACATTTTCTGGTTCATGGGTTGGTACAATATCTGGTTCTGGGAGTGGAGACTTAACTACCATACCAAGAACATCAAATGTTACATTAAGCGCATCAAGTATAAATATTGGAAGTAGTATAACCATAAATACCAACAGGGCAAATTCTGCTTTTACACACCAAATTCACTATTCATTTAATGGCGGTGGCTGGACAACGATTAATAATAGTGTTGGTGCATCTGTCGCATATTCTACGCCCTCCTCATGGAATACTTTAATTCCAAATGCTACTAGCGCTTCGGTTCGAATACGATGTGTAACATATAGTGGTAGTTCTAGGATTGGCGAAAGCATCGCTACATTTACCGCAAATGTTCCTGCAAATGTCGTTCCTAGTGTGTCTGCGATTTCTGCAACCGAAGCTACTACTACTCCTAGTATAGCTTCTACAATACAAGCGCTTGTGCAGGGATATAGTGGATTACGAGTAGTTACTACGGCAGCAGGCGCTCAAGGTAGTACAATCAGTTCCTATCGAACTACCCTTGTCAATAACAGCACCACATTGCACACTGGCAATACTCGTGACTTTACTACAGGGGCGCTAAATGCAAGTGGGGCTGTTGCTGTAACAAGTACCGTAACAGACAGCCGTGGACGAACAGCCTCTCGAACACTAAATGTCACATTTCTAGCCTATTCTCCACCTGTCATTACTACCTTTACAGCTTTTAGAGCTAACACATCAGGCGCAACTACCAATGGCGGAACATCTCTCAGAAGTAATTACAATTATTCTATCACAACGTTAAATAATCGAAACACACGTAGCTTTACCATTAGATATAAGTTAAATACTGCTTCTAGTTGGACGACTGCCACATCTGGCACTGCATACTCTGCGTCAAGTACAACCTACCGCAGAGATAACACCTTTACAAACACAGAGCAAACATACGATGTCGAAATGGTTGTGACAGACTTTTTCACATCTACCACTATGGCACTACAGGTTGGTGGCGAAATTGTCCCGCTATCCATAAATGCGACTGGAAGAGGTGTCGGAATTGGTGGACACTCCACTAAAGATGCATTGGAAGTTTACATGAATGCTGAGTTTACTGGCGATGTAAAGATGAATATGGGTGGAGACCAGATTTTGAGAAATACGAATGGTACTCCTACTATAACATCAAGTGCTGAAAGTGGTGGTTTATGGGCTAATGGTGGATGGCGGGCATGGACTGCTGCTTCACTACCGAGAGTATCTGTTATAAACACAACAACAAATCCTAATCCAAATATAAGAACCGCCATCAGAATCAATAATGTTGGTGAAGCTGCTTATATTGCTCAAGATAATGTGCCTGTTATAGCTGGTATGAAATATACAATGTCTGTAGATATGCGTAGGATTTCTGGTACAACGACCTGTAGACTCTACGTAAGGCATTCCACGGGTGCTACTTCTGCTGTTGATGTTAATCCTACATCAACAATAGGGCGATATTCCTTTACTTTTACAGCTCTAGGAAGCGCCACTGATATTGTGTTTGGAGTAAATGCTGGAACGAATAATGTCGAATTTTCTGGAATGAAATTGGAAGTTGGTAGTATGGATACAGGTTGGCGTGAATCTTCGTGGGCTTCTATATGCTCAATTACAACATCTCAAACATGGATTATTAAAAGATACAACAATGGATATGTAGAATTAACGGCTGTGATATCCAGAACCTCTAGTGACACAGCAGTGCAGTATATGAACCATCCTTTGCCTGAAAACCTGAGACTACGTGATATTAGAGCGCTTGCAACACCAACTACAAATGGTTGGAATTTGAACGAATATTACTATAATAATGAGGCAATAGCCAATACAGATGGAACAAATTCATCGATAAGATTGCTATATTATGCGAAAGACACTAGACAATATAGCTATTACTTTAATATCGCTGTAAGTGGCTGGCTTGCATAATATGAATTTGATTTTATCAAACATTGTTGACGATTATAAAAACTAGAAAATTATCATATGAAAGAAGATTTTCTAGTTTTTATAGATAAGGAGGTGAATATTTTGAAACTAAAAGAATTAGAGATACAAATACTGGATAGAAAAATCTACCCTACAATTTTTCAAACTGTACAACTAGATTCTAAGAGAATACTAAAATTTATACTAACTGATTATGAACTAACTGATGATATGGGTGCTAGATTTAGTGCTAAAAAACCTAGTGGTAAACCAATTTTGAATGAATGTTTTATTCGTGATGGTTTTATATTCTATAAAGTAACCAAGCAAACTGTAGCAGAAGTTGGAATTACAAATTGTCAGCTAGTCTTATATGACAAGATAACTGGTAAAGAAATAACATCATTCACCTTCAAAATGGATGTTCAGAAAAAGATAGTATCTGAAGAATGTATTACTTCTACTGCCGACTGGGGTGTTATCGAAACGTTAAAAACCGAAGTAACAGAAATGTATGACGAAGTACTAAGAGCTATGGAAAATGGCGGTTGGCAGCCTCTTGATGTAATAGATTCTTTAGATTCCCATAGCACTATTGAAGCTCTGTCCGCAAATATGGGTAGGTTTGTAAAAGAATTGGTAGATAGTCATGTTGATGATATAAGTAACCCGCATACGGTGACGCCCAATCAAATAGGCGCTTATGATAAAGCAGAAGTGAACGAGAAAATTGTAGCAATGGAAGCGATGAGTGCTTCTGATATTTTAAACATATGTAATTAAGAGAAGGAGAAATTTTTATGAATAAATTTTTAAGCGATATTGGAGTAGCGTTGTTTTGGCAAAAAGTAAAAGACCATGTTGCGAGTGTTGTTGCTTTACTGCAACCTAGAGAACCAGGCAAAGGTTTATCTACAAATGATTATACAGACCTTGAGCATGTCAAACTCGCAAGCATTGAAAATGGAGCTAACAACTACACTCTTCCAGCTACTTTACCCGCAGCCATGATCGAAGGAGATATGGCTCATAGATTTGTTAGCGATTATGACAAGGCTAATTATGAAGATAAATATACAAAATCAGAAATTGATAATTTAATTGCTAATATCGTAAAAGACATTGATTGGAAAGAAGCTGTCGCTACCTTTGCCGATTTGGCTACGGAATATCCCGATGCTGAAGAAGGTTGGGCTGCATCCGTTAATGACGAAGGGGCAATTTATCGTTATAACGGAACTATATGGATTGAATTTTTAAGTAACTCTGTCATTCCATTAGTTACTGATACAGTTGCGGGACTTATGCATCCAAACGACAAAGACAAATTAGATGGCATGAGTGGTATTGATTATGTTCACCCTACTACTTCTGGCTTTAAACATATTCCAAGTGGAGGCACTGTTGGACAAGTGCTATTTAACCAAGATAATGGTACTGGTGAATGGAGAGATTTACCAAGTGGAATCACAGTCGAAGCACTTACATCTGTAGAAATAGATGATATATGTCAATAGGAGGTGTTGTAAATGAAATTGCTTAGTCTAGGTGGATTAGCACATTTTTGGAGCATCATTAATAATCGCAAAGTAGATAAAGTCGTTGGTATGGGATTGTCTAGCAACAACTTTTCTGATGCTTATAGAGATAAATTAGATGCAACTCCTGTATTTCAAACTGGGCGAGTATACCTTTTCGGGTATTATCCAGATGGATTACATGGGGCTATCGCTTTCGATTCTCCATTCGAGGATATTCCAACTGTCATAACTTCTTTTCAAGGAGATGGTTCAGGAACGATTAAACCTACGGTAAGTGTTTATGGAACAACTGCAAATGGGTTCAATTTTCTTGTTCAGGATGTAAACAATATTAATAATTTCAATGCATTCATGAATTGGATAGCTATCAAAAATTAAGACAAAAAGGAGGACTCTATGATAAATAACATTATAATCGCACTTTCCGAATATTCAATATGGACAGTGTTGCTAATCTTCTTTTTAGTTTTGTTATTCATAATTGGATGTAAAAAGATTTATGCAGATATTAGAGATATGATTATTGAAAAACCATTGCAAGAACATGCTGTCGAACTATGGAAACAAGATATCGAAACTAAACTTGATGATCTTAAAATTACATCTGAAGAGAATAAAAAACAAAGCATTTTGCATGATGAAGAATTAAGACAACAAATGAATAAGATTGATGTAACTGTGAGTGACATGAGTGAGTTAATCGTTGATATGAAGATTGATTTGATAAGATCTCAGATATTAGATTTTGAAACACGTTTATTAAATGGTCAATCTGCTAGTAAAGAGAAATTTGATAATGTATTCGATATATTCGAACACTATGAAGAAATTCTCACTAAATATAATCGTGAAAATGGACAAGTCAAATTGGCTATGGAACTAATTGAAATTAAATATAAAGAAATGTGGTCAAAAGGTAAATTCACAGGTACTAAATAGTATCTGTGAATTTTTTATTTGCACAAAAGAAAGGATTGATTCATATATGACTTTAAAGATAACACAAGATTTAAGTAAGGTAAATTATTCAAAAGGTAATAGTGGAAGAAAATATATCGTAATTCATTATACTGGAAATAACACTGATAGTGCTACTGGCAATGCAAACTATTTTAGAAACACCAGCCGTGGAGCTTCTGCTCACTATTTCGTTGATAATACTGGTGTAGTACAAGTTGTTGCAGATAATAATACTGCATGGGCTCAAGGTCGGAATTATGGAAGTGGCAACTTGTTTGGAATAGTCACTAACTCTAATGCATTAAGTATCGAAATGTGTGGTACTAATGGAAAAGTTGCAGATTCTACGTTTACAAACACTGTCAAACTAACAAAGATGCTAATGTCTAAATATGCAATTCCTGCAAGCAACGTTGTAAGACACTGGGATGTTGCATCTAAGAGATGTCCTGGTTGGTCAGGATGGCTACCTGGTAATGAATCACTATGGAATAATTTCAAATCACAACTAGGTAGCGATATCACACCTGTCCCCCATGCTCCCGTTTCACCTGTTAATAGTGGTGTTAATGCTTATACTGGTGACTCTATTATTGAGTACTTAAATAGTATAGGCGTAGATAGTTCACAAGATAATCGTAGAAAATTATCTGTACAATATGGTGTTGTTAATTATGATTTCTCAGCTAAGAAAAACTTAGAACTTTTGAGTAAAATGAGAATCGGAAACAAAGCTAGTTCAACATCTGTACCAACTCCATCACCTAGCAAATCATCTTACACAGGCACATCTATCATTGACTATCTAAAAAGCATAGGACAAGATAGTTCTATGAGTGCTAGACGAAAATTAGCGGCTCAAAATGGTATTAACAACTACACTGCAACGGCATCACAAAATACGGCATTGTTAAATAAATTACGTGGTGGTTCTGCAACCCCAGTTGCGCAATCAACACCTACATCTAGCAGAAAAAGTAATGAAACCATTGCTAGAGAGGTTATTGCTGGGAAATGGGGGAATAATCCACAGAGAAAGCAGAAATTACAGGCTGCTGGATACGATTATAATGTTATTCAAAGATTAGTAAATGGATTAGTATAATATTTTAGCCCACTTCTTAATTGAGGTGGGCTATTTTTTACATTTTCACTTGACAGTTCTTTAATATTACTCTATCATATTTATTCTATCAATCCTTTAGATATATGGTAATAAAATCTTTTGTACATAGCATCTATTTATATCTGATGCATAAATAATAAGGAGGATTGACAATGTTTGCAATTAATAACAAATCTAATATTTTCAAAACAATTTTACACAAATCACCTTTTTTCATTGTTAATATTTTCAAAAAAAACAAATCTCATATTTTATTCAAGGATTTTATGGACATATACTTAAAAGCTCAACTCCCACGATGGAAACCAAGCACTATCAAAGCGTATGAAACCTTTTATTACTCTTTTTCATATTTCAATTTATACTTCCTAGACAAAATAACACCATTAATAATACAAGAATGGCAAAACAAATTACTACAAAGAAAAAATCACCACAATACAAATAAAAATATATCTATGTCTTACATTTATACTCTAAATAGTCGTTTGGAATATATGTTTAATTTTGCTATAAAGTTTTATGAACTAAATAGTAATCCTGTTACTATTGCTGGAAAAGTTGGAAATAAAAATACAACAAAAACAATTTGGACTCCTGATAATTTTCGTAATTATATATCATCTGAATATAATCCAAAATACAAATTACTATTTGAATTGTTATATTATAGTGGAGCTAGAATAGGCGAAATCTTAGCTTTAACTTTAGATGACATTGATTCAGATAATAATTTAATCATAATTAATAAAACATTTTTACGGATAAACAGAGAAGATGTGATTTCCTCGCCGAAAACTCCCTCAGGCAACCGAAGTGTAACTTTACCATCTTGGTTAGTCGAAAACCTTATTCAATATGGCAAGAATAATTATTTAAAAGATGACCCTACTCATCGAATATTTCATCACACCACTCATGCTCCAGCCGGTTTTCATTTTCGCAAAGTTTCCAGAGAGTGTGGTAATGAAATAATAAGAGTGCATGATTTGAGACATAGTCATGCTTCTCTTTTAATCGAGCAAGGGTTTGATGTTGTGACTATAGCAAAAAGATTAGGTCATTCGGATTCAAGCATGGTCATAAAAGTTTATGGACATATGTTTCCGAAGAAGCAAATAGAAATTCAAGAACACCTTGAAGACCTGATATCATATTAGATAACTATTTTATAATATCCATAAAACTACTATTTGGTTTGGGGTGATTAAAGGCTTTTTAAACGATTAGGCACACAAAGCTAGGCTAGGTGTGTTATCGTTTGAATTTGAGTTAATCATGACTGTTGAGATGCATGTTTATGTGCCATAATAGTTTGTGATATTTTATCCAATGTTGTCGGGCTAAGTGACTTGTGCATGGCTAGTATTACATCATCCACATAGGCTTCATATTCTAATATTCGTTCATACTCTTCGTCTGTGATTGTTTCACCATTATCTATTTTATCACATAGTATGTCGTAATCATCATCTGTAATTAATTGACTCTCGTCCCAATACTCTTCGATGTCATAATATGGATCATCGTTTGTTTTTGATTTATTCATTTATTATCTCCTTATGTATTATATATTTTTTATGTTTTTAAATGTTTGTATTCTGGCGTAAATAAAAACACTTACCAATACACTTTTGTAAAATTAAAAACAAAAGTGTATTGGTAAGTGTTTTTCAAAACTTTGATTATAATAGCTAGACAATGTGCTATATAATCTCCTTTCATGTTTGATTACCCTATGATTACCTATGGTATTTTGAGTGTTCAAACGCTCTGTTTATAAGGCTCTTAAAAGCTAACGACGGGAATCGAACCCGTGACCTCCTCACTACCAATGAGGTGCGCTACCAACTGTGCCACGTCAGCCTGTGCATACTACTTGT
>JGI994J12354_10003034_pt1 | contig 15951 bp, 14 predicted proteins | sample IntmicLarv3ML3BL_FD_12354 | JGI IMG/M metagenome (IMG submission 12354) | reverse complement strand
ATTAGAAAAGTTCACCCTCCCGCGCGCCGAGGCTCTGGAGCTTGTAAAAGACGAGCCGTATAAGGTCGAGCTGATAACCGACCTTCCCGAGGACGCAGAGATAAGCTTCTACCGCCAAGGCGATTTCACAGACCTCTGTGCCGGTCCGCATATGGACAGCACCGGAAGGATAAAGGGCAATGCCCTAAAGCTAACCTCCTGCACCGGCGCATATTGGCGCGGCGACAGCGGCAAAAAGATGCTCCAGCGCATCTATGGCACCTGCTTCCAAAAAAAGGAGGAGCTTGACGAATATATCGTCCGCCAAGAGGAGGCAAAAAAGCGCGACCACAGACGTCTCGGGCGCGAGCTTGACCTTTTTATGCTCTGCGATGAAGGACCCGGCTTCCCGTTTTTCCTCCCAAATGGCATGATTCTTCGAAACGAGCTTGAGAGCTTTTGGAAAGAGCTTCACCGCCGCCTCGGCTATCAGGAAATCCGCACCCCCCAAATTCTAAACGAAGAGCTCTGGCACAGAAGCGGCCACTGGGACCACTATCAAAACAACATGTACTTCACAAAAATCGACGAGGGCGACTATGCCATAAAGCCGATGAACTGCCCCGGCGCGATGCTTGCCTTCCGCCGCCGCCCGTGGTCCTATAAGGACCTTCCGCTTCGCATGGGCGAGCTTGGCATTGTCCACAGGCACGAGCTCTCCGGCGCGCTCCACGGTCTTTTCCGCGTTCGCTGCTTCACGCAGGACGATGCGCACATTTTCATGACCGAGGACACGATGGAGTCCGAAATCCTCGGCGTAATCCAGAAAATTGATAGTGTTTACAGCATGTTCGGCTTCAAATACCACATTGAGCTGTCCACCTGTCCGCAGGATTTTATCGGCTCTGATGAGATTCGCGAAAAATCTGAGGCTGTCCTTAAAAACGTTCTGGAGAAAAACGGCAGAGAATATATCATAAACCCCGGCGACGGCGCGTTTTACGGTCCGAAAATCGACTTTCACCTTGAGGACGCAATCGGCAGAACCTGGCAGTGCGGCACAATCCAGCTAGACTTCCAGATGCCGGAGCGCTTTGAGCTTGAGTATATCGGCACCGACAGCCAAAAACACCGCCCGATAATGATTCACACCGTTGCCCTCGGCTCGATAGAGCGCTTTCTCGGCATCCTGACAGAGCATTTTGCGGGAGCCTTCCCAACCTGGCTTGCCCCCTGTCAGGTTAAGGTGATGCCAATCACAGACCGCACGGCAGACTATGCCGCCGAGGTCGCAGAAGCCCTAAATGCGCTTGCCATCCGCGCGCAAACAGACACGCGAAGTGAGAAAATCGGCTATAAAATCCGCGAAGCGCAGCTTCAAAAAACTCCATATATGCTGGTGCTTGGCGATAAAGAGGCAGAGGAGCAAACCGTGTCTGTGCGAACTCGCGCCGGAGAAGATTTGGGCGCTATGAAGCTGGATGAATTTATAACTCGCATTTCCGAAGAAATTAATACGAAGGCCATGTAAGGCTGGACAGTAAAGAAGGCATTTAACACATGAAACGAATTTTAACACTTATCCTTGCGGCAGCTCTGCTGCTTTCAATCTCTGCCTGCACCAAAAGAACGCAGCCAGAGCCGGAAGAAACGCCGGAAATAACAACCCCGGCACCAACCCCCACACCCGAAGCGCCGGTAGAAACGCCGGAGCCGCCGCGCGAGGTGCTCTTCCGAAACGCCTTCAACGGCGAGCCGCTTGACGAGCCGGATTATACGCGCCCCTACGCGGTCATGCTAAACAACCACCTAAACGCCCAGCCCCAGTGCAGCATGGAAAATGCCGACATCATCTTTGAGGTGCTTGCCGAAGGCGGCATCACGCGCATGATGGCAATTTACAGCGACATGGACTTTGAAGACCCGATTGGTCCAATCCGTAGTATAAGAACCTATTACGTCAGCATTGCGATGTCCTTTGATGCGATAACCGTCTACGCAGGCTGGAGCCCCGGCGCACGCACTATGATAAGAAATAACGGCATCGACATCATTGACGGCGTGAGCGATTCCAGCACAGCCTTCGTGTTCTACCGTGACTCAAGCCGCATACACAAGGGCTATGAGCATTCGCTTTTTGCAAAAGGCACAAGCGTTATCGCCGGTGTGGAGCAAAAGGGCTATGAAACAGAGGTGTCCGAAGAATATTCAAGCGGTCTAAGCTTTGCGGACGATGTGCTAATTGAAAAGGGCGAAAAGGCAGAAGCGATAAATGTCGTGTTCAACTCCGGAAAATCAACCTCCTTCACCTATCACGAGGACAAAGCGAGCTACACTGCCACCCAATATAGCACAGAATATTACGACGGCAACACAGGCGATGCCGTGGAATATGAAAATGTCATCGTGTTCTCCGCCAGAGCAAGCGTAATAGATGGCGAGGGAAGACTTGATATAACCCTAGTCGGCGAGGGCGAGGGATATTTTTTCCACAACGGAAAGGTTGTCCCCATAAGCTGGAGCCGCGAGAGCGAAAATTCCCCATTTCTATACACCTATGAGGACGGCAGCGAGGTCGTTTTAGGTGTCGGAAAAACCTACATATGCATTATCCCGACAAGCAGCGGTGCTGTCACATACGAATAACTAAAGTTCCCCGTTTTCGTGGCGCAGGACGTCGCGAAGACGGGTGAAATGTCATATTAAGGTGAAAAAAGTGAAAGAAAAACCAACCGTAAGCGCGTCTAACACACATTTCCTAAAAGGCTACGCAAGCTGGCTCTACTGCGATAGCTGTGGCAAAACGGTAGCATATCTGTGCTATGTAAGCTATAGCTATTTTCATTTTTCCTTCACCTGCGCCTGCGGCGCAAGCGGCTGGACAGAGAACAAATTTGGCGAGATTTCATTGCAAAAATTATCTCCCGGCAAACTGCCCTGCCGCGCGGCAAACGGTCGCTACTGCTGCCCGAAGGACTCAGCAGCCCTGTTTTCGCCTGTACCGAAAAATTTGAAGCAGTATAGCGCGGCGGCTATTTGCAGGACATGCGAAACCCTGTATGAAATCAGCGAGAGCTTCTAAAACATCCGCCGTCTACAATAGACGGCGGATGTTTAATAAGGTATACTAACCTTAAAGCGACTGCAATCCGACATTTAATCCCATCCAAAACCAGAACCGTAGGCAGCCGCGCTGCCGGTAAAAAAATAAAGGAAGTGCCATCATGAATCAGCGCCCAGAGCTGGACAAAAATTTAAGCAGCGAAGAATTTCGTAGCTTTTATTATCTAAAGGAAGAGCTGGCGGCCTTTTGCCGCACAAATGGTCTGCCGACCTCCGGCAGCAAGGAAGCTTTGGCAGACAGAGTTGCGCGCTATCTCGCCTGCGGCGAAATTGTGCCTGCTGCCGCGCCGCGCAAGGTTGCGAGGACGATACCACGCGAGCTTATGGAGGACACAAAAATCGAGTCAAACTTTGTCTGCTCCGAGGTTCATCGAGCCTTTTTCAAAACGAAAATCGGAAAGAGTTTTTCGTTTAATGTGGCATTTCAAAAATGGCTGAAGGAAAACACCGGAAAAACCTATGCCGAGGCAATAGAAGCCTATCACAAGCTGCGAGAGACTGCAAAAACCGGCAAAACAAAAATAGATAAACAGTTTGAATATAACACATACATCCGCGATTTTTTCGCGGACAACAAGGGCGCTACTCTCGCTCAGGCGATTGAGTGCTGGAAATATAAAAAAAGCATAAAAGGTCACAGCCGATACGAAAAATCAGACTTAACCGCGCCGAAAAGCGTGCCGGAGCCGGGCTATAAAATCCGCGAAATGAGAGCCGAGGAATATCCGCTGCTGGAGAATTTCCTGTACGAAGCAATCTTTCAGAGGGACGAAAAAAATCTACTTCCAAAATTCGTTATAAACGAGCCTGCCTTGAAAATTTACATAGAAAATTTCGGAGGCTTGCCGCACGATTTCTGCCTTTGTGCGGAAATTGACGAAGCTGTCGTGGGCGCTGTCTGGGCGCGCACGATAAACGGCTTCGGGCATGTGGACGAAAAAACGCCCGAGCTTGCCACCTCGCTTTTCAAGGCGCACCGAAGCCGCGGCATTGGCACCGCACTTCTGGAGGGCATGCTAAAGCTCCTTGCCGAAAAAGGCTATGAGAAAGTTTCTCTGGCAGTGCAAAAGGACAACTATGCCCTGAAAATGTATGAAAACCTTGGCTTTCGGCGCATTTCCGAAAATGAAGAGGAATATATTATGGAATATAAGCTAAGCCCCCAAAAAGTGGAGATATGTTAAGATAATGAAAATTTTCAATTATAAGCTTGCGCTTTGCGCGTGGGTAATTTATAATTGACACAATTAAGATTGGTTTCGGCTGCTAGATTGGATTTTTTGTACATTTAATCCTAACTAAAAAACGGAGGACCATCCATGCTTACAGCTAAACAAAACTTTGTCGAAACACTTAAAAAGGGCGGCTCGCCCGACCGCCTTGTAAAACAATATGAATACGGCGCATTTATGCCGGGCGACCCCATCGAGTTTTTAATCCGCGGCGCATACGGCCCCGGGACGGAGCTTTTTTTCGATGCCTTTGGCGTGGAGCTGTCCTGGCCGGAGGGCGCACCCGGCGTTATGCCGCATGTAACCGAGGAAAACAAGGTTATAAAAGACATCACAAAATGGCGTGATTATGTAAAATTCCCGGAGGTTTCCAAAAAATGCTCCGGTGAAGCAGTTTGGGCACCCTTTATGGAGCGCGTTGCCGCGGAGAATTTGAACGAGCAGTTTATGATGCCGTTTATGCACACCGGCGTTTTTGAGCGTCTGCATTTTCTGATGGGCTTTGAGGATTTGTTCATCAGCCTTTATGAAGAGCCCGAAGCCTTTAAAGAGCTTTGTGACGCCGTTGGCGACTATCGCCTTGAGGTGTTCAAAACGCTCACAGAAAACGCAAAACCCGAGCTAATCCTCTCTCACGACGACTGGGGCAGCAAAACCTCGCTTTTCATGAAGCCCGAAATGTGGCGCGAGTTTATAAAACCGCAGTATGAGAAAATTTACAACTACACCCACGAGCATGGCATCATCGTTGTCCACCACGCCGACAGCTTCCTAGAGCCGCTTCTGGAGGACATGATAGACCTTCACATAGACGTGTGGCAAGGCGTTTTGCCAACAAACAACATTGAGGAGATAATAAAAAAAGCAGACGGAAGAATCACCCTCCAAGGCGGTCTTGACTCCGCAATATTCGACGGCATATACTCCACCGAAGAAGAAATCCGCGCCCATGTCCGCGAGGTCTGCATGAAATATGGCAAAATGGGTCACTTCATCCCATCAATAACCTACGGCGGTCCGGGAACCTTCCACCCTGCAAACTACGAAATTATAAACGATGAAATCGACAAATGCAGCAAGGAAATTTTCGGATAAAGCTATATCAAAAGCCGCAGGCAAGGTCAAGTTGATCTTGCCTGCGGCGAGTTTTTCCCCACAGGCAAATTTAAGCAGATGTTGTAAGCTTACCACAATTTACTTGTTGGACTCATTCAAAAGCAAATGATATACTTTTTATACAAATGTACAAAATTTGCTTTGAAACAGTCTTAAAGGGTGGCGAAAACACGCCACTCAGGTTTTGCATTGAAAAATTTTCACATGAAAGGAATGATAACAGCATATGGAGTTTAAGCTTTATATCGGAGGAGCTTGGGTAGATTCCAAAAGTAAGCAGACAGAAGAGGACATAAACCCGGCAGACGGGTCTGTGTTCGCTCGTTTTGCCGTTGCCGGGGCGGAGGATGTTTGCGATGCAGTTTCCGCTGCCGCTGCCGCATTTCCGGCTTGGAAGGCGGTCACAGCACCGGAAAAGGAAGCATATTTCCTGAAAATGGCAGACCATCTCGCAGCAAACCATGCAAAATATGCCTCGTGGATTATTGACGACAGCGGCTCCGGCTTCATGAAATCTATGGACGAGGTTGGTCAGTGCGTAAACATTCTCCGTGCTGCCGCCGGCGAATGCCGCAGGGTGGATGGCACAGTTGTTCCGCCCGATTCACCAAACCAAATTTCTGCCTTTGTCCGCAGCCCCCTTGGTGTTATCGGCGGCATCGGTCCATTTAACTATCCCTTGCTGCTATCAATCGGAAAGGCAGCTCTTGCCATTGCGGCAGGCAACACCTTCGTGCTGAAAAGCTCCGAGATTGCCCCGGCAGCCGGCGTGATTATCGCCGAATGCTTTGAAGCGGCAGGCTTCCCTGCCGGTGTTTTCAACGTAATAAACGGCGATGGACAAATTGGCGAAGCCTTGGTGCGCGACCCGAGAGTTAAGATGATAACCTTCACAGGCTCTACAAGCGTCGGCAAAAAAATTGCCGTTGCCTGCGCCGAGGGACTAAAGCGTGTAACCCTTGAAATGGGCGGAAAAAGCCCGGCCATTGTTCTAAAAGATTTTGATGTTGACAGAGCGGTGTCAATCGCCGCCTTCGGCGCGTTTTTCCACCAGGGTCAAATCTGCATGGCAACAGGCAGAATGATCGTGGAGGAGCCGTCTTATGAAAATTTCTGCGCAAAAATGAAGGACAAGGCGCTTCGACAAAAGGTTGGCGCTCCGCGCGAGCATGATACCGTTATAGGTCCGCTGATTCGCGAGAGCCAGTGCGGCTTTATAGACGAGCTGATAAGCGACGCGCTCGCAAAAGGCGCGCAGCTTCTCTGCGGCGGCACGCACGATGGTCCTTACTATCAGCCGACCGTCATCGCCGATGTAACGCCGGAAATGCGCATTTTCCGCGAGGAAACCTTCGGACCCGTCGCAACAATTATAAAAGCCAAGGACGCCGAGGACGCGCTTGCCCTCGCAAACGACAACAGCTATGGTCTGTCCGCTGCCATCTTCACAAATGACCTGTCCCTTGCAATGACAATGGCAGACCGCTTGGAAGCCGGAATGGTTCATATAAACGATTCAACCGTTATGGGCTCGCGCCGTGCGCCCTTTGGCGGCGTGAAGGAAAGCGGCATGGGTCGCGAAGGCGGAAGCTTCTCGGTAGATGAATTTACAGAGCTAAAATGGGTCACAATCCAGCTCGCCCCCGGCGGATATCCGACCGACGCATGAAAAATTAATGCCTAAAAAAATCACTCCTCCGAATTTGACGGAGGAGTGATTTAATTATATACTGTAAGCAAAAAAATTGTAATGCGAGGAGAAAACATGGCAAGATATGTTGTGATTTACGAAAAAGAAAGCCCAGACACCTCAAACCTCGACCTGGTAAAGCGGCATGTGGATTATTTAAAAGCCTTGCAGGCACGAGAAATTTTGCTCTCATGCGGACCGCTGAAGGACAGCGGCAAAGCGCTTTTGATATTTGAAGCAAATTCCCGAGACGAGGTGGAAGGCTTCGTATCAAAAGACCCGTTTATAATCCTCAAATGGTATGAGAGCTATAACATTTACGAATGGCTTGACAAAAAAATTATGGAAGAATTATAAAAACTGCAAAAATTAAAAGCGAAGAAGTGGGTGACATTTAAATTAAAAGAAATAAAGTTTGCAAAAATTAAAAAACGCCGGGAATGGCTGCTTAGCCGCCATTTTTCACAAGAAAAACACAGCCTATGATGCCTCGCCGCTGACCGCATCGGGATGCGAGCCGCACAAAAAACCTCCGGGCGCAAATGCGCCGGGAGGTTTTTCGTTCTTGAGGAGTGTGAGGAGGTATATGATGAGATGAAAAGTGTCAAAAATGGTTATTGATAGTTGTCATAGGTGCGCTCATAAATGCCGCGAACGGCATCGACAGTGACCTCAAAGGGGCAGTTAAATTTAAGACCAAGGTCAATTTCCATGGCTATCTCGTAGCAGTTTATAAACTCCTCGCGAGAAATTCCCATTTCCTTCGGGCTTTTCAGACCGCAGGCTTTCATGAGCGCGCGCGTTGCCGCCGCGGTCTTCTCGCCGATTTCCTCGGCGCTTTCGTTGCCGTCAAATATAGCGCCGACAGCCTTGCCGACAACCTTAACTTTTTCAGGAACCGCAAGGGCGCAGCCTTTCATAAGCTCCGGGTTTACCCAGATGCAGTTTAAGCCATGCGGCGTGTGGAAATTGACTGAAATTCCGTCAGCCAGATTGTGACCCAGATGAACATCCGCATCGGCAAAAGCAATTCCAGCCCAGTTGGAGGCTAGGGAAAGCTCGCGCCGAGCCTCCAAGTTTGCGCCGTCTGCGACGGACACGGGAAGATATTTTGCAATTTTTTCAATTGAAGCCGCTGCCATAAGTTCGCTGCGTGGGTTTCGACCATTTGCCGTGATGGCTTCAGAGGCGTGGGTGAAAGCGTCAAGCCCCGTAATCGCCGTCACAGTGGGCGGCACGGTCAGCGTAAGCTCCGGGTCGATAATGGCAAGCGTGCTGTGCATGAAGATAGAAGGCTTGGAATGGTCGGAGGTTTGGGTGATAACGCAAACCTGCGTAACCTCGCTTCCCGAGCCGGAGGTGGTGGGAACGAGAACAACGGGAACCGCACACTCTAAAAAGCTCGGAGGACCTGTGAAATATTGCTCAATAGGACCGGGATGGTTCATAAGAAGCGACGCTGCCTTTGCGCAGTCCATGCTGGAACCGCCGCCAACGGCGACAAAGCCGTCAACCCCGGCAGCCAGAGCCATAGCGCCGCATTCGTTAACCTGCACATCCGTGGGGTCGGCGGTTATCTTGTCAAACACGACAAATTCAACCCCGGCGTCGCGAAGGCTTGCCTCTGCTCTCGGGGCAATTCCTGCCGCTTTCACGCCGCCGTCATAGACACACATGATTTTTTTGCAACCAAGCTCGCGCACCTTTTCGCCAAGCTGGTTTATTACGCCATCGCCAAAAAAGACGGGAACAAGCTGGTTATATTGAAATGACATAGTGTAATTGCCTCCGTTCATAATTAATCCTTGCATCCAGTATAGCACAAAATTTGAATCTGGAAATAAACGCATTGTTATATTAATCACAAGAATTTGTTGTAAAGCCTTTTCCGCGGACATAGCGGCAAGTCACATAAAAAACTTTATGAAATCTTTATACACCTTATATAACGTTTGTGTATGCGCACAAAAAAGAGTGATGGAAGCCAAATAAGGTTGTTGAAAAAGCATAGACGTTGTGTTATAGTGTCTGCACAGCAGATACATGCCTGTAAGGCGCGCAAGGACTCCGGCGAGGCTGGCTACAAATGCAAGCCTTGAAAAAGCACAGATGGCATGATATAATGCGCAAAACTGCACACTATCCGGATTTTTTCGATGAAGCGGCGTTTTATACGCGGAGGATAAATTATGAATTTTCAGCAGCTAAAATATTTTACGGTGCTTTGCCAAAAAGGCAGCTTTTCAAAAGCGGCAGAAAGCCTTTTCATATCTCAGCAAGGGCTGAGCATGGCAATTTCAAACCTCGAAGCAGAGTTTTCAAGCCGTTTTTTCATCCGTTCCTCAAAAGGTCTCACGCTGACAAAAGACGGCGAGTTTTTCCGCGAGCGTGCAGAGGAAATGCTGAAGGAATTTGAGCGCTGCTGGTCGCATTTTGAGGGCAAGGATTCTGTAGAAGGCGACGTTAAGGTCGCCGGAACACAGGGCGTTTTGTCCGAATTTGCTGCGGCGCTGACAACCGAGTTTGAAGAAACCTACGCCGGAACAAAGCTTTTCATCCGCGAGTTTCCCTCCAAGCGCGTGGACGAGGAGGTGGACAGCGAAAAGGTTGAGCTGGGCTTTGGATATGAGCCGATGGACACTGAAAAATTTGAATGCCACAGGGTTTTTCAGTGCCGCCTCGTGCTTTTGATGCATGTCAGCAATCCTTGGGCAGCTTATGATGAAATTCCTCTTCACCTGCTGCCGCAGCAGCCTCTCATAACAGTTGACGAAAATTTCAAATGCGTTGACGCATTTATAGACGGTCTAAAAAAGCACGGCGTGGAGGTCACGCCAAAATACCGCGTTGGCGAGATTACGGCAGTGCATCGCTTAGTTCGCGAAAATCTCGGCGTTGGGCTGAGCAACGAAACAAGCGCAAAAGCCCTGTCCACCTCCGACACGGTTTACCGCCAGTTTGAGGGCGGCGACTTTTACTGGACAATTGACATCTTCAAAAAGAAAAGCGTTGCACTTTCAAAAAATTCACGCATTTTCTTCGAGTATGTCCAGCGCAAAATGGCATTTGACGACCGAAACAAAATCGCCCCGGCAAAGCTCATGGAGATACAAATTACATAGCCAAAGGCGCGACAATGACATAGCGGAAGAAAACAGGACAAGCTGCCGTTTTGGCAGTTTGTCCTGTTTCTTATTTATTTTATGAAAATTTATGAACAATAGCCACAAGTATTTGTTGTGAAAGTATTAAAAAACAGATGTTTGTTTAATAAATGCCTTTGAATTATAATCAAACAGTAAGACAAATATGAATTATTTGAAAACAAAACAGGAAAGGGCGTATTTGCTATGATTCCGGCGATAACAAATATGAAGGATGCATTTTCCTTAAAAGGAAAAACCGCGATAATCACAGGCGGAAACCGCGGACTTGGTCTTGGCATTGCAGCCGCGATGGCGCAGTCCGGTGCCGATATTGCAATTTTGTGCCGCGACAGTGCCAAAGCGCAGGAAGCTCTAGCCGAGCTTTCGCAGTATGGCGGCAAATATCGAAGCTTTTCCTGCGACATAACAGATTTGCAAAGCGTAAAAACCGCCGTGGACGCGGTCTATGCCGAGTTTGAAAATGTTGATATTCTCGTGAACAACGCTGGCGTTTCCTGCCGCAGCGAGCTGCTCGACATGGACGAGAGCCTCTCTGACTGGTATAACGTTGTTAACACCGACCTTAACGGAACTGTCCACATGACATATTTTGTCGGACGCCGAATGCGCGATGCCGGTCGCGGCGGCAGCATAATAAACATCACCTCAAACGCCGCCTTCATCGTGAACAAAACTCAGGCAATGAGCCCGTACAGCTCGTCGAAAGCCGCGGCAAACCATTTCACTCGCTGCATGGCGTGCGAGCTTGGAAGATACAACATCCGAGTAAACGCAATAGCCCCGGGCTTCACAAATTCCGAGCTTAGCAAATTTATCCCAAAGGACATGTATGATTATATAAACGGTCAAATGCCGCTTGGCAGATTTGGCGAGCCGATGGAAGTTGGCGCGCTTGCCGTTTTCCTTGCCGCGCCGGCATCTGCACAGATGACGGGAACCGTCAGCGTGATGGACGGCGGCTACATTCTTTCCTGTTGAGGTGTGATATGGAAACAATTACAAGAAATTTTGAAAACAAAAAACTTAGCGTAAAGGTGTTCGTATCCTCCGAAGACGCCTTCAATGTCACAAGCGCTATCATAATGGGGCAGCGCGACTGCGTTCTCATAGATTGCCAGTGGACGCGCGCAAATGCGCACAGAGTTATCGCGGAAATTTTGGAAACGGGCCGCGAGCTAAAAGCAATTTACATTACCCACGCCCATCCCGACCATTATTGGGGGCTTGGAGAAATCCACAAGGCGTTCCCAAGCGCAAGGTGCTATGCCGTAGCCCCTGTCATCGCGCTTTACGAGAGCCAGTATCAGCCAAAGCTTGACGAATGGAGCGAGATAATCGGCGAGGCAAACCTCTGCCGCGAGCAGTGCCCGACACTTGAAGCGCTTGAGACAGAGTATATCGAGCTTGAGGGCGAGCGGCTTGAAATTATCCGCTGTATGGGCGACCTTATGTGGAACACCATCGTCTGGATTCCCTCGATAAAAACTGTTGTTTGCAGCGATGTTGTGTTCAACGAGGCGCACCCCTTCACCTGCGAGGTAAGCGCCGAGCAGCGCCTTTTGTGGCAAAAGGACATTGAGGGCATTTTTGCGCTTGAACCAGACTGCGTCATCCCCGGTCATATGCGCGAGGGCTGCCTGCTGGACGCAAGCGGTTTACATTTCACCATGAGCTACTTGAAGGCAACCGAAGAGGAGCTTGCGAGAGCGGACACAGCCGGAGAATTTTTCTATCGCATGTTTTTGCGGTTTCCGAAAGCAACATTAAACCTTTTGAGCAACGAAATGAACTCAGAGGTTTTCAAAGGCGGACGCAACTGGGCATGGAACGAGGACCCAAACCCACAGTGGCTAAAATTCCGTACCGCATGGCTTGAGCAATAGTCTTTATCGCGCGAAGTTTGCTTATGAAAAAGGCTAAATTCAAGCCTTACGGGGGTGTTGCACACTTAAAATCTCATTCTCTGCAAGGTGCAGAGAACTAGCGGCTCTTAAATTTAGATTTAGAAAAATGGAAAGAGGGAGAACATGAATTTAAGTGTATTAATTGGAACAATTATACTTGAAATCGTCATCATTGTTGGCATCAGTTGGATTATCAAGCTTCGCCAAAAGAGCAAAAGCGACGTAAACCACGATTTTGCAACAGCAAGCCGCGGTCTTCCGGCCGTTGCAATTGCCGCAACCCAAGCGCTCACCTGCCTTGGCGGCGGACACATTATGGGACTTCCCGGTGGGTCTTCTGCTTTTGGTGTTGCGACGCTTTGGTATCTGATAGGAAGCGGAATTATGATAGTTCTTATGATGTGCGTTTCCGGACCTTGGATTCGCCGTTTTGGATTTTCAAACATCCCCGACATATTTGAAAAGATGTTTGACAAAAGAACCGCTATCATGGTTTCCGCCTTCTGCTGCTCAAGCTGCTTTGGCATTTTGACAGTTGAAATTCAGGGCGTTGGCTCGGTTATCAGCGCAATCACAGGCTCCTCCATTGCAATGGGCTGTGTTATCGGCGGCATCATCGGTCTTCTTTATGTTATCTTCGGAGGCATGGAAGAAGTGGGCTGGGTTAACGTTGCAAATGCTATTGTTATGTATATCGGCGTTTTCGTTGCCGTTTTGTGGATGCACAACATCATCGACGGCGGCTGGGCAACCGTCAACGAAACCTACATAGCAAGAGGCGAACAGTGGAAGCTTGAGCTGTTTTCAAACGGCGAAACATGGCGTATCTACATAATCGGCACACTTGTCGCATGTATGTTCAGCCAGGTTGTTGCCGGACAGTCCGGACAAATCTCCGCATCGGCAAAGAATGTTAAGTCCCTTCGCCGTGCGGCTATCATTGCTGTTCCGCTGAATACAATCTTTGGCGCACTTGTTATCGCTCTTTACATGGGTGCAAGCGTAATGCCCGAATATAATTCCCTTCCCGCGAGCCCCGGGTTCCAGAACATGGCGATGATTGTCGGCGAAATGCCCGCATGGCTTGCTGCTTGGGTTATGGCATCTTTTGCGGCGGCTATGCTCTCTACCATTGCCGTTCAACTGCTTGTGCTTTCAACAATATTCACCCAAACAATCTACTGCCGCTACTGGAAAACCGACGCAACACCGAAACAGCAGACAAGATATATCCGCATTGGCATCGTTGTCACCTGCGTTTTCGGAACTGCAATGGCGACAATCCTTCCCGAGGTTATGGCGGCGATCACCTGGCTCTTTGCATGGCTTCTGCCCGGCTGCTGGATTTTCTTCTTCGGTCTTGGCTGGAAGCGTTCAAAAACTGCTGCCTTCTGGTCGCTAATCATCTGCGGTTTGTTCAACTGCGTCTGGTCGTTTACAAGCCTTCCGGAGCTTGTCCGCCTTGAGGGCAACAACAACTCAATCGGAATGCTCGTTGTATCGGTTTTGGTCTATGTCGTCATTGCCGCGTTTGATAAAAACGCCGAGGAAGGCTTCGCAAAGCTTTACCTCAAAAACCGCAATGCCTGCGTCGCACCTGACCTTGTTAGATAAAGGAGGCCAAAGATATGTCTATTATTAATGATCTTTCTTTTTTGGAGCCGTATCTGATTAAAACATGCATTATTTTCATCTTAATCGGCGCCGCAAGCATTATCCCCAATAAGCTTACATATCATGAACCCGAAGACGACGAATAAGGAGGAGAGAATATATGTCACCTGATGTTGCTAATATTGTATGGCAGAGCTCTGTCATTTTAATTAAGCTAATAATTATTTTCTGCTCATTCTACGGCGCGAGCAAGGAAAAGAAAGCAAAACAAAGCAAAGAAAACTAAATTACACTTAATACAAAAACATTTAACCCCACGGTTTTTCCGTGGGGTAATGTTGCATCAATAAATTTGCATAGGAGCGTTTTTTATGACAGCTTTTCAGTTTATAACAAGCAGCCCGATTGTGTTTATTCTGTTCATCTACATTTTCTTTTGGGTGGGAATATCGTTTTTAATGCTCGCAAGCCGCAAAGCTCGCGACTATTTTACAACCTTTCTCCCACAATGGTTCAGAAGAGATGGAAAAGATTTTACAACTCGCGAGAAGATTGGCGCGGTTTTTCAGGGCATTGCCCTTATGTTAGCTGTGGCTATGCTTTTCATTTAAAGCAACCGGATTATTAAAAGCGATAGCTCTTATGCATCAACCATTTTTCGCAACATAGAAAAGCCGCAGAATTTTTTCTGCGGCTTTTGTCTTGACCTGCGCGAGGCTGAAATAATTACACACCCAAAAATCATAGCCCCTCTTATTTGCACCCGTTCAAATAAGAGGGGCATGTAGCTCAATCTGCAAGGAGACTTATGCGGCAACCGCTGTGAAAAGTTTCCTTTCGGCCTGTGTTGCAGCCCCATCCGCACGAGTGTGCAGTAAATTAAATAATTCCTCATGTAGAGGACAATTCGGGGGTATAGCTCAGCTGCCAGCGCACATGAAATAGTTACATGCCAAAAAAACAAAACCGAATATTTGCATCCATTTCAAACACAAGGGGGTTTAGTTCAGATGGGAGCGCAAAAAAAGAGCAGCATCCCCTGCCACAAGGCACCTAACGAAAAAAACTGAGGGTTATCGGGGAAAACAGCCATCCCCCATCCCTTGTTGCAGTGTCCACTTGGAAAATGCCTCCTCATCCATCTAACGGCAAACAGTCCGGCGCTTTTTTCTAATCAATGCGAGCTTTTAAAATTGACCGGAAAGAGCCTGAATTAAAGAAGTACACAAATAAAAAGCAAGCCTTGAAAACTCTGTATTTTCAAGGCTTGTTGGAAAATTATCTGCTCGGCTGCGGCTCAATCACAACGGCAGTGCCGGAAACGGTCACCATGAGCATGTTGTTGCCGGAGCCGAGAACCTCATAGTCAAGGTCTACGCCGACAACGGCGTTTGCACCAATCGCCGCGGCACGCTGCTCCATCTCCCGAAGCGCGCCCTCGCGAGCGTCAATAAGCTCGGATTCATAGCTTTTAGAGCGACCGCCAAAAAAGTTTGTAAGCCCTGCGGAAAAATCTTTTATAAAATCAACGCCGCTTATAACCTCTCCGACAACGATGCCGCGATATTCGATAATTCGCGCCCCTTCAATCTGCGGTGTGGTGGTTGTTATCATTTTTTTAACCCTCCTGATAAAATTTTATATGATGAAAAAATTATTCCATGCCGAAAATTATCTGTGGCAAATAATGCGCAACGAGCAAATCAACGCATGCGCCATAGGTTTTCATGCCAAGCTCCTGACCGTTGCTGTGTAAATAGCCGGTGTAGATCGACTCCGAAATTGTAGAAACGGGCGATTCAAACCGCGCCCAATAATCGCCCCTTAAACGAAGCTCTGCCCGAACCTCGTCGGAAAGCCCGGTATAAATTTCAAGCCAGACATCATAATCCGTCTTGTAAAGCTCGGCAGATAGATAAGAATATGCCATAAGCGCGCCGCTATAGATATATGCGGCATCGCCGCTTTCAAGACACGCGAAAACGGCTACAAAATTTGCTTCGTCCTCGGAGGCAACGCCGCGCTGGTGGGCAATCTCGTGCGCAATTGTCGCAGGAATTGACGAGGCGGGACAGTCCACATTAAGATTTGCCTCGCCCGTGAAGGGAAAGATGAAGCCGGTGAAG
>JGI994J12354_10003033_pt1 | contig 15953 bp, 13 predicted proteins | sample IntmicLarv3ML3BL_FD_12354 | JGI IMG/M metagenome (IMG submission 12354) | reverse complement strand
TGCGCCCGCCGCTCATCTCGAGGAAGTGGCGGCTGCGGCCCAGTACGTCGTTGATGAGCTGCTCCTCGTTGTTAATCTTGCCCACGGTGCACACGGCGTAGGCCCCCAAGTGGGAGCGAAACAGCAGCGGCTGGGGCTCGAAATCGCTGATGCTGGCCACACCGGTGCAGCCGCGCATCTCCTCCACGTCCTTCTCGAACTTGGTGCGGAAGGGGGCGCTTTCGATGTTGTGGATGGCCCGCTGAAAGCCCAGCTTGGGGTCGTACATGGCCATGCCGCCCCGGCGGGTGCCTAGGTGGGAGTGGTAATCCACCCCGAAGAACAAATCGTAGGCGCAATCGAGCTTGGAAACGATGCCAAAGAATCCTCCCATGGCTCCTCCTCAAATGCCGGGGCTCGCCCCGGAAGCGTGTATTTACTCAGCGAAGCGGGCGCGCACAGCGGCGTCCTTCTCCATGACCTTGGCGGCCATGGTTTTCTTGTAGTCGGCCATCTTCCCGGCCAGGGCGCTGTCCTCGATGGCGAGCATCTGCACGGCCAGCAGCGCGGCGTTCTGGGCGCCGTCGATGGCGACCGTAGCCACCGGAATGCCGGCCGGCATCTGGACGACGCTCAAGAGGCTGTCGAGGCCGTCTAGGGTGCTCGACTTCATGGGCACACCGATGACGGGCAGGGTGGTGTAGGCCGCCATGACGCCGGCCAGATGGGCCGCCTTGCCGGCGGCGGCGATGATGACGCCGGCGCCGCTGTCCCGGGCGGTGCGGGCCAGCTCCTCGGCCGCCAGAGGCGTGCGGTGGGCCGAGCAGATGCGGACATCGAAGGGTACGCCGAACTCCCTCAGGGTGTCGGCGGTTTTTTCCATAACCGGCAGATCGCTGTCGCTGCCCATGACGATGATGACTTTCTTGCTCATGATAAAGACTCCTTTATGTGGTGAAAAATTTTGATGATATTGGTGGGCGTGGCGGGACGGGAGCGCGCCCTGTTCCCTAACGGTGGGGGTTTGGGAGCGTTGATTTGCGCCTTGGACTTGCCGCCACGGTGCCCTTCCCCCCAAAAAAGGGGGGTCGGGGGTGGGCCGGCAGGGGCAAGGGCAATGTGGGCGCCTTGCCTCCCCTGCTACGCCCTCTATTAACAACAAAAGCACCCACAGGGTGCTCTGATAACGCCGCTATCTTGCGGCAGCGCGGCGCACACAGGCGCGCAGGCCAAGAGGGCCCACTCCGCCCCGGTAAATGCCCTCGCATAGGCCCGAAAAAACCATGAGTCGCCGCCCTCCTCGACCTGTCAAAGATACGTTAATACTATCGCAAATCGCGCCTGATTGCAACGGCTTTCGGCATTTTCGCCGTTTTCACCAAAAAAACCGAGGCCCACCCGCGAAAACCTCGGTCATCCTTGATACCGCTTCGATTTCTCACGCCCGCACCTTGCCATCCCGGATAAACTGTGGTACGCTGAGAATATACATACCATTCTATCATTGCATACTCATTTCATTCTGGAGGGCTTCCTGTGGCAAACTCGAGAAACATTGACATTATCGGCATTCAAATGGATCTTGGCGCCTCGCTGCGCGGCGTCAACATGGGGCCGGCAGCCATTCGCCACGCGGATATATTCACAAAGCTTGACCATCTGGCCATCAACTGGCGCGACAAGGGGGACATCATCCCCCTGCGGGACGGGCGCAGCCTGCCCGGCCTCAAGCATTTCCAGCAGATTGTCGAGGCCAACACCCGGCTTTTCGAGGAGGTCACCCGCAGCCTTCAGGGCGGGCGGATGCCCATCGTGCTGGGGGGCGACCACAGCGTGGCCGCCGGCAGCATCCCGGCCACGGCCCGGCACGCGGGGGATATCGGCCTCATCTGGATGGACGCCCACGGCGATTTTAACGACGAGAAGAGCTCGCCCAGCGGCAACATCCACGGCATGCCCTTTTCGGCGGTGTGCGGCTGTGGGCCCGCGAGCTTGATCCCCTACGCCAGCCGGTTTGTCGACCCCAAAAAGGCGGTGCAGATTGGCGCCCGGGATGTCGATTCCGGCGAACGCCAGCGGCTGCGGGAGGCCAGGGTTACGGTTTTCTCCATCTCGGACATCGACCGCCTTGGCATGAGCGCCGTCATGGAGCGGGCCCTGGCCATCGCTGGGAATGGCACAAGCGGCATCCATGTCAGCTTCGACATCGACGCCGTGACCCCCGACGAGGCCCCCGGCGTGGGCACCCCGGTGCACAGCGGCCTGACGGTGCGCGAGGCCTTCCTGGCCATGGAGATGCTCTGCGAGAGCGGCGCCGTGTGCGCCCTCGACATGGTGGAGGTCAACCCCATTTTGGATATTCGGAACAAGACCGGCATGCTGGCCTGTGAGTTGATTTTGGCGGTGCTGGGGAAGACGGTGTTCTAGGTAAGCGCTGATTCATTCAGGCGGGGCAGATGTGCGGTTCTTTTTCCCGCCAAACGCGTCAGAAATACTCGGCATAAACAAATTATGCCTGCGTTTTCTTCCTTTTTGGCAGAAAAAATCCCTCGCACATCTGCCCACCTTCATTTAATCATCACTTACCTAGGATGGCATTGCCCTTCGCAATCCGGCGGTGCGGCCAATGGCCGCACCCTGCGAAAGAGCCCGCGAACAGCCACACAGGCCCCCTTCTTGACCCTCGCACCAATTCGGCGTATAATGGAGGCATCATCCGCAAAACCGGAGGCCCCATGAACACACAAACCCTGCGCACCTTTGTCCGGGAATGGCTCATTCCCCTGGGACTGGGCCTGGTGCTGGCCCTGTTGCTGCGCACCTATGTCTTCGCCACCGCCCGCATCGACGGCGACTCCATGCTGGGCACCTTGGAGGACGGCCAGCGGGCCGCCGTGACCAAAATCGACCTGCATTTCGCGCCCCTCGAGCGGGGAGAAATCGTCATCTGCCGCTATCCGGGCGACCCACGCCACATCGTCAAACGCATCGTCGCCCTGGCGGGCGACACCGTCGAAATCCGGGGCGGCGCGCTCTACCTCAACGGCACGGCGGTGGACGAGCCCTATGTCACCCATCCGGCCACGAGCGACTTCTCACTGATTGAGGTGCCCGAGGGGCACTATTTCGTGCTGGGGGACAATCGGCCGATTTCTCGTGATTCGAGGGCCGTCGGCCCGCTGCCGCTCAGTCTCATTGAGGGCCGGGTGCGGCTCATCTATTGGCCGCCCAGCCAGTTTGGTTCCATTGCGCATTAGAAAGGCTACCCCCATGAACAAGCACCATAAAAACAGCATCACCGGCAACCTGCGGGCCCTCCTGCTGGCCATTTTGGCCTGCGCGCTGGTTTTTTGTATTGCGATGATGGTGCGCTCCTACCGCACTGAGACCGAGGGCGCTGTCATCTACGAAGACGCGGCGGACACCTTCCTCTCGACGCTCCCCCCCGAGGCCGTCACCCCCGCGCCGACCACGGCAACCGCCACCGAGGCCGACGATGGCGCCACCGTGCCCGCGGCCCCCGAGGGCAGCACCACCGAGGCCCCCACCACGGCCCCGCCCGTCACCCGACCGGTCATCTACAGCGCCGAATCGGTGGTGGTGGACTTTGACAAGCTCAAGGGCGTCAACCCCGAGGTGGTGGGCTGGATCATCATCGAGAACACCACGGTGAGCTATCCGGTGCTGCAGGGCAGCGACAACGATTATTATTTGAACCGCACCTACAACAACCGCAGCAGCAGCTACGGCAGCATCTTCGTCGACTATCGCCTGTCCGCCGGCTTCGACATCGACCACACGGTGATTTACGGCCACAATATGCGCAACAGCTCGATGTTCGGCCAGCTGCTCAAGTACAGTGGCCGCAGCTTTTGGGAGGCCCGGCCTTGCTTCCACATCCTGACCCCCGAGGGCATGCTCAAGTACGAGATTTTCTCGGCCTACAAGGCTGAGGTGGACAGTGCGACCTACCAGGTCGGCTTCTATGATGACGCCGGCAAGCAGGCGTGGCTCGATACGCTGGTGGGCTGGTCGGATGTCGATATGGGTGTCCGGCCCGAGGCCGGGGACGATATTGTCACCTTGTCCACCTGTACCTCCAGCCGGGACGAGCGTGATGATTTCCGCTATGTCGTGCACGCGCGGAAGGTGATAGACACGCGAGGTGTGGCAGAGGCGGAGTAGGGGCGGCGCTTGCTCCCCCGCCCTTCGTAGGGGCAGACCTTGTGTCTGCCCGCCCGGTCTACGCAAACCCACCCCCCGAACCCCCCATTTTTTTGGGCAAGTGCCATCCATACCGCCCCCCAACAGAAAACCGCCCTCGCGGTGAGCGAGGGCGGTTTTATTATGCTTTACTTAGTCCTCGTACACCACACCATCAATGACAGTGGCTTCACACACGGTGGCGTTGTTGAAGGGGTCGCCTGTCCACAGGGCCAGGTCGGCGTCCTTGCCCACCTCGATGGAGCCCATGCGGTCGGCCAGGCCGAGCACATTGGCCGGGTTGAGGGTCATGGCCTTGAGGGCCGAGTCAAACTTGAGGCCGTGGCGGGCGATGCACACGCCGATGTACATGGGCAGGTCGCGGGTGCCCGAACCGGTGTCGTGGGAGAGGGAGAACTCGACACCGGCCTCATCGAGCACAGCCGGGGTGTCCTTGGAGAGATTCCAGACCTCCTGCTTAAGGGGCCCGACGTTGAGGGGGCCGACGCAGCATTTAACCTTCTTCTCGGCCAGCCAGCCGGCGATGCGGCGGCCATCGGAGGTGTGCTCGATGGCGATGTCCAGGCCGAATTCCTCGGCGATGCGCACGGCGGTCTGGATGTCATCGGCCCGGTGGGCGTGGATGCGGCAGCGCATCTCACCGCGGACGACGGGCACCAACGCCTCCAGCTTGAAGTCGGGCTTGGGGGCCTTGGAGGGGTCGGTCTCGGCCTGCTTGAGCTGGTCGGAATAGACCTTGGCGTTATACAGCGTCTCGCGCAGCAGCCCGGCGTTGCCCATGCGGGTGGAGGGCAGCTTCTTCTGCTCGCGGTAGACGCGGCGGGGGTTCTCACCCAGGGCCATCTTCATCTGGGTGCTGCCCTCGATGACCATTTCGGTGACGATGTCGGTCTTATGGTTCTTGAGGCTGAGCCCCATGCCGCCGATAAGGTTGCCGCTGCCCGGCAGGGCGCACACGGCGGTGAAGCCGCCCCGGCGCATCTCGCCGAAGGCCCGGTGGGCCGGGTCGAAGCTATCCAGAATGCGCACATGGGCCGTGATGGGGGTGGTCAGCTCGTTGATATCCGAGGGGGCGGGCAGCCAGTTGGGCTCGTCGGACATATTGGGATGGCCGTGGGGCTCGATGAAGCCGGGGGTGAGCCAGCGGCCCGCGCCGTCGATGACCCGGGCGCCCGCCGGAATGGCGACATCGGCGCCAACGGCGGCGATTTTGCCGTTTTCGATGAGCACAGTGCCTTTTTCCAGGGTGCCGTTTGTGACGGTGAATACCTTTGCGTCCTTGATGGCAATCATGGGGAAAGTCCTCCTCTTTTATAGGTGCGTTGGGCTTATTGTACCACCGCGCGGGCGCGGACGCAACTGAATCAAAAATTTTCTTGCAAGCGGTTTGACGTGGCCGAAAACTGTGCTATACTGAAAGCAATGCGAGATTTATTAGCCAATATGAATATTTAATGGAGGCAAAACCCATGCAAAACGATCCTCATCTCTACCGTTATCCCTCCCGGAGAACCGTCCACTATGCCAATCGCGGCATGGTGTGTACGTCCGCTCCCCTGGCCGCCCAGGCCGGGCTGGAAGTGCTCAAAAAGGGCGGCAACGCCATTGATGCCGCCATCGCCACCGCCATGGCGCTGACCGTGGTCGAGCCGACCTCCAACGGCATTGGCAGCGATGCCTTTGCCCTGGTCTGGACAAACGGCAAGCTCCACGGCCTCAACGCCAGCGGCTGGGCCCCCGCCAAGATGAACGTCGGCCTGCTCAAGGGCAAGGGCTACACCGAGGTGCCCCGCATCGGCTGGGAGCCTGTCATGACCCCGGGCGCGCCCTCGGGCTGGGCCGCGCTGAGCGAGACCTTCGGCCGCCTCCCCCTCACCGAGGTGGCCGAGCCGGCCGCCTGGTATGCGGAAAACGGCTATCCCCTCTCCCCCGACGTGGCCTGGTTCTGGAACCGCGCCTTCCAGGGCTTTAGCAAAAGCCTCAAGGGCGAGCAGTTCCAGCCCTGGTTCGACACCTTCGCCCCCGCCGGCCGGGCCCCGGTGGCCGGTGAAATCTGGAAGAACGCCGGCATGGCCAAGACCCTGCGGGACATCGCCGCCACAAAGGCCGAGAGCTTCTACAAGGGTGCCCTGGCCGAGCAGATTGTCGCATGGAGCAACAAGACGGGCGGTTACTTTGACGCCGCAGACCTCTCAGAGTACGCCGCCCAGTTCGTCGAGCCCATCACGGCCCACTACAAGGGCTACGATGTCTACGAGATTCCCCCCAACGGCCACGGCATCGCGGCCCTGATGGCCCTCAACATCCTCAGCGGCATGGAGCTGGGCGCCGAGCGCGAGAGCGTGCAGACCTATCACGCCATGATTGAGGCCATGAAGCTGGCCTTTGTCGACACCCAGGCCTTTGTGGCCGACCCCCGGCACATGAGCACCAAGGTCGAGGACATGCTGTCCATGGCCTACGCCGACAAGCGGCGGAAGCTTATCTCGGACACCGCCGCCCTCCATCCCGAGGCCGGCGACCCGTCCTGCGGCGACACCGTCTACCTGTGCACCGCCGACGGCGAGGGCAACATGGTCAGCTATATCCAGAGCAACTACGCCGGCTTCGGCTCGGGCATCGTGGTGCCGGGCACCGGCATTGCCCTGCAGAACCGCGGCAACAATTTCTCCATGGACGAGAGCCGCGACAACTGCATCGCAGGCCGCAAGAAGAGCTATCACACCATCATCCCCGGCTTCCTGTGCAAGGACGGCGAGGCCGTCGGGCCCTTCGGCGTCATGGGCGGCTTCATGCAGCCCCAGGGGCATTTGCAGGTCGTCGTCAATACGGTGGACTACGGCATGAACCCCCAGGAGTGCCTGGACGCGCCGCGCTTCCAGTGGACGGGCGACAAAAAGGTGCAGATTGACGCCCACACGCCCATTCACATCATCCGCAAGCTCCAGGAGATGGGCCATGAGGTCGAGATGAACCACAGCCTGGGCGCCATGGGCCGAGGCGAAATCATCTGGCGCACCGAGCACGGCACCCTCTCGGGTGCCACCGAGCCCCGGTGCGACGGGACGGTTGCTTCCTGGTAGACAGAAATAGCATAAGCAATAACCCCGGTGCGACAGCACCGGGGTTATTTTTGTGTTGGAGGGGTGGGGCAAGGCCGGCCGGCGGCCACACAGAGCCACCCCTACGGAAAATCACGGCAAAGGCAGAGCCCTTGCCCTACGCGTAATACCCACACGGGCCCATGGCACACTTCCCGCAGGAGTCGCATTTCTCCAACGCCTCAAACCGCTCGTTGGTGGCAATCAGCTGCCCGTGGCAGCCGTGCTTGTCGAGGACTCCGCTGCCAAAGGCATCCACTGGGCAGGCGCGGACGCAAAAATCGCACCCCTTCCCCAGATGATGCAGGCACCGCTGCTGCGACACCGCCGGCGCCCCGGCCAGCACCGCATCGGTGAACACCGTGCCAAAACGCCCGGCGGCCCCCTTCTCGGTGATAATCAGGTGGTTGCGCCCAAACTCGCCCAGGCCGGCGATGCAGGCGGCGCTCTTGTGCGACCAGGCGGCCAGCAAAGTCGCGGGGTCATAGGTGTGAGTGGCCGCCACGGTGGCGGCCCTGTTCCCGTGACCTTCCAGCAGGGCCATGAGGCCCTGAGACGTGCGGTTAATCAGCTTGTTGCAGGCCACATAGGTGCGGGCCCAGGTCTCGGCCACCAGAGGGTCTTTCCGGTTGGCATCAACCACAGCCTTGGTGAAGGGAATGAAAAACGACACCACCGTCCGGGCCCCCGGCAGCATGTCCTCGGGCAGCAGATGATGGGGGCCGATGATGCTTTTGAGCCCTTCGTACCGCCGGTCGGCGGCATCGGACACGGCCAGCAGGGGCCCGCGGAAGTAGCCCTCCCCATTGTTTTCCTCCACCGATTGAGACACAAAGGCGGTCAGGTCTTGCACGGTCACCATGGCGGTCACTCCTTTTTCTCTTGTGGTTTTTCCAGCGTCGTCAGCACCACGGCGGCCAGCACCAAAGCGCTGCCCAGGGCGGTGATGCCCGTAAAGGGCTCGCGGTAGAACATCACGCCGGTCAACACACCGGTGAGGGGTTCAAAGGTGCTCAAAATGGCCGAGCGCTGGGGCCCGATGGCCCGCACGCCAATCTGGAAGAGCTGCACCGCCACAAGCGACACCATGAGGGACAGCACCACCGTGAACACCCAGCCCTTGGCCGAAACCGGGAACTTGAGCCCGCCGTTGAAGGCGCCGCACACCAGTATGAGCACCGACGCCATGAGATTCATGTATAAAATGAGCTTGAGGGTGTGCATGGCGCTCAGCCCGCTGTGGTGCAGGTAGACGATGTAAAAGGCGTAGGTCATCCCCGAGGCCACGGCCAGCACCATCCCCAAGGGGTCGGCGACGGTGGCCCCACCCGACAGCAGGGCGATTCCGGCGATGCACAGGGCGACGCTGGCCACCATCATCCAGGTGGGCTTCTGCCGCAAAAAGACGACGCCGGCCACGATGACCAGCACAGGATAGACAAAGTGCAGCGTCACCGTCAGCCCCGCCGGGTTGCGGGAGAATGCGGCGAAGTACAAAACCGCCGTGCCGCCATAGCCGAAAATGGCCAAGATGGCGATGCGCTTAAGCTCGGCCCGGGTGACCTTGAGGGGCACGCCCCAACGTCTTAAACAGACAAAAATCACCGGTGAGACGATGAGGAAGCGCAGAAAAACCACCGTGATGGGCTCGCTGCCCTGGGCATAAATCATTTTGGTGAGCAGCGGCATGAGGCCGAAGCAGACGGCCGACAGCATGGCGGCCGCCGCGCCCTTGGCGTGTTTGGTCATAGAAGGCTCGCTTTCGTGGGTTGATAGGATGATTATAGCACAGAAGGGCATTGATTTGTAAAGGGATAATGGAACGATTTTTTAAGTGCTTGGGGGAGGCCCATTGTCTGCGGCAATGGGCCTCCCCCAAGTACCTACATTTTAAGGGCCGCTGCCCCAAAAAGTCCTTGCGGGGATATTGCCCGCCATGGTAGAATATATTGTTGAGGGGCGGCAACGCCCCAATCCTCCCGTGCAGGTGAATGCTTTGACCCTTCTCATCGATGGCCGGCCCGTAAACGCCCTGGACACCGGCGGAGACGGCGAGGCCGTGCTGCTGCTCCACGGCTGGGCGGCGCCCATGACGCTCTATCAATCCATCATCGACCGGCTGGCCCAAAAGGGGTATCGGGTGGTCTCCTTTGACATGCCCGGCGTCGGGCAGACCCCTGAGCCGGAGGCGCCCCTGACGGTGCAGGATTATGTGGCCCTCACCTTGGCCGTCTGCCGGGAAATGAACGTAAGCTCCTGCATCCCCCTGGCCCACTCCCACGGCGGGCGCATCGCCTTGAGCCTGCTGGGCGGCCCTGACTGCCCCATCGAGATAAAAAAAGCCGTGCTCATGGGCTCCACCGGGGTGGTGCCGCCCAAACCATCGGGGGTCAAGCTGCGTCAAATGGGATACCGGGCGGCCAAGGCCCTGGGCACCGCGCCCCTGACGCGCCCGATTTTCGGCACGATGTATGAAGCCCTGCGCGACAAGCGGGCCAGCGCCGATTACAAGGCGGCCAGCCCTGTGATGCGCCAAACCATGAACAATGTGCTGCCCGCCGATTTCACCCACCTGATGCCGGGCATACGCGCCCAGGTGCTGCTCATCTGGGGCGAGCTGGATACCGCCACCCCGCTGGATCGTGGCCGTACCATGGAATCGCTCATTCCGGGGGCCGGACTGGCCGTCATCCGGGGGGCGGGGCACTTTTGCTTTGCTGACAACTGGCCGCAGTTTTCGGCGGTGCTCGACGCGTTTTTGTAGATTCTCACAGAAAGGGGGCCGCACCGTGCCCGATATCCTAACCCGCATTGCCCTGTTTTTGGCCCTCGGATTGCAGCTGGCCTGCGTCTGGCAGACCTTGCGCCACGCCCTGCATATGTACCAACAGAACTCCTATCAAAATCCCTCCTACCTCAAGTGGATGGTCGAAAACCGCAAGCCGCTTTTCGTGTGGAGGCGGCAGCTGCCCATGCTCTGCTGCATCGCGGGCATCACCTTGGGCAGCCTCTGGTCGCTGTGCCTCTCCACCCTTGGCGCGGGGCTGTTCCTCTATTTTAACCGTCAGCCCAAAGCGGCCAAAAAGCCCTTGGTCTACACCGCCCGCATCAAGCGCCTCATGACCACAGCCGCTATTTTGACCCTTCCCCTCTTCGCCGCCGGCTATGTGTGGACAGCGGCAGGGCCCTCGGCTTACAGTGCTGTCTCCGCTTTTGTGCTGTGGACATGGATGCTTTCACAGGACTGGCTGGTCATGCTGTACGCCGCCATCAACAATCCCATGGAAAAGGCCATCAACGCCCGCTATGTCCGCGAGGCCCGGGCCATCCTGCGGAGCAGCCCACAGCTGACTGTCATCGGAATCACGGGCAGCTACGGCAAGACATCGACCAAAACCTATCTGGAACAGCTGCTCTCTGTCCAGTACAATGTCTACAGCACGCCGGGCAATTTTAACACCACCTTGGGCGTCGTCCGGGCAGTGCGCGAGGGCCTGCGGCCCGTCCACCAGGTCTTCCTGTGCGAGATGGGGGCCCGCCACCGGGGCGACATCGCCGAGATTTGCGAGCTGGCCCGGCCCGCGATGGGCATTCTCACCGCCATCGGGCCCCAGCACCTCGAAACCTTCGGCAGCCAACAGGCCATCACCGAGACCAAGCTCGAGCTGGCCCGAGCCGTCGAGGCCGCCGGGGGCCGCATGTTTGTCAATTGGGGCAGCGAAATCGCCGCCGCGCAGGCCTACAACGGCCCCCTGTGCCGCTACGGCACGGCGGACGGCAGCGACTACCGGGTCATCGACATCACGGTGTCGGGCCAAGGCTCGGCCTTCACAGTGACCGCCCCCGGCGGCGACAGCGCCCGGTTCGAGACCCGCCTTCTGGGCGACGCCAACGTGGAAAACATCACCGGGGCCATCGCCGTGGCCCACAGCATGGGCATCTCCATGAACCGCTTGATTCCCGCCGTCCGGGGCCTCAAGGGCCCCCCCCACCGCCTCGAGCTCAAGCAGGCGGGGGATTTGACCCTCATCGACGATGCCTACAACAGCAACCCCAGCGGGGCCCGCAACGCCCTGATGACCCTGTCCCGCTGCGCGGGCAGCCGCATCGTCATCACCCCCGGCCTGGTCGAGCTGGGCACGGCGGAGGAGCCCGAAAACCGCGCCCTGGGCGCCCTAGCGGCCCGAACCGCCGACTATGTGGTTGTCGTCGGTCAGAGGCCGGGCGGCTTTGTGGCCGACGGGGCCGAGCAAGCCGGCATTGCCGCCCAAAAGCTCCACCGCGCCGCCGCCATCGAGGAAGCCCTGGCCCATGTGCGGGCCCTGCCCCTGCCTGATAAAATTGTCCTGCTGCTCAACGATTTGCCCGACCACTACAGCTGATGCGCGAGGTGCACCCATGAAAATACGAATCGGTCTCTTTTTCGGCGGCCCCAGCGTCGAGCACGAGGTGTCGGTCATCACGGCCATGCAGGCCCTGGCCGCCCTGGACAATGAAAAGTACCAGCCCGTGCCCGTCTATGTCACCAAGGAGGGTCTGCTCTACACCGGCGAGGCCGCCGCCAAGTTAGAGAGCTACCGCAGTCTGCCCGCTCTCATCTCCAAGCTGACCCGGGTCGATTTGGTGCGGGAGGACGACCTGCCCACCCTCATGCGCCACGGACGCAAGCGCTTCGGCAGCAATGTGATCTCCCCCCTGGACGTCGCCCTGCTGCTCTTCCACGGCACCGGCGGCGAGGACGGCAGCTTTCAGGGATTTTTAGAGCAGCTCGGCCTGCCCTACACCGGCTGCGACGTGACGGCCTCGGCCATCGGCATGGATAAATGGGCCATGAAGGCCCTCTTCGCCGCCGCCCAAATCCCCCACCTGCCCGCCGTCAAAATCCGGCGGGAGGATTGGTACACCGACGACACGCCGCTTGCCCAGCGCGCCGAGGGCGAGATTGGCTATCCCTGCATCGTCAAGCCGGTCAATCTGGGCTCCAGCGTCGGCATCAGCCGCGCCACCAACCGCCACGCCCTCAACGCCGCCCTGGACACCGCCTTCCAGTATGCCCAGGCCGCTTTGGTCGAGCGGGCTGTGACCCCCCTGCGGGAGATCAACTGCGCCGTGCTGGGCGATGCCTCCTCGGCAAAAGCCAGCGTGTGCGAGGAGCCCCTGCTGGCCGGCGAGGTGCTCACCTTCCACGACAAATACCAGCGCGGCACCAAGTCAGAGGGCGGCCCCGCCGCCGCGCCCTCGGGCGCCAAGGGGGACGGCATGGCCTCGCTCTCCCGCCGCATCCCGGCCGATTTGCCCGAGGAGACGGCCGAGCGCATTCAGCAGATGGCCGTCGATGCCTTCCACGCCATCGGCGCGGCGGGGGTGGCCCGGGTCGACTTCCTCATGGATGCCGACAGCGGCGAGCTTTGGGTCAACGAAATCAACACCATTCCGGGCTCCATGTCCTTCTACCTGTGGGAGGCCAGCGGCCTGCCCTACGGGCAGCTGCTCGACAGCCTGGTCGACCTGGCCCTCAAGCGCCAGCGCGACCGGGCACGCGTCACCTTCAGCTTTGATACCAACCTGCTGCAAACTGCCCGCATCGGTGGGAAGCAGGGAAATAAATCATAAAGGGAGGCCCTCTCATGGCACAGCCGATTCGTCTGCCCCGCACCGGCGTCATCGCCGAGATGTCAGCGCACAACCCGCCCGCCGCCCACTGCAACAGCGGCGAGACGGTGGTTTTCGAGGCCCGCAACGCCTACAACGACCAGTTCGCCCCCGACGGCAGCCCGGTTCCCGGCGACGGTACGGTCAATCCGGCCACCGGACCGCTCTACATCGAGGGGGCCGCCCCCGGCGACGTGCTGCGGGTCGATATTCTGGCCATCGCACTTGGGCCGGTGGCCTTTATGCGCACCAACCCCGAGGCCGGGGCCTTTGACAACATCACCGAGAAAATCGTCACGGCCTACGATGTCACCGGCACCTCGGTGCAGTTTAACGAGCGGGTGAGGCTGCCCCTGCGGCCCATGATTGGCGTCATCGGCACGGCACCGGCGGGGACAGGCATCTCGACCTTCGCCCCCGGCCCCCACGGCGGGAATATGGACTGCAAGGAGATTGTCGAGGGCTCGACCCTCTATCTGCCTGTCAATGTCCCCGGCGCACTGTTGGCCATGGGCGACCTCCACGCCCTCATGGGCGACGGCGAGTCGATGATTTGCGGCCTCGAGGTGGATGGCTGCATCACCGTGCGGGTGAGTGTGATGAAGGATTGCACACTCCCCACGCCGTGCCTCAAGTCCGGTGGCCGCTTCGCGGCCCTCCACAGCAGCCTCACCCTGGACGAGGCCGCCGTCATGGCGGCCCGGGCCATGCAGGGCTTCCTGATGCACCACGGCGGCTTGGATGTCAACGACAGTTCGCGCCTCGTCTCTCTGGCGGGCGATTTGGCCATCTGCCAGATTGTCGACCCCCTGATGACGGTGCGGATGAGTGTCGATTTGAGTGTGCTTGAACAATTGGGCGTTGTGCTGCCGTAGGCCGCCCCCCGCAAATCGCCTCTTGACATTCCCGCCAATCGGGCATATAATGGCCTTGATTTTGAATATCCACAACGCATGGATGAGGACGGCTATCCGCCCACGCGCCGCAAAGAGAGCCCCGGTCATCGGCTGAAAGCCGGGGTGCGCCGCCGCAGATAACCCACCGCCTCGGAGCGGCCCCGCCGAAGACGAGTAGGCGCGGACGGACGGCCCCGATATCGGCCCGAGGCTTGCCAGAGCCTTATGAGGCTGTTCTTTCTCAGAACAGCGAAGCAGAGTGGAACCGCGTTTGTGCAAACGCCTCTGCATCCTTAACGGATGCAGAGGCGTTTTTTGGTTTATGCTTCCGGCTTAAACTCTCGTGCCAGTATGCGCATCATGACAAAATCGTGATATTGGTGGTTGTAATAATACCCCTCGTGCTGACGGCCCTCCTCCACAAACCCAATCTTGCGGTAGAAAGCCAGCGCCTGCGCGTTAAAGCCCACTACCCCGATGGCCACCCGGTTGAAATTGAGATAGCCGAAGGCATAGTCGAGCATGAGGTTCACGGCCTCGGTGCCATAGCCCTTGCCCTGCTCGGCGGGGTCGGGGATGATGATGGTCAAATCGGTGGTGCGCCACGGAGAGAACATGCGCAGCAGGCCGGTTTCACCGACGATTTTGCCGTCCTCCCGCCGCACCGCGGCCAGCCAGACGCGGCTTGAATCCGAGTTGATTTTTTCGATGTATTTTTCAGCCTCGGCGCGGCTCTGTGGCCGAGTTTCGCCAATGAGACCTCGGGTTTCGGGGTCATTCATCCACTTGAGGAAGAAATCGACATCCCCGGCCTCGAAGGGCCGCAGGTCGAGGCGCGGGCCCGACAGAAATGCATAGCTCATATTAGGTCTCCAATTCCTTGTTTTCATTAAGATTATCATATTATTTTGACAATAGAAAGGAAAATCCCTATGCAAATCATCTACAAGGGTCAAAAGCACGACTTCCCCGAGGGCGTCAACGCCCTGGACGCCGCCAAGGAGCTCGACCGTGAGGTCTACAAGGCCGCCCTGGCCGTGCGCATCAACGATACGGTCAAGAGCCTGCCCACCGCCCTCGCCGAGGGCGACAGCGTCGAGTTCCTCACCTGGGCTGACGACGACGGCCGCCGGGCCCTGCGCCACACGGCCTCCCATGTGCTGGCCCAAGCGGTGCAGCACCTCTACCCCGGCGTCAAGTACGCCATCGGCCCGGCCATCGACACCGGGTTTTACTACGATTTCGATGTGGAAAAGCCCTTCACCCCCGAGGATCTCGACAAAATCGAGGCCGAAATGCGCAAAATCATCAAGGAAAACCTGCGCCTCGAGCGCTTCGCACTGCCCCGGGATGAGGCCCTCGCGCTGATGAAGGACGAGCCCTACAAGGTCGAGCTCATCGAAAACCTGCCCGAGGGGGAGGAGATTTCCTTCTACAAGCAGGGCGATTTCACCGACCTGTGCGCCGGCCCGCACATCCCCGGCACCGGCGGGCTGAAGGCCATCAAGCTGCTCTCGGCGACAGGGGCCTACTGGCGGGGCGACAGCAACGGCCCGGTGCTTCAGCGCATCTACGGCACGGCCTTCCCCACCAAGGAGGGGCTGGCCGAGTATCTGACGCTGCTCGAGGAGGCCAAAAAGCGCGACCACCGCAAGCTGGGGCGCGAGCTGGATTTGTTCAATCTCTACGAGGAGGGCCCCGGCTTCGCCTTCTTCTTCCCCAAGGGCATGGTGCTGCGCAACAAGCTGGAGGAGTTCTGGCGCGAGGAGCACGCCAAGGCCGGCTATGATGAAATCCGCACCCCCATCATCCTCAACGAGCAGCTGTGGCACCAGAGCGGCCACTGGGACCATTACAAGGACAACATGTACTTCGTCAACATCGACGATATGCCCTACGCCGTCAAGCCCATGAACTGCCCGGGCGGCATCCTCGCCTTCCGCCGCCGTCCGTGGAGCTATCGCGACCTGCCCCTGCGCTATGCCGAGATGGGCCTGGTTCACCGCCACGAGCTGTCGGGCGCCCTCCACGGCCTCATGCGCGTCCGGGCCTTCACCCAGGACGATGCCCATCTCTACGTGCTGCCCGAGCAGATTCAGGA
>JGI994J12354_10003032_pt1 | contig 15959 bp, 14 predicted proteins | sample IntmicLarv3ML3BL_FD_12354 | JGI IMG/M metagenome (IMG submission 12354) | reverse complement strand
TTTTCCGATGGAACGGGAGACGCCTACGATACGGATTTCAGGTTTTTGCTCAATACGATAATTCATTTCTTCAGCTCCTTTGATAGATAAAGTAAAACTGATTGGAGGAAAGGATTTTAGCCTAGTTCCCGCCTCTTTCGCCAGAGACGGAGGCATGTCATGCACGCTTTGGAATGCGCGATTGAATGCGGTTGGGGAAGTGTAGCCATACTTCAGTGAAACGTCTATAATTTTCCCGCCTGTTTGCAAATCAACAGCTGCCAATGACATACGTCTGCGGCGGAGATATTCATTCAGAGGAATTCCCGCCATATAGGCAAACATACGCTGGAAGTGGTAGCTGGAGCAGCAAGCAATTTTTGCAAGTTGTGTATAGTCGATTTCTTCTGTTATGTGTTCTTCCATATAGTTTATGGCGTTGTTTAAATTGGCAATCCATTCCAAAAAATCAGCTCCTTATGTATCTACAAGTCTAGCAGGAGAGGAATGTTTTGTCCTCTCTTTTTTTGCCTAGATATGCGAGTATTGTTTTCGTTATACAAGTTGTGTATATCATTGAAAAATAAAAACCTCTGAATAAATTCAGAGGTTTTCGCTGTTGTAGTAAAAATGATTATTCTAAAACATAAACGGTAACGTGTTGAACACCCCAAGAAAATGCTTCAGTGGTGGACAAATAACAAACATCCAGACGATTGCCTTTGATTGCACCGCCTGTGTCTGCCGCGAGGGCAACACCGTAGCCCGGCACATATACTTTTGAGCCCAATGGAATTACCTTAGGGTCTACCGCAACGATACCGTAATCCGCACGGATACCTGTTGCTGTAATGCCGGTACATCCTTCGTCATAAGGCGTATACGCTGTCACACGCATTTGGTAGGAATCAATATATTTCATTCCGGCGATGACGCCGCCCACACCAACTTCGATAATTTCGTTCACAGGGGAACTGATTATTTTCTGTTCTACAAATACAGTAGAAACCAATGTAGAGCCGTGATAGAGTTCTTTTTGAATAGCAACTGCCATTCCGCTTTGTCCCTCTTGCACAACACGTGTTTCACCGTGTTGCATTTCGGTATTTGTGCGTTCCTCTGTTTCGAAAGGAAGCGCTTGTGTTGTTGCGATGACTTTTTCCGTAACGGATGTTAAACAAATCGTCATCATGTCTGTTACAGCGTCTGTTTCGGACATATCGTTTAGAATATAATCCGTATCAATGGTATTTGAAATGTTATTAAGAAGGGCGCCAACCGTTTTTGCATCCGTAGAAACCATACGGGGTACACCATCCAGATTAATAACAACAGATTGCATAGTTATCTTGCTGTAAGCAGAGGCTGTGCCGCAGCCAATTACCAATATAAATACTACAATAGCAAGTGCTCTAAGATGCGTTTTCATCTTTTCCTCCTTGAATGAAACGACTGAATCGTCCGTCTCTTTGTGGGTGACGGAGAGTTTCATTCCTCTCGTTTTTATGATAGGCATTAGATTCTCAGCCTTTTCCTGCGCCTTTTGTGAAAGGGTAGGATAGCAGTCGTATTTACATGGGAGAGTCGTCACTTCCACATGCTTTTTATCTTAAATCTTAAACAACTGCAAAAAAGAAAGATATATCTTAGTAAGATACACCTTATCTTTCCATACAATAGTATATTAACATATCTGTAACATTTATGCAACTATTTTTTAAAAAACAAACTCTTGGCGTTAACAAAAGTAATATTTGCGACATCTTCCGGGGTTGTTCCTTTTATCTCGGCAATCTTCTGTGCAATATAGGATAGATGACCGGAGTCATTGCGTTTGCCGCGGAAGGGAATCGGCGCCAAATAAGGGCAGTCGGTTTCAATTAAAATGCTCTCCAGAGGAATTGCTTCTACCACTTCTACCATTTTCTTGGCGCTGGGAAACGTTACCACGCCGCCGATACCGATATGAAATCCCATCTTTACGTAATCTATGGCCATTTGGGCAGAACCGGAGTAGCAATGAATCGAACCGCGTCGAATGGAGCTTGAAGCAAGAATATCGAAGGTTTCTTGTGATGCTTCGCGGGCGTGAATAACCACGGGTAAGTCTAATTCCTCCGCTAAACGCAATTGCTGGCGGAACCAGAAACGCTGCACCTCTCTCGGAAACGTATCGTAATGATAATCCAAGCCGATTTCGCCGATGCCTACGACTTTCTTATGCGCTGCCAGCTGGCGAAGCTCGTCAATCGTCTGGGAGGACATATCATAGAGATCATGAGGATGTATGCCGACGGTGGCGTAGATATAATCAAAACGCTCAGCCAAGCGGATGCTATCCCGGGAACTCTTTATGCTGCAACCGATGTTGATGACATAATCAACGCCGGATTCAGGGAGGTGCTTTTTTAAAAGCACCTCCCGATCATGTTTAAATTGTCTTGCGTCATAATGCGCGTGAGATTCGAAATACATTAGCTGATACCGCTTCCTGAAGGGAAGTCTTTCTTTTGTGTTGTTAATAAGCTCAAGTTACCATCGCTGTCCTCGGCACAAAGAAGCATACCATAAGACATTTCGCCCATCATTTTTCTTGGTTTCAAATTATAGGCCACAACCACACGTTTGCCGACCATTTCTTCCGGGGAGTACCAGTTTTTGATACCTGAGAAGATGACACGTTCTTCATCACCGATTTTCACGACATTTCTCAACAGTTTTTTGGAGCCTTCCACGGTGGAGCTGGCAAGGACTTCGCCAACACGAAGCTCTACCTTTGAGAAATCATCAATGGAAATTTCCGCCGGATATGTCGGTTCGGTGTGCCCCTTCTTCTGCTCCGTCTTTTGGGCTGTGTTTTCTTCTTTTGCCTGATTTGCAAGATTGGTCGCCTGAGAGGCTTTGATTGCGGCTTCCAACTCGTCCAATTCTTTCTTCATATCGATACGGGGGAATAAAGTTTCTCCTTTTTCCACGGCCGTATCTTTTGCCAGAACGCCCCATGTTTTTGCACTTTCCCAAACGGTCTGCTCCGAAGGGATGTGGTACTGAGTCCAAATTTTTTCGGGGGTGTTTGGCATACACGGCTGAATTAAGACGGAAACAATACGAATGACTTCGCAGACGTGATATAGTGCGTTTGCCAATTCCGCTTTCTTATTTTCGTCCTTGCAGATAATCCAAGGCTGTGTTTCGTCGATATATTTGTTGGTTCTCCTAATTAACGCCCAAACGGCAATCAATGCGTCGCCAAAGAGCATTTTATCCAAGGCGGTTTCCACTTTTTCAGGAGTTGCCAGTGCCAGTGCTTGCAATTCATCATCAAAAGGCGTCGCCGTGTGCTCGGCGGGCAGTTTCCCGTCGAAGTACTTTTCAATCATGCCCACTGTTCTGGAAACAAGATTGCCCAAGTCGTTTGCCAAATCGGAATTGATGCGTTGGATGAGGGCTTCGTTGTTAAAGTTGCCGTCTTGTCCAAAAGCAACCTCGCGCAGAAGGAAGTAACGCAAAGCATCCACGCCGTAGCGCTCAACCAAAACATTGGGGTCAACAACGTTGCCAACGGATTTGGACATTTTGCCGCCGTTGATAACCAGCCAGCCGTGGCCAAAAATTTTCTTTGGAAGCGGTATATCAAGAGCCATCAACATCGCTGGCCAAATAATGGAATGAAAGCGTACAATCTCTTTCCCTACCACATGAATATCTGCCGGCCAATATTTTTGATATAAGGAATCGTCGTCCGTACCGTAGCCCATGGCCGTAATATAGTTGGATAATGCATCAATCCAGACATAAACAATATGCCCCGGGTCAAATGCAACCGGAATACCCCATTTGAAAGATGTACGGGATACCGCTAAGTCCTCTAAACCCGGTTTCAAGAAATTGTTAATCATTTCATTCTGGCGGGTGTTTGGCTGGAGGAATTCGGCGTTATCTTCCATGTAGCTGATGATGCGGTCCTGGTACTTGGAAAGGCGGAAGAAATAGCTTTCTTCTTTCAGCAACTCCACATCACGTCCGCAATCCGGACATTTTCCGTCAACGAGCTGATGTTCTGTGAAGAAAGACTCGCAAGGTGTACAGTACCAGCCTTCGTAAGAGCTTTTATAGATATCGCCCTGATCGTAAAGCTGTTTGAAAATCTTCTGTACAGATGCGATGTGGTAATCATCTGTTGTACGGATAAATTTATCATAGGAAATGTTCAGTGTTTTCCATAATTCTTTTATGCCCACAACGATATTATCGATATATGCTTTTGGTTCCATGCCCTGACTTTGGGCAATACGTTCCAATTTTTGTCCATGCTCATCCGTACCGGTTAAGAACATGACATCATAGCCGCGCAATCTTTTATAGCGCGCCATGGTATCTGTTGCAACGGTACAGTAGGAATGTCCGATATGCAGCTTGTCACTGGGATAATAAATGGGGGTGGTGATATAGAATTTCTCTTTTTCCATTTTCTTTCTCTCCTTTAATGTGCTTTGTTCACGAACAAAAAATAACCGTCCCTTCAAAAACGAAAGGACGGTTTGTCACCGTGTTACCACCTTAATTCATCTTCCCCTTGCAGGGAAGACCTCTATAGGTACAAATCAGTACCTCACGCGCTAACGGGCGCACCCGTCACAGCCTAAAGGATATCCTCTCGGTGTGCGGCTCCAAGACCATCTTCAACCACGGCAACAGTACCTGTTTTCAGCTTATCAGGTTCTCTTTAACTGTGTACGCAGCCTACTCTTCTTTTCATAGCCAATGTGTCATATAATCGGATTCTACTATATTCTATGAGATTTTGTCAATAAGAATCAACGTAGAAGCGAATGCTTCAGCTTGTTTTTATTGTAGAAAAAATTCATAGGATTTCGTTATTTCAAGTGTTCGGGATTCAGTACCTCTAAATCAGGAAGAATGAACAGACCGTCTTTGCGAATTAAGACATCATCAAACCAAATTTCGCCGCCGCCGTATTCGGGTGTCATAATCAAAACCAAGTCCCAGTGAATAGTGGAGTGATTGCCGTTTGATGCTTCATCGTAACAATTGCCCGGTGTAAAATGGATGCTGCCGGCAATTTTCTCATCAAAGAGAATGTTGTTCATCGGTTTTGTCACGTAGGGATTTACGCCGATGGCGAATTCGCCCACATAGCATGCACCTTCATCAGATTGGAATATTTTCTCCAGACGCTCTTTATCATTGCCGTCGCAGGCAATGATTTTTCCGTCTTTAAACGTCAAGGTTACGTTTTCGAACGTAAATCCATTGTACTCAGAAGGTGTATTATAGGTGATTACACCATTTACAGAAGTTTTTACCGGGGCGGTATAAATCTCGCCGTCAGGAATATTGCATTCACCGGCACATTTCACAGCCGGAATGTCTTTGATGGAAAAGGAAATATCCGTATCCTTGGCGATTAAGCGCACACGGTCGGTCTTGTTCAGGCGTGTTACGAGGCTATCCATGGCTTTGTCCATCTTGTTGTAATCCAGATTGCACACGTCAAAAAAGAAATCCTCGAACTCTTCCAAACTGGATTTTGCCGATTGGGCCATAGAATTTGTCGGGTAGCGCAAAACCACCCATTTTGTTTTTGGCACACGAATGTCATGGTGCACAGGGGCGTTATAAAAACGGTTGTATAAATCCAGCTTTTCGGAAGGCACATCGTACTGCTCGCAAAGATTATCTTCTCCTCTAACGCCGATAAAAGCATCCATTTCTGCCATCAATGATGCATCGGCCTTTGCCATCAATTCCAGTTGTTCTTTTGTTGCACCAAGCAGCAATTCCCGCTCCAGTGAATTGGTCATGATTTGCAAAAAAGGGAGCGCCTCTGTTTGATAAACTTCTTTTATAATGGCTTTCACCAGTGGCGCGGGGTGAATGCCATTGCACTGAATCAAAACTTTTTCGCCTTTTTGCAGGCGGCAAGAATGATGTACAAGATTGTATGCTAATTTTTTAATACGTTCATCCATAAATGAACTCCTTTCGCAATGCTTTGTTTTTTGGGAAGTATACTTCGTTTGATTATCTTATATCATTAAGTTTACACTTTTTTCTGAATATATGCAAAAAAAGGTTCTGTTTGACAAAGTGTATCTCGAACCGCTACAATAGCAATGATATCACAACAAGGAGGCGTATCCATGCGAGTCGCAATTCCAACGAAAAATGGTATGGTCGACCGGTTTCTTCCCGTGTGGAAGAGTTTACGATTTATGAAGTAGAAATAGAATTGGTGAGGGGCAAAACAGTGGTTGCCTTCGGCGGAAAATTTGGGGAGTTTTTGACGAAAGAGTCTATTAATGGAGTTATTTGCGGAAGTATCCGATCAGCAGCAAGAAATATATTACGGACAAAACGGGTGGAATTGATTTATGGCGTCAGCGGACAAGCAGACGACGTGATGGTACGTTATCTAAGTGGTGAAAACTTAGGATCCGTTGATGAGAATGCACTTTGGAGAGATAGGGAAGGGTTAAGATAGCGTATGATGAAACGATTATTTCCGGATTTATATGTCAATTCTGTGTATGAATTGCCATTGGCGGAATTGAAGAAAAAAGGTATTCGTGGATTGGTGTTTGATATTGATAATACGATTGCGCCCTTTGATATGGCAGAACCTGATGAAAGTGTCATTGCATTGTTTGAATTTTTAAGGAAAGAAGGCTTTCGTTTGTGCATTCTTTCAAATAACAACAAGGAGCGCGTTCAGCTGTTTAGCCGAAACTTGAAAGTTTTGGCGATACACCGTGCGGGTAAACCGGGAACCGGGCGGCTGCGTGCGGCAATGAAGAGACTGGAACTCTCACCCGAAAGTACGGCGATTGTCGGGGATCAAGTATTTACGGATATATGGTGCGGACACCGTGCAGGGGTATATTGCATTATGACAGCGCCCGTTTGTGAGCGAGATCAGCTTGTGACAAGGGTGAAGCGTGGGCTGGAGAGGCAAGTGATGAAGCAATATTGGAAGCGCATGGCGAAGAAGCACGTTTAATCAGACGATGCCTAGTAATACCTCGTAACACCTTGCAATACCTTGTGGGGCTTGATGATTGTTGGGAATATTTGGCGCAGATTTGGATGGATAAAGTTTTTATTGAAATGTCTGAATTTTTCCAGTAAAATAATATAGAATGTGCTTTCGCTTTGGATAAGCATAAGATTTAAAAAAGACTTGAACTTTGAGGAGGAAATATAATGATTTCTGCAGGAGAATTTAGAAACGGTGTGACGATGGAATATGAAGGTGCACCTTATGTTATTCTTGAATTCCAGCATGTAAAACCGGGTAAAGGTGCAGCGTTTGTCCGTACAAAAATTAAAAATTTGAAAACAGGTGCCGTTTTGGAAAAAACATTCAGACCTTCTGAAAAAATGCCGAAGGCACACATCGACAGACAAGATATGCAATATCTTTATAGTGACGGTGACCTATTCCATTTCATGAATGCCGAATCTTTTGAGCAGATTGCAATCAATGCGGATGAAGTTGGCGACCAATTGAAGTTTGTAAAAGAGAACGAAGTAGTCAAAATTCTTTCTTATGATGGGCAGGTATTTGGTATTGAGCCGCCGTTGTTTGTGGAATTGGAAGTCATGGAAACAGAGCCGGGATTTGCCGGAAACACAGCGCAGGGTGCAACAAAGCCTGCAATACTGGAGACAGGTGCGCAGATTCAGGTGCCTTTGTTTATCAATCAGGGAGAAGTTCTAAAGATTGATACAAGGACAGGCGAATATCTGGGTAGAGCCAGCAGTTAATGACCTCAAAATTTCTGTTTAGACAAGGAGGCGGGAGACATGGAATATTTTGAAAAGAAGATTACCTATTTGCGCGGGATTTGTGACGGAAGCGGTTTCGATGAGGACAGTAAGGAAGGCAAGGTGTTTCATGGAATTTTAGATATTCTTGATGACATGGCTTTTATGCTGGAGACGTTTATGGACGATGAAGACATGGAATATATGGATGGCGACGACGGCGAGTATGACGATGAGTTTGACGAGACGGATGAACCTATTTTCTTTTATTCTTTCATCTGCCCCGAGTGCAGTGCGGAGTTGGATGTTGATGAAGCAACGATGGAATTGGAGACGGAGGTCTCTTGCCCCGGTTGTGGAAACGCCATTCCGATGGGAACCATAGACATGGATGAATTGAAATTTTGATATTGAAAGACGAGAATTTATTCTCGTCTTTTTTATAGGTATTTTCTTGTTTTTCGAAAAAGAGATTGCCAGGTTTAGAAAAAATGTATGAAAAAAAAGCGCAAATGAATGAAAAATAGGTGAATAAATGGAAAATGTATTCTCTGCATTGACAAATGGTTGCGTTGGGCATATGATTAGACAAATAAACCGATGATGGAGAAGAGTACTTCTAGAATCCGAAAACTACAGAGAGCCGACGTTGGTGTGAGTGCGGTGTGGACGGAATAGAAGGAATGGCCTCCTGAGGGCGAGCAGAACGAAGAAGTATGTGAGCCGGAGCAGTTACTCCGTTACCAACGTAAAGCATATGTTTGTATGCATGAGAGGGCACAATTGTGCCAAGCAGGGTGGCACCGCAGGATTATATCTCCTGTCCCAGCAAATGTAAATTGCTGGGATGGGAGTTTTTTTATTTCTTCCCGGCACAAAACTATTTTAGAAGGAGTCGATGAGAAATGAAAGAAAAAACAATCCCTTACAAAATTTATCTGGAAGAAGCGGAGATGCCAAAGAAATGGTACAATGTGCGGGCGGACATGAAGGAAAAGCCAGCACCTATGCTAAATCCCGGCACACTGGAACCGGTGACGGTGGAAGATTTGAGCGTTGTGTTTTGTGAAGAGCTGGCGAAGCAGGAATTGGATGATACAACAAAGTATTATGATATTCCGGAAGAAATTCAGGAATTTTATAAAATGTACCGTCCGGCGCCGCTTATGCGTGCCTATGCATTGGAGCAGAAACTGCAAACACCGGCAAAAATTTACTATAAGTTTGAAGGCAGCAATACCAGTGGAAGCCATAAGTTGAATTCCGCAATTGCGCAGGCATATTATGCGAAGAAGCAGGGGCTTACGGGTGTGACGACGGAAACAGGAGCAGGACAGTGGGGGACAGCGCTGTCTATGGCATGTGCATATGTGGACTTAGACTGCTTGGTCTATATGGTAAAGGTGTCCTATGAGCAGAAGCCTTTCCGCCGTGAAGTGATGCGTACATATGGCGCACAGGTAACGCCGTCGCCTTCGATGTCAACACAGATTGGCAAAAAGATTTTGGAAGAACATCCGGGGACAACAGGCAGTCTGGGTTGTGCTATTTCCGAAGCAGTGGAGGTTGCCGTTGGCAAGGAAGGATACCGCTATGTGCTCGGAAGCGTACTAAATCAGGTATTGCTGCATCAATCCATTATTGGTTTGGAAGCGAAGGCGGCGTTGGATAAATATGGAATTAAAGCGGACATGATTATCGGTTGTGCAGGCGGCGGTTCGAACCTTGGCGGTTTGATTTCTCCGTTTGTGGGCGAAAAGTTACGGGGTGAAGCGGACTATCAAATTATTGCCGTTGAGCCGGCATCTTGCCCAAGTTTGACCCGGGGAAGATATGTATATGATTTTTGCGATACGGGTCGTGTAACGCCTTTGACGAAGATGTATACGCTTGGAAGCAGCTTTATTCCTTCGGCGAACCATGCAGGCGGGCTGCGTTATCACGGCATGAGCTCAATCGTGTCGGAACTATTCCATCAGGGATTGATTGAGGCACGCGCTGTAGAGCAAAGAGCTGTGTTCGATGCAGCAGTGGAGTTTGCACGTATTGAGGGCATTCTGCCTGCGCCCGAAAGTGCACATGCCATTCGCGTCGCAATTGACGAGGCTTTGAAGTGCAAAGAGAGCGGTGAGGAAAAAACGATTCTCTTCGGGCTGACAGGTACCGGCTATTTCGATATGGTGGCTTATGAAAAGTATAATAATAACGAAATGACCGATTATATACCGACAGACGAGGACTTGATAAAAGGACTTTCCGGCATTCCTGACATTCCGCAAAACAGAGAATAAAACAGGTATCGTTCCTATTAAAACTGAATATGGATAGAGTATAGATTTGAAAACGGGACGGATAAACCTGTTTCACACGACTTTGTTAAAAAATATTTGAGATTTGGTTTTGCTTGAATATCGCGACATGGGTGGGAAACAGGTTTTGTTTTGCCAAAATTCCTTAAAATTTCATGAGGATTTGCACAATTTATATACAGAAATATCGGAATTCTTGGAGACTTCTTAAAAAATTATGACAATTATATAACAAGGTGGTATTATAGTGGATTTTGTCGCAAAAATATAGTATGATATATATGAAAAGAAGAGACTGAATCGGCATTCGCCGTGAATAGAAAGGAGTGAAGGTATGGATAGTGTGTTATGGTTGGTCGTGTTTATTGCTTTGGCCGTTATTGAGGGGCTTACCGTTGGGATTTTTGCTATTTGGTTTGCGATTGGAGCAATCGGCGGTCTGGTTGCGGCGCAGTTGGGGGCGACGATGACTACGCAGATTTTGGTTGTTGCGTTTGTATCTTTGTTGTGTACGGTTACATTGCGTCCGATTACGAAGAAATATTTGCAAAAAAGAGTACAGCCAACAAATGCAGATCGTGTCATTGGTCAGATGGCAGTGGTTACTTCCGAAATTAATAATGTGACTGCTCAGGGGAGCGCCATTGTTTTTGGACAGGAGTGGACGGCAAGAAGTGTTAAAAACGATATCATCCCGGTGGGAAAAGAAGTGAAGGTTGCACGGATTGAAGGCGTGAAAATCTTCGTTGAGGAAGTTGTAAAAGAATTGTAATCATAATATAGTATAGCAGGAGGTAAAATTTATGAATTGGATTATTGTGACATTAATTGCGGTTCTCGTAATCATCATTTTGATAAATGTGCGATTTGTTCAGCAATCACGTGCGTATGTTATTGAGCGTTTGGGTGCATTTCATTCGGTTTGGAGCGTTGGTCCTCATGTGAAGATTCCATTTTTTGATCGTATTGCCCGCAACGTTTCCCTGAAAGAGCAGGTTGTGGATTTCCCTCCTCAGCCCGTTATCACGAAGGATAANGTAACGATGCAGATCGATACCGTAATTTATTTTCAGATTACAGACCCNAAATTATATACCTACGGCGTGGAACATCCAATGTCGGCAATCGAAAACTTGACAGCGACAACGCTGCGTAATATCATTGGTGACTTGGAGTTGGATCAGTCCTTAACCAGCCGTGATCATATCAATACAAAAATGCGTGCGATTTTGGACGAAGCGACAGATGCATGGGGCATTAAAGTAAACCGTGTAGAGTTGAAGAATATCCTTCCTCCTCGTGAAATTCAAGATGCAATGGAGAAGCAGATGAAAGCAGAGCGTGAACGCCGCGAATCGATTCTTCAGGCAGAAGGACAGAAGCAGTCTCAGATTTTGATTGCGGAAGGTGAAAAACAATCCACAATTTTGCGTGCCGATGCTGCAAAGCAGGCAACGATTTTGGAAGCGGAAGCAAAAAAAGAAGCAACCATCATGGCTGCGGATGCGGAAGCGCTGGCAATCATAAAGGTACAGCAAGCAACGGCAGACTCCCTTCGTTTATTGAACGATGCGGCGCCAACAGAGCAGGTTATTCGCTTGAAAGCATTGCAGTCCTTTGAAGTGGCGGCTGATGGTAAGGCAACGAAGATTATCATTCCGTCTGAAATCCAAGGTCTGGCTGGTTTAGCAGCTAGCGCAAAGACACTTTTTAGCGCAGAAGATCCAAAAGCATAATTTTTCAAACAATAGCAAAAAAGCAGAGTGAACCGAAATATTTCGGTACTCTGCTTTTTTTTATCGTTCTTCTCGGAAATAGGGAATACCCAAATTTGCCGGAGGCATATCTTCTTTTTTGTTTTTTCTTGTGCTGATGATGACGATTATAATGGTTGTTGCATAGGGCAGCATATCAATTAAGTATTGTGACACAGGGATGCCCATACTCTGGAGGCGGAAGCCCAAAATGGATAAGCCGCCAAATAGAAATCCGCCAAGCATGGCTTTTATCGGATTCCATGAGGCAAAAATAACCAGTGCGACAGCAATCCAGCCTCGTCCGGCTATGATATGTTCTTGCCAAACCGGAACCGTTACCAAAGACATATATGCGCCGCCAAGACCGCATAAAGCGCCGCCAAGCAGGATATGGAAATATTTATATCCTGTAACATTAATACCCGAAGCATCGGCCGCCGCCGTATTTTCGCCAACTGCCCGAAGGTTTAAACCCGGTTTGGTGAAAAACAGATAGAACGTTGTTGCGATGACCAAGATGTAGCCCAAATAAACGAACACATCCTGTGTGAAAAAGATTTCGCCGATGTAAGGGATGGAGGACAATACAGGGATTGGTTTTGCTGCAAAAAAGTTTTTAACGGCGGTGGGTACAATTGCGCCCATAACGCCTTGTCCCAAAAAGCTGGCAAAGCCTGTTCCAAATATCGTTAAAGTCAGACCGCAAACATTTTGATTCACGCGCAGTGTAACAGTCAAAAAAGCATATAATAACGCACCGGTAGCACCGGCAACGATGGCACCCAACAGAGCCAGAATGGGATTTTGCGTATTCAGGCCGACAATGAAACCGACAATCGCACCCATGTACATCATGCCTTCAACACCGAGGTTTATATGCCCCGATTTTTGGGTGATGATTTCGCCGATGGTTGCAAAAAGCAAAGGGGTTCCTGCGATGATTGCCGCAGCAAAGAATCCGGTCATGATTACACCGCCCCCTTTCTCTGATTTTGGAGACCGACTTTATATTGCAAGAAGAATTCACTGCCCATAACAAAGAAAAGAATGATTGCTTGAATCATGTCTGCCACGGAAGCGGGTACTTGCATAGAAATTTGGATATAATTTCCGCCTTGAACCAAGCATGCAAAAGCAATGCAGACGAACATGGTTGCAATGGCGTTCAGTCCGGCGAGCCATGTGGTAATGATGGCCGTAAAACCATAATTTGCAGATAGAGAAGCGGTTAAGGTTTTCTCTATTGCAGATGCCTGAATCATACCGGTTAATCCGCAAAGGCCGCCGGATAACATCATTGCCAAAATAACGATAGAAGGCACGTTCATTCCGGCGTATTTTGCCGTAGATAGACTTTCGCCCACGACAGATATTTCGAATCCTTTTTTTGTATGGTTAATAAAAATGTAGATAAATACCACCAAAAGCAAAGCAATGATCCAGCCGATATGCATTCCGAAGACAGAAGGCAAAACAGCCGTTTTCGGGAAATCCGCTACCTTGGGAAATCCCTGTGCTGTGGGGTCTTTCCACGGTCCATGCTGAAGGTAGGTAATAAATTTAATCGCTAAGTAGTTTAGCATAAGGGTAAAGATGGTTTCATTTGTGCCCATTTTCACTTTGAAAAGTGCGGGGATAAATGCCCAGAGACCGCCTGCAATCATCGAAGCAAGCGCCATTGCAAAGAGCATGGCGGGTTTTGGCAAATCGAAATTCAATGCCACAAATGCTGCCGCGAATGCCCCCATCATAATTTGACCTTCGCCGCCGATATTCCAAAACTTCATTTTAAAGGCCACCAGAATACCCAGAGAGGTAATCAATAAAGGCACGGCTTTTAATGTGGTTTGCTGGATACGAATTTTTGTGCCCAGTGCCCCATCTATAATGGATGTGAATACGCTCACAGGGTCATAGCCCAAGGCGGCGATAACCAATCCGGCGAAAACCAAAGAAAGTGCAACGGATATAATACGAATCAAAATGATTTTGTTTTTCGGAAGGTCTTCGCGTTTTGTTATTTTAAACGGATTCATTTGCTGCCCTCCTTTTCCAAATTGCCGCCTGCCATCAATAGACCGATATCTTCTTTGGTCACTTCGGCGGGGTCAACAATGCCTGTCATTTTGCCGCCGCAAAATACCATGATGCGGTCGCATAGTGCCATTAAAACGTCCAAATCCTCTCCGATGAAGAGAATACCCACACCGCTTTGTTTCTGCTCGTTTAATAAATCATATATTTTGTAAGACGCACCAATATCTAAACCGCGTGCGGGATAGGCAGTAATTAAAACTTTGGGTTCAGAGTCCATTTCACGACCCAAAAGAACTTTTTGGATGTTTCCGCCGGATAGTTTTTTGATTGGATGATATACGTTGGGCGTTAAAATTTCCAACTGTTCTACCAACCGCTTTGCTTTTTCCGTACTCTGTTTCCTGCGTAGGAAAATACCCGGTTGGTTTTGGTAGTCTTTTAAAATCATGTTATGAACCATATCCATGGAGCCGACCAATCCCATGCCGAGGCGATCTTCGGGAATAAAGCCCATACGAATACCCAAACGGATAATATCTCTTGGGCTTTTGCCGAGTATATTTTCATTTTCGAAGAAAATGCGCCCTTTTTCAGCAGGCAAAAGTCCGGATATTGTCTCGCAGATTTCTTTTTGGCCGCTGCCTGCAACGCCCGCAATGCCTAAAATTTCACCATTGTGAAGTGTAAATGAAATATCTTCCAGGGCGTGTTTGTTTTCCGTTGTGGAAACATAAAGGCCATCGACCCGAAGCAGTGTGTCCACGGTGTTTGCAGGAGGCTTACTCAACTCCAAGTCTACCTTTTTACCAACCATCATCTCAATCAGCGTGTTTACCGCAACGCCATTTGTGTCGACGGTTTCGATGGATTGTCCCCGGCGCAAAACAGTAATGCGGTCAGATATTTCCATAACTTCGTTCAGTTTGTGGGTAATAATAACAATGGCACAGCCTTTTTCTTTCATACTGCGCAAGATAGCGAACAATCGCTTGATTTCCTGCGGTGTCAGTACTGCCGTCGGTTCGTCCAAAATCAAGATATTTGCACCACGGTAAAGAACCTTGATGATTTCCAGGGTTTGTTTTTCGCCGACAGACATGTCGTAAACCTTTTTGTTGGGTTTGATGTCTAATCCGTAGTGGTCGCAAATGTCCTGCATTTCTTTCACAAGCTGTTTGGCGTTTAGCGCGGCGCCTTTTGAGCCCAGCACCATGTTTTCTTTGGCACTCATAACATCCACCAACTTGAAATGTTGGTGGATCATACCGATGCCCAAGCCAATCGCATCTTTCGGGGAGGAAAAAACAACCTCGCTTCCGTTAATCGCAATGCTTCCGCTGTCAGGGGTATAGATGCCGGAAAGCATGCTCATCAGCGTACTTTTTCCTGCGCCATTTTCGCCTAATAGTGCGTGAATCTCACCGTTATACACAGTGAGATTCACGTTTTCGTTTGCTTTAACGGACCCGAAAGCCTTGGAAATATTTTTCATTTCGATTGCTTTTACAGGTTCCATATTTTTAGTCTCCTAAAATTTTAGTTTGTTGCGGACACGCCTGCAACAAGACTCTCCATTACTGTCCAAATGCCTGCACGGTCTAGTGTTTCACCATTGGCAACCAAAACAGAACCGTCAGCACCTGAGATTGGGCCTACAAATACGGGATATTCGCCAGCTTCCATCTGTGCCGCAACTTCGGCTACCGCTTCTTGTACTTCGGCAGGAACGAGCTCAGTCATAGGCGCTAAGCCCAAATAGCCGTCCTGAGTTGTGCCATAGTAGGATTCAGGTGTATATGTTCCATTGATGATGCTTTCGATTGTTGGGATTAAATATGTTTCATGATACCAAACAGGTGCTGTCAAGAAAGCGCCCGGTGCAACTTCGGAGTTATCCAAATTGTAACCGATTGCTAATTTTCCTGCTGCTTCGGCAGCCAATTGCGGACCGGCGGAGTCAGCGTGCTGTGTGATGATGTCGCAACCTTGTGCAAGTAAGGCTTCAGCCGCTGCTTTCTCGTTTGCAGGATCGTTCCAACTGTTCACATACACAACCTTTACTTCTACGTCAGGGTTCACACTTTGTGCG
>JGI994J12354_10003031_pt1 | contig 15960 bp, 17 predicted proteins | sample IntmicLarv3ML3BL_FD_12354 | JGI IMG/M metagenome (IMG submission 12354) | reverse complement strand
CAAACCCCATTCGTCAATTTGTTTTATTGCATTTTTTAAACTTTGTATCAACATTTCGTACTCATCTTTAGATGCCTCTACTTCCGATATTGAGAAAAAATCCTTTACATCATACCAAGCACGTCCAAACCACTCTCCAACTCCCATATTCACCATCCTATTAATTAAAATTTATCAAAAAATGGTATAATTAACCAAATTACTTCATTTCGTTAATTGTACCATTCTACTCCATAAATTTCAATGCATTTCACTCATATGTATTTTTTTATAAAACTTCTTCTGTGAAGTGGACAAGGTCCATGCTCTAAAAGGGCTTCAATATGCTGTTTGGTACCATATCCTTTATTTTTCAAAAAACCATACTGAGGATATTGTGAATCAACTTCTTTCATGTATCTGTCCCTTGTAACTTTTGCTAAAACCGATGCCGCCGCAATGGAAGCACTCTTTGAATCACCTTTCACAAGAGGAAGTTGCGGAGTTTCCAAATCACTCAGCTTTACATAATCAGTAAGTAGATAATCTGGCTGAGGGTCTATCTGTTTTATTGCATTGCACATTGCCTGCTTTGTTGCATTCAAAATATTGATTTCATCAATTATATTGTTGTCAGCCATTGCGATTCCATATGCTTCTGCTTGATCTAATATCATATCATAGAGAATATCTCTATAGCTTTCAGAAATTTTCTTGGAATCGTCCAGACCAGGTATGTAAAAATCTTTTTTTAAAATTACACAAGCGGCAGATACTGGTCCTACAAATGGTCCTCTTCCCGCCTCGTCAACTCCTCCGATTCGGGTATAGCCAGACTTAAAACCTTCTTCCTCATATATAAACAACTCTTTAAGCCGTTTGCTCTCTTCTTCTATATCAAAAGTTTTTACTCTCTTCATTATGGCCTCCTTTCAGGCTTTTCAAGCGATATTAAGCCTATCTTTGTGCCTCTAAACTCATCAAGAATTATGTTTGATATTCTTTCATAATTGATTTCTCCGCCCTTTACAATACAGCCTCTCTTTATTGCACATTCTTCAAGAATTTCTAAAGGTGTTTTATTTTCAAGGCTTTCCAATTTATATCTTATCTTTAACTGCTCGGGATATATAGAAATGAATCTTTCAATAAGCTTAAGAGCAAGTTCAGAAACGTCCATTACTTCATCCTTTATTGCACCTGTAAAAGCAAGATTTAGTGCAACTTCTTCATCATCAAATTTAGGCCATAATATTCCGGGAGTATCCAAAAGTTCAATATCTCCGCTAATCTTTACCCACTGTTTACTTCTTGTTACACCTGGTCTGTCACCTGTTTGAGCAAATGCTCTTCCTGACAGTTTGTTTATGAATGAAGATTTTCCTACATTGGGTATACCTATTACCATAACCCTTATCGGTCTGAAAATTCTGCCTTTTGCCATATCTTTTTCAAAAACAGGTTTCATTATTTCTTTTAATGCCGCTTTCACCTGATTTATTCCTGTTCCCTTTATTGAATCGACAAATATACATTTTTGACCCTGTTCTCTGTAATGTTTTTTCCATTCTTCATTTATCTGGGGGTCAGACATATCAGATTTATTTAAAATTATTACTTTGGGTTTGTTTCCAACCATTTTATTTACTTCTGGATTCCTGCTTGCCAAAGGTATTCGTGCATCTGTAAGCTCTATTACTACATCAACAAGTTTTAAATTATCACCTATCATTTTTCTGGTTTTCGCCATATGTCCAGGAAACCAATTGATATTCATCTTTGCCGAGTTTTGTTCATTTTCCATTATCTTGCTCCTTTAATTCTTTTATAAAATTATGCCACCAATTTTTATTTTTAAATAAATGATTGAAAAACTTATATATCCCATATCCGATTATACCACCTAATAAATTTGTAATAATATCATCTATATCAGATTTGCGGCCTATGAAATATTGGAGAAATTCAATACTAAAGGTAAACAAAAACACACTCAAAGCTGTTTTATGCAATTTTCTCGTTTGAATAAATACTATTGGTATAAAAATTCCAAACGGAATAAACATCAATACATTAGGAATCATTTCAGCTATAATAGTCCTTGAAACATTAACTCCTACAATAACGCGCTGAAAAGGTATCAAACTGAGAAAATGTTGCTCAGGGTTAAAAGTAATTGGCAAAACAAATAAAATAGTGGCAAAAATAATAATAAAGACTGAACATCCCAAAGCCAGATAACTCAATTGTCTAATAATACTTCTACCCTTTTTCTTTAAAGCAAATAGAATTGGTAAATATATAACACTTATTATAATGGAAAAAATTATTGCCAGTTTGATATATGTTTCTATTCTATACATATTTACTCTTTTTACCCTCTCAGTGCTTGATATACAAATAGAAGAGACTTCTGTCTCTTCTATCATAAAATGTAAATTCAGTTTAATACTAGAGTCTTTCTTTAACTCTTGCTGCCTTACCAACTCTGTTACGCAGATAATAAAGTTTAGCTCTTCTAACTTTACCTTTTCTCACCCTTTCGATTTTCTCAATCTTTGGTGTGTGTATCGGGAATATTCTCTCAACTCCAACTCCATATGAAAGTCTTCTTACAGTGAAAGATTCCTTTATTCCGGATCCTCTTCTTGCGATTATAGTTCCCTCAAATACCTGAATTCTTTCTCTGGAACCCTCTTTGATTTTTACGTGAACCTTTACATAATCTCCGATTTCAAGAACTGGTAAATCTGTTCTCATCTGTTCACTTTCAATAGCTCTTATAATATCCATCCTTTTTCTCCTTTTCTCTCTCAGACGTTCATAAGGATTTTAGCGGACCGTCCGTAATCAACCACAATATAATATATTAACAACTTTCAAATGTCAATATAATTTGAAAAATTTGTCAATACATTTTTCAAGACTGAATTGCCTTAAAAAAGTTTGTTATAATCCATTTATTTGTACTTGTCACATCTTTATGAACAATACATACCTCAATTGAGGCATTTTCATATTCAGATGCATTATCTATAGTAATTGATGCCTTAAGTGCATTTGTGTCCTTAATAGTTGAATAGAGAAGATTTCCGCTCTTAACAATGTTGACCTTTATTTTAGTCTCCATTGTAGTTTCAACATCAAATTTTATCTGTCCTAATTCATTAACGGTTATATTTGAATTAGGGAATATAGAGGATTCTTTTATTTCTGGGATACCACCTTGATTTGACCTCTTGATTGTTCCTACCATGCGGTCCAGTTCATGTTCACCATCTATTATAAAAAACAAATCAACTCTATCATTTACTGCTGTAACCAATGTGAATACAGACTCTTTGTTTGCTTTCACATTTCCCTCTGCCCATGATTGTGGCGAAGATAGAAAAGTGTATTCTTTATTTTGAAAAATGTTTGTTCTTATATATTCAGGTGACATATCAGCTTCTGTCAATTTTCTGTCACTTTCAGTAGCTATCATTTTAACTGCACCATCTTTGTTGAAATTAACAGTAACCTCATATGTTGCAATATCTTCATCAAAGGAAACAAGTTTAACACTATAATTATTCAAGATTCCATCTTCAAACACTGGTGTAGGTGTTACAATTGAAGATGTCATTGAAGGCCATTTTGTACTGTAGTCCTTTGAATAAGGAGGATTTGAATGTATAATATTAGATGGCTTTACATTATGTGTTTTGTCAGGAACTTCACCAGAAGGAACTGGAGTAGCTGACGGCATTATTACATTTATAGTTGGAATTGGTTCTATAGGTTCTGCTGGCAGTGAATTTGCAAATACGACAGAAAATATCAGGCTTATAAGCATTGAAAATGCAAATACCAATATTATTAACTTTCTCTTTGATTTCTGTTCCATTTAATTTATTCGCCTCCCAATCTTTTAAATATTTTATCATTTTATAACAATTTGTATAAATATGCAATATTATTCCCCTTCATAATATCCAACTTTGTCCTCTTCTTTATAGAGCTGATTAACTCCTCCGCCCCATATACCTATTTTCTTAGAATCGGGGTAAAAAGTAACATCAATTTTATTATTGGTATCAAAATCCAAATATACAAGCATTTCTGTTTTTGAAGTATTGACAAGTTTATGTGCACCTTTTTCATTTGCAGGAAAAAATAAAAAATCACCTGCTGATACTGCTTTTTCCTCATTTTGAGTTCTAAGCATACCTTCACCAGAAATAATATAGAATGCTTCTTCATTCATATTATGATAATGAAAAGGATATGCCGATTTTTCCGGAGGAATTTTATAAAGCGAAATTGTGCATTGATTCGGGCCCTGCGGAATTAGGTCATTCATAAAATATTCATATTCATCATGCTCATTTTTTCTTCCATCCGAAATTTCATCAAGTTTTAAATGTAATATATTTTCCAAGAAATTTCACCGCCTAATTTGATATTTTTTCCATAATAACATGTTTTTCAAATACTGCGAAACAAACAATTTGTAACAAAAAACCGACAAACTGTATTTAACATACAATCTGCCAGTTTATTTAGGTTATTCTATCATTCCTTTTCGTCTATTCGCGGAGGAAAATTGTTTATAATAGTAGTCTTTTCAACAGGCATTGTAAAACAAATTCCATTGGCAAGAGAATTTACTCCTACTTTTTCCTTAACAGCAGTCATGATCTTCTGAGATGTTTCATCATCAATTAACATCAAAATCATTTCCTTCTCCGAATCTAATGTAATTCCCATAAATGATTTATGCATAACCCCCTCGCCACGCGCATTCATAATCGTGGCACCTTTTGCTCCCGCTTCTCTGGCAACATTCATAACCTCAGCGGAAAATCCTGCATTAATAACTATGAGCAGCGCTTTTGTATTATTTGCACTCTCCATTTAAAATCTCCTCCTAAATTAAAACGACAACTTATCTACTGGTATTGTAAATGCTATTCCAGTATTAGGTTTGTCAAAATTAAATTTATCTGTTAAACTCTTAATCATTTCATTCGATTTTTTACTATTTAAAAGACATGTTATCACTACCTTGTTTTCTTCCGGTACCAGCCCAAAAGCATCTATTAAATAACTGGATTTAACAGAACCTTTGCCGTAAATTATATTCAAAAGACGTCCGCCAACCCGAGATATCTCTTTTAGCAGTTCTTCCTTTTGTTTTCTTCCGGCTATAACCATTAAAAACTCTATATCATTTAAAACTTCATTCATAATAATCACCTCCGTTAGGTAGCATCTTCCATATCATTTTCAGCATCACTTAAATTTACTATATCTTCTGTTACATTTTCAATCAATTCTTCTGATATTTCATCAAACACCTCAGCATTATCCTCCGAAATATCAATCTCGTCAAGAACATTTTCTCTTTCCTCAGGAATCTCAGTATTAACAATAGTTTGTTCAACATCTAATATCTCTGAATTATCAGTTTCTTTTTCCGCTACCAAATCTTCAAGTTCTTCTAATTCATTCTTAGTTATTTGACTCTTCATCTTAGTTAAGCCCTTGTTATATATAATTCCAAGTGTTTGTACCGCAATAAGTGGCGTAACTGAAATAAAAGCAATAATTCCAAACCCATTAGTTAGAACAGATTGTGCCCCTGGCCCTGATGCCGCCGCAACTGCTTGTGCCGCACCAAGTGTAAGCGGTGTTAAAAATGCCGAGGTCAATGCGCCTCCTGAGACACCGCCTGAATCAAATGCCAAACTTACAAAAAGCTTTGGTGTAAACTTCATCATTATTATTGCTATTGCATAAAGCGGAACTAAAAACCAAAGTATATTAATTTGAGTTAGTATTTTTACCATTGAAATAAGAGCCGCAAAGCCAATACCAATAGCAAGTGTAATTCTTATTGTCATCTTCTTAATATGTCCGTGTGTAAGTTCTTCAAGCTCTTCACCAAGTACTGTAACTGCCGGTTCAGAAAGAGTTATGGACATACCTAGTACAAATCCCACCAGAAGAAGTATCCATTTAAACCATTCAGGACGCGATGCATCCAAAAATATTTCCCCAATGTATTTNCCAGCAAAAGCAAATCCAAAATCTATACATGTTAAAAATACAAACAATCCTAAATAAACTGACACTATACCAAAAAGAATCTTAAGAAACTCTTTTTTCGGCAATTTTATCAAGAAAAATTGAAATGGTATAAATACCAATACAACTGGAAGAAGTGCTAGCACAGACCCCCAAAGATTGGATAATATCACTTCACCAACACTTTCCATTGCCCCAGGATCATATGTTCCAGTAATAGGAATTTCTCCGCCATTCATCATTTTTGTTATAATTCCATATATGAAAAATACAAGTATAGGACCAACAGACGCAATTCCTATAATTCCAAAGGTATCATCATTCGTTTTTGACTTTGACATAGTGGCAGATACACCAAGTCCAAGTGCAAGTATAAATGGGACAGATATATCACCTGTTGTCGCTCCGCTTCCGTCAAATGCTAAAGCTACAAACTCATCAGGAACAAAGATAACCACCGCAAACATTACAGCATAAAGTATGGCAAATACAATTTTAATATTATAATTTTTTAATATTCTAAAGAGTGCAAATCCTACAAAAATACCTATTCCTGAACTCATAATCCAAAGAAAGGCTTGTTCACTTACTACACTTGTAATCATACTAGTTTGATGTGCTAAAACTGCCAGTGCAGGCTCTGCAACTGTAGCTAAAAGCCCAAATAAAACTCCAAAAAATATTATCGAAGCCATATTCTTAAATTTCGAAAGTGAATTGCCTACCAATTTTCCAATGGGCAATATGCTTACATCAAGACCAACTAAAAATAAAGCCTGCCCTACTACTACGCCTATATACCCTATGGCAAGCTTTAAATAATCATTAACATTATTAAGCGGTGCCACGAAACAGCATATAATTATAATAACAGCCGCAAGCGGAAGTGACGATATAAATACATCTCTAAGTGTCTTCAAAGTTTTCATGCTTCTAGTATATACAAATTTTGCCCAAAATGTCAAACCAAGGGGCTATTTCCCAATACTTCTCAAATGACAAATTTGCAGTACATAATTTCCTGTTTTATGCAGGTTACAGCATTAAATTATATGTTTTTCAAGAACTCTTCCAACCTTTTTGCTATTAAAACATGACCTGCCGCATTGGGATGAAGTCCATCCGGACAATACTGGTCCCTATTTGTTTTTACACAAGGCTGTATCCCACCCATTGTCCACAAATTCAAAAGAGGAAGTGAATAATACTCTGCAACCTCTTTTATTATAGAAACATATTTTTCAAGTCTTTCACCAGTTGCAGAATTAGGTGAAATCTCATTTTCTCTGTGAAGAGGTGTCATAATTACAATGGTTTTAGTTGTATATTTATTTATAAGTCCTTCCATAATTACATGACATGCACCATAAAAAGTCTCTGTTGTTCTGTCAGCAAAGGTTCCAATTGGAGCTGTTCCATGTCCATAGTCGTTGGTTCCTCCAAATACAACAATCAAATCAGCATCTTCCATTCCTGTAAATCTTTTGGAAAAAGAATTACCTTCATCATCACTTTGAGAAGCAAATCTAGTTGCACTTATTCCATAATTTCTCGCTTCTGCAAACCCTAAATTTTTACTTACAATATTCAAATAAATATCTTCCTGACAGTCCATACCAAGACCTTCTGTTATGCTGTCACCAAGAAAATTCACTGTGCATCCATTCCATCTGTTTTTCATTATTTATTCTCCTCCGGCTTATCTGGTACATTTACAGAAATAATTTTTCCATTTTCCATGACTGCTACTCTGTCACATAAATTATTTACAAGTTTAATGTCATGAGAGATAAACAAAAAAGTTATATTAAATTTACGATGTAAATCTCTCAGTAATCGAAGTATTTGAGCCTCAATATTCAAATCCACTGCTGAAACTGGCTCATCTGCAATAACCAATCCTGGTTTTAGAATGAGCGCCGCTGAAATGGAGATTCTCTGCCGCTGCCCTCCAGAAAGTTCATGCGGGTATCTATCATAAATTTCAGGTGCCAAATCGACAAGTGAAAATATATCCAGTACTTTTCTCTTCCTTTCCTCTGCTGATGAACACACCTTATGTATAATCAATGGTTCTTCAACAAATCTGCCAACCTTCATTTTAGGATTGAGCGAACCAAATGGGTCTTGAAAGACCACCTGTATATTTTTTGTATATTTTCTCCGTTTTCTAGCTGAAAGTCCGTTGATTTCCATGCCATCAAGCAAAATACTTCCTTCTGAATCCTTTATCAATCCAGCAATTGTCTTTGCAAGTGTAGATTTTCCCGACCCACTCTCACCCACCAGTCCAAAAATCTCCCCTGGCTTTATCTCAAAAGAAATATCATGGAGCACACGAACTTTTTCTCTATTACGATAATATCCATTAATATTTTTCACAACAAGTCCCATTGCACTGGAGCTTTCACCCTTTGAATCCTTTGCTATATAAGAAAAATTCTTTGCTTTTGCAGCTGCAACAAGTTCTTTTGTATAAGGATTTTTAGGATTATTCATAATCTCATCTATGGAATTTTCCTCAACAATTTCACCATCTTTCATAACCAAGACTCTTGAACATATTGAGGAAATAATTTCAATATCATGGGAAATAAGTAAAATAGCAGTATTAAATTTTGCATTTATCTTCCGGAAACGTTCAACAATTCTTGTCCTATTTGATGCATCTAAAGCTGTAGTCGGCTCATCCGCAATAATCAAACTCGGCTTGCACGCAAGTGCCATGGCAATCAAAACACGCTGACGCATACCACCAGAAAGCTGATGAGGATAAAGTTCATAGAGTTTTTCACAATTCTCAAGCCCCGCATCCTCCATACACTTTATGACATGTTTTTTTATATCATTTGAAAAATGTTTTTTTACTGCGTTTTCTATCTGTTTCCCTATTGTCATTACAGGATTTAGCGCATTCATAGGTTCTTGATAAATCATAGAAATTTCACTGTTTTCTATATCTCCTGTAAGTTCACCCGAAATCACTTTGGCAGTTGAGGGAAGCAATCCCTTCATGTAATATGCAGTAATAGATTTACCACTACCCGATTCCCCCACAATACCAACAATCTCTCCCTTGTTTACAGCAAATGAGAGATTTCTTATGACTGGTATATTTTCAGTGAATTCAATTCGCAAATTGTTTATGTTTATCATTTTTTCACCGCCAATTCTTTCTTCAAACCCTCAGCAATAAAATTAAAACCCAGAACACTTAAGGTTATCATTAAAACAGGAAATAATATAAACCATGGTGCTGTGAAAATGTAACTCTGGGCTTCTGAAATAATACTTCCCCAGCTTGTTGCAGGAAATTTCACGCCAAGTCCCAGAAAACTCAGACTTGCCTCAGCCAGAAGTGCATTTGAAAAACCAATTGTAATGCTTGGAATAATCTGTGGCAATACATTGGGAAATATATGCAAAAACATAATTCGCATAGGTTTTGCACCCATAGCCTTGGCACTGTTTACGAAATCCAGATTTCTAACCCTTACATATTCGCCCCTTACAACCCTGAGATAACTGGGAATAAAGATGATTCCCAATGCAATGACAATCATATGCGTTTTTGCACCCCAAATTGTCACTAGTACAAGTGCAAGCAACAATCCGGGAAATGATAAAAGTGCATCATTAATCCTCATTATAGTTTCATCTACTAATCCACCAAAATATCCGGAAAACGCACCTATTACAGTTCCAACTACAATCCCTATAATTACTGTACCAATCGCAATGAAAAATGTTCTCTGTGTTCCAGTCATGACCCTGCTAAGTATATCTCTTCCCATATGATCCGTTCCAAATAGGTGTGCTCCGCTAGGCGAGGAAAGTTTTTCCTCTACATTATATGCAATGTGGTCATAAGGAGTATAAAAGACTGAGACAATCATTATTAAAAGCATTGCCGCAATAATTACTATTCCTATTTTTAAATAAACATTTTTCATGTTCTCACCCTTGGGTCAAGCGATTTATAAATCATATCAACTGCAAAATTAATCAAAATAACCATAAAAGCAATGAAGAGCACTGTTCCCTGTGCAAGTGGTATATCACGTTTTGAAAGGGCATTTAAAAGAAGTCTTCCTATTCCCCTGATTTGAAAAATTTGTTCAATTATTACACTTCCCGCAATAAGCTCAGTTGTTATGATTCCTAAAAATGTTACAACCGGCAAAAACGCATTTTTCAAAATATGTTTATACATAATTTCATTTGGTTTTAATCCTATTCCCTTTGCTGTCCTCACATATCCAGCATTCTTTTGCTCAATTACTGATGTTCTCATAAATTTAGCTGTCATCCCTATTTTGGGCAGTGCAATTGCAAATGCTGGCAATATTAAATACTGCAAGAATCCTATGAAATTTTCATCATACCCTATGTAATTACTAGGAGAAAACCACCCTAATGTGACACCAAAGAACCAGCTTGCCACAAGTCCTATAAAAAAATTTGGAATTGACATTACAACAAAACTTGATGTCATTATGGAATTATCAAGAAATGAATGTTCATGCTTAGCTGAAAAAATCCCAAGCAGAACAGAGAAAATTAAAATAATAAACAATGAAAAAAACGTAAGTACCAATGTGGCAGGAAAGCTTTGTATTATTTCTGTTCCAACTCCTCTGCCAGTACTAAAGGAAGTTCCTAAATCACCTTTAAGCAGGTTCCCTATCCATGAAAAATATCTTTCTGTTGCGGGTCTATCAAGTCCCAATTTCGCATTATATTCATCAATTTCTTCTGGAGAAGCATTAACCCCGAGGGATGTTGTAGCATAGTCCCCCGGAAGAATGTTAAAAGCTATAAAAGTGATAATTGATACAAGAATCAATGTAAAAATTAAGACAGCTATTTTTTTAACAGCATATTTCATCAATTATCTCACCCCAAATTTATTCCCTTATGTAAATCGTCGACATGTCCTGAATATAATATGGATAAACACTATAACCATCAAGTCTCTTATTAACTGCAATCAATAGAGACGGGTCCTGAATAAATACAGACGCAGCGTCCTCTGCCAGAATCATTTGCAATTGCTTATAATACTCAGTTTTCTTTGACAAATCGATTTCTTTTTCAGCCAAAGCAAATATTTCATCAAACTGAGGGTTATTGAAATTAACAAAATTATCACTTGCATCACTATTATATCGTGCCAGTGCATCACGCGGGGTAAGCAATGGTGTCAATCCTATAATTGTAGCTTGATAGTTCCTTTTAGCATAAATATCACTTAACCATGTTGACCACTCCACAAGTTCAATAGAAGCATTGATACCTACCTCTTTAAGTTGAGCCACTATAACTTGTGCACTTTCAACATGAAGCTGATAATTGGAAGGAACTGAAATTGTCATTTCAAAACCAGTAGCATATCCTGCATCTTCAAGCAGTTGTTTAGCCTTTTCAATGTTTCTTGTATAAATCGAATCAGTGTCTTTATTATAATACTGCGGCATACTCTTTGGTGACATATGTGTCCCGATTGTTGAACCATGATTTCCTGAAATCAATTCAACAATTGCTTGCTTATCAACTGCGTAATTGACAGCCTGTCTCACTTTTTCATTATTAAATGGTTCTATTTTATTGTTCAATGCTAAAATCTGAATTAAATTTTGATTTCCTTCAATTATATTGTATTTATCTGTTATCTGACTTACTTTTTCTTCTGTAATATTGGGGAAAACATCTATTGTTCCTGCTTGCAGTTCCAATGCTGCCGCATCAATACTGGCAACAATTTTAAAGGTAACTTTATCAAGTTTTGCTTTTTTATCAGTAAGATAATAGTCATCAAAACGCTCAATTACAAAACTTTCATTATATACATGCTTGTTAAATTTAAATGGTCCAGTTCCAACAGGATTGGTAACCTGCAATTCATTATCATAATCAGCAGGTACAATAGAGGCATTCATTGCTGATATGTATGGAAGTAATTCAGTATTGGCTTCTTCCAATTTTACTTCCAAAGTGTTCTCATCAATTTTCTTCAGTTCAACTCCATATAATGGAGATGTACTCTTTGACACTTGCTTTGCCATATTTAAAGAATAAATTACATCCTCAATATCAAGAGTTTTACCATTGTGAAACTTAATATTTTTTCTTATTACAAAAGTATAAACACATTTATCATCAGAAACACTATATGACTCCGCAACAGCAGGGTCATATTCTCCCTTTATATTACATTTGATTAAACTTTCAAATATATTAAATAGCACTTCTCTTTCACCTGCTGAACCTGCTTTATAAGGATTCAAAGTTTCCAGTGAATTTTGTATACCAACTACTATTGAATTTTTATTAACTACACTGTCACCACAAGATACAATGGTTAACAGAAATGAACATATTAGAAGAGACAATATCAAAGAAAAAACCACTTTTAACGCTTTCATAAAACACCTCCGTAATTCTTTTTAACTAATTATACACTATATGTCAATATTTAGATTTACAATCTTTAGAGTAATCCCAGTTGAGAGTATATCCTCCGTTTTGAATAAAATTCAGAAAAATATATATATCAGAATTGTTTTTTTCAAATGTTTCAAGAAAAGATATTACTCCATTTATAAATTTTTTCGGAGATGGCGCAGCCGTTACCACCGAAGAGAGTGAATAACCAAAAATGCATTCCATTACTCTGTAGTTTCCTAAAAACCAACCTTCTTCAATTGCATAGTCCATTGCGGAATACATGTGTCCCCAAAATAGTTCTCCCTCTTTTGCAATTTCATTTCCATATTCGTCAAGTGATTTATTGCTTCCCAAACCATTCCATGCTTTTGTTATTACTGCAGTTAAATATATATATCCTATTTTATGTTTTGAGATACCTATTACATCAAGCACATGTCGTATAATTTTCCGTCTCTCTCTATCATTTGATATCATTAAGTCAAGTACCTCCGTCTATTCCATAAAAAATATTAAGTATATTTTAAACAATTATTTTATCTTTTATCACATAAAAAATATTTCTCTGAATATAATTATATATTAATGAAAATAAAAAACAAATATTTGCCAAATTTAGAAAAATAATACTTTTATTCCGAATAAATATTCTGATTTTGTGATTTTGGAATGATTCAAATACAATTATATATTATAATACAAATAAAATGCCAACCATTTTATTTTTCTTCCCACTATATAATTAACATGAATAAAAAAAAAGTGGACGTAAAAAAGCAATTTGCAAACTATATACTTGAAGCTGGCGAAATGGCGGCGAGAAATTTTCCTCCGCAGATGCGGGATTTAATCATCAGTTGGAATTCAAATGAATTCATTGGAACAACAGTAGCACTTATGATATGTTACCTGAATAATAACAGGTAACATAAATGCTGAAAATCTTATTTAAATTTCAATAATTTTTGTGTTATACTAAAGTTCAAATATTACATAGAAATGGAATTAACAAATGACCAATCTTTTTATTTCAAAAATCACATTTGATAAAACAGCGAATATAGATTATTCTGCCTACCCTTTTTCACTTCCAATCCTGCAAAATTTTGATTCACTTAACTTAAAAAGCAATGTAACATTTTTTGTTGGTGAAAATGGAACAGGAAAATCAACCCTGCTTGAAGCCATTGCAACAAATTATGGTTTCAATCCTGAGGGCGGTTCAAAAAATTTTAATTTTTCAACAATGTCAACACATTCTCAATTGCATGAACACATAAAATTATCAAGAGGAGTAAAGAGAGCAAAGGATGGTTATTTTCTCAGAGCCGAAAGTTTTTACAATGTCGCAAGCGAAATAGAACGAATGGATGAGGAACCAGCAGTAGCTCCTCCTATAAAAAGCGCATATGGAGGAACATCTTTACATGAACAATCACACGGAGAAAGTTTTTTCACTTTAATATCAAAACGTTTTTTCGGGAACGGACTTTACCTACTTGATGAACCCGAAGCAGCACTATCTCCAGTTAGACAAATGGCTATGCTTTCTAAAATAGACTCTTTGGTTAAATCCCAATCACAATTTATCATTGCGACACATTCTCCAATAATTCTTGCATATCCAAATGCACAAATTTTTGTATTTGATGACAACGGAATCAAACTGACACAATATAAGGAAACTGAGCATTATATTGTGACAAAGCAATTTTTGAACAATCCTGAAGGAATGCTTAAGCATTTATTATAACAGCATCTCCTAAAAATGATTTTTCAGTCAAAAAAGTGATTCAACGGATTTACCATCGAACCACTTAACCCACAGCTTCCTCTAATTTTGGATTATCTACTATGTTAAACCACATTCCACGCTCTGATTCGAAAACACCAGAAATATCTTGCATTTCTTCCGTTATTTTATTCGTTATCCTTAATCCAATTGTCTCTGAATCTCCTGCAAAATATTCAAAATAAAGTTCATAATTATTTTCTCTATCCTCAAATCGCAAGTAATTTAAAGTCATACCCTCATTTTCAACTCCACCAATTCTTGTATATTTTTCACAATCAAATAATAACCATGTTTGAGATAAATTATCTTTGTATTCTTCCAAATTAGGATATTCAAGCTCTATTTCATTTTTAGTTCCTAATCGAAACACAATATATTCTTCATTACTTGAAAAACATACAGATGCCTTTTTTCCATTTGGAAAACTAAATGAATATGCCAAATTTTCATTTTTCATATATAAATCATCAGACAGCATATTTTTTTCATTATTCAATGTTTCCGCTTGCTTTACTTTATCCCAAAACCCCTTATCAAAATTTCCATCCTCGTCCATTAACTCTGCAATTATATTTCCCTCTACTACCAAAAAAGCATTAAGAGTTGAAAACAACCCGCTCCCAGCATCAATTGCCAAGCTAACAACATACATATTTTCATTGTATGTTACAACCTGAAGATCCTCTTTACTATTTTCATAATATTTTTCTGCAACTAAATTAACAGCCTCTTCCTCTGTATGTTTTGGGGACAGTATTGGAATTCGTCTCTTCCGGTTTCTCTGTCTGTTTTTCTGGTGAACTGGCTTGTCCAACCGTTTCTGTAGGTGTCGCACTATTTTCTATCTCATTGGGTACATCACATGAAACACAAATAATTCCAATTGCCAAAACCATCAAAAATATAAATATTTTTCTCATTTAATTACTCCAGTCATCAAAATACTTTTACTGTATTAAGTTCCTTTGCCACAGGTCTCATTCCTGCCAAAACTCCTTTAAAATCCCATCCACTCCCTTTATATCCGTAAACTGTACTCCCTGCCATTCACTTGGAAAAATATCAAGGTATTTTTGAGAATTATAACGTTCATCCAAAAGCACAATCACACCTCTGTCCTCTTCCGAACGAATAACCCTTCCTGCCGACTGAAGAATCTTGGTAAAACCCGGATACACATAGGAATAATCAAATCCTTGCAGTGCCTCATAATTTTCCCTTGCTTTATAATCAAAATACTCCTTTATAAGCTCACGTTCAATATTCACCTGCGGTATTCCCACACCCACTAGAATTGTACCTATGAGCCTGTTACCCTTCAAATCTATTCCCTCAGAAAAGACACCGCCAAGCACACAAAAACCAACCCTTGCCTGTTCCTCATCATCCTTAAATGAATCGATAAACGCCTCACGTTCAGTATCAGTGGACTTTCTATTTTGAATAATAGTATCCACATCAGGATATTTAATCCTAAACACCTCATAAACGGTTTGCATATACTTGTAAGAAGGAAAAAAGGATATATAATTCCCCGGCTTTGCACAAAAGGTCTTATAAATATAATCCGCTGTCTTTTCATAGTAAAGCTCACGTTTTTTATAACTGGAAGAAATATCCGTTGCGGAAATAATACAGCGGTTTTCTGGCACAAACGGAGATGGAAGCAT
>JGI994J12354_10003030_pt1 | contig 15963 bp, 9 predicted proteins | sample IntmicLarv3ML3BL_FD_12354 | JGI IMG/M metagenome (IMG submission 12354) | reverse complement strand
GGCAATGTAACTTTGAAACGCTGCACTCGGAGTTGGCGGCGAAAATGAATTTCGCCTACTCCTCGTTTGCGCGGACGAGGCTTGCGCCATCGTCCGTTGGAGCATTTTCAAAGTGAAAATGCTCTATCCAGTCTGCAATTCGCTAAACCATGAACCCAGTATTAGCCATATGCCGACATTTTGTCAAGTACATTTTTTTCCGCCTCCCTTCGGTTGCACGAATTTTTTGCATTACCCTGTATCGGTTGGCTGGCGTGGGTGTTCTGGTTGGGCGTGAGGCTGTGCGGCTGGCTGTTTTGGGACAGGCGAGCGGCGAAGAGAAGAGGGTGGTTGAGGGGGGTTAAGAGGTGTGTGAGGGGAAAGAGAGAAGCTCTGGCCCCATCAAATTCACACAAAGGGTACAGGTCAGGGGTACATATTTTCAAAATCGGTGTAAAAACCATAAAAAAAGAGGCTCCGTTAGGAACCTCTTTATCTTACTCTCTGGCGGAGAGGGAGAGATTTGAACTCTCGATACAGGTTTAAGCCCGTATACTCGCTTAGCAGGCGAGCTCCTTCGGCCGACTCGGACACCTCTCCAGTGCGGCGAGAACGCATTGTTTGCCGCAACGTATGTTTCTACCAAAGCAGGGGGGTAACTGTCAAGAAATAAGCGGGTGCGGTGCCGGGCTATTTTGCCGTGATGCTTCGTCAGTCTGCATTTTTGCCTCCGGTCGAAGGCCAGAAGAGCCCACTCCCATCGACAAAAAATTGCCTTCCTTGCCTGCCGGCAAAATTTTTCCGGCACTGTTTCTTTCGGGGAGGTCTGGAGGGGCAGAGCCCCTCCAGACACACTCAACGCTACTTGGCGTGCCTGCCAAGGAATTCGGCCATATGTTCAACCTTGATGGGCATTTTGCGTGTTTCCGCGCCGCCGCGAAGCTGCATGACGCAACCGGGGCAGTCGGTAACCAGGGTTTCCGCGCCTGTGTCGGCAAAGTTTTTCAGCTTGCGTTCGATCATCTGGGCGGAAACTTCCGGGAACTTGACGGAATAGGAACCGCCAAAGCCGCAGCAGGTGTCTGCTTCGTCAGCGGGGAGGTAGTTCGCCGCGTCCGCGAGCAGGGCAAGGGGTTGTTGGCGCACGCCCATACCCCGGCACAGGTGGCAGGGCGCGTGGTAGGTAACGGTTTCCGAGCTTTTGTTGAAGTCGTCTTCTTTAAGGCCGAGAACGTCACGCGTGAAGGAGCTGAAATCAATGATACGGCTGAGGAACTGTTCGAGTTCTGCCTTGAGCGGGGAATTTTCCAGCAGTTTGGGGTAGCCGTGCTTTATGTGGGAGGCGCATGAGGCGCACATGGTCACGATATAGTCGAATTTTTCGCTCCCGAAGGCAGTGAGGTTCTGCATGGCCACTTCCTGCGCGGCTTTGCGTTCACCCATCATGTGCAGGGGCAGGCCGCAGCAGTTTTGCCCCATGGGAAAGGCGACAGCGCAGGCTTTGCCGGCGAAGAGGCGGGCGGCGGCTTTCAATTGTTCCGGGTAAATGAAGTCTTGCGCGCACCCGGCGAACAGCCCGACCCGGATTTTTCCTGTGGCTGGCAGGTCAAGGGAAGCGAATTCTTCGCGGAACGACTTGCCCGCGAGGGCGGGCAGGGCTCTGAACCCCTGTCCTTTCAGGAATATTTCCGGCAAGTGGCGTATGAAGGGCGTACCGCCGGTCACGGGCCGCTGGCTGAATTTGGCAAATTTCAGCAGGGTGTGGAAGAGGGTGCGGTTGGTCATCACTTTGGCGAGCAGGGCCGATTCAATGGGGGCGCCTTCTTCTTCCACCAGACGGGCGCGCAGTTCGGAGATCACCGCGGGCAGATCAACCCCGGCAGCGCACACATCTTTGCACGCGCCGCAGTTGATGCAGTTCTGGATGAGGTTTCTGGCCTTGTCCTTGCCGTGGAAGAAGTAGGTAAGGATGAGGCCGATGGCCCCGATGTAGACGTGGCCCATTTTGTGGCCACCCACCAGGCGGTATACCGGGCACACGTTGGCGCAGGCGCCGCAGCGCACGCAGCGCAGAACTTCGCGGCAGGCTTCGTCTTTGGCAAGGGCGCGGCGGCCATTGTCAAGGAAGATGATATGGAAGGCCTTTGTCTTGCCTTTGCCCAGTTTTTGCACGTTGGCCCCGGTAACAAAGGAGACGTACGAGGTGATGGCCTGGGCCGTGGCGTTACGGGGCAGAACGCGAATAATTTTCAGGGCGTCGCGCAGGTTGGGCACCAGCTTTTCGATGCCGACAATGGCCACATGCACCCGCGGCAGGGTGGAGGTAAGGCGGCCGTTGCCTTCGTTGGTGCATATGCCAATGGTGCCTGTGTCGGCAATGGCGAAGTTCGCGCCGGAAATGCCCATGTCGGCCTCGGCGAATTTCTGGCGAAGTTCGGTGCGGGCAACCTTGACGAGCTTCTGGATGTCGTGATCCTGTTTTGTGCCGGTCACCTCGGTGAAGAGGTCAGCCACCTGATAGCGGGAAAGGTGAATGGCGGGCATGACCATGTGGGTGGGGCCCTCGTTCCGGTTCTGGATAATCCATTCGCCAAGGTCGGTTTCCGTAACTTCGCACCCGGCGCCTTCAAGGGCGTGGTTGAGGTGAATTTCTTCCGCCGTCATGGACTTGGACTTGATGATTTTTTTACAGTTGTTTTCCCTGGCGATGCGACAGGCTATTTCATTGGCTTCCGAAGCGGTGCGCGCCTCATGCACAATGACGCCCTTGGTGGCGGCAAGGGCCTTGAACTGGGCGAGGAGCTCGTCGGTTTTTTTCAGGGCCTCGTCTTTTGAATCGGCCACCTCTTTGATAAGAGCGGGAATATCAAGGCCGGAGAATATGTTTACGCGGTTGGCGCGATAGGCCACGGCGAATTTGTCCAGGGTTTCGCGCAGGAACTTGTCGTCCAGCGCTTCCTGAAGGTCGGCGTGGTAGGATTTCATTGATTTTACGCTCTGCATGACTATGCCTCCAGAAGTGCAACGTGCATTTCAAGCGGGCCGTGCACGCCAAGCGCGAGAACCCGTTCAATATCAGCCGTACGGCTTGGCCCGGTTATAAAGGATGTATAGGCCGCGTCAGTTTCCGTCATGGCCTGCAATTCGTCGGCTGCTTCTGCCGTGTTCATGTACATTTTGGACTTGGGCAGAATGATGACGTGCGATTCGCAGATCATGGCGGCAAGGTGCATGTCTTCATCGTTGGTTGTCATGCAGCAGGTGGCTGTATCTCCAAGGCCGAAACGGGCGATGGATATGGTAACATCTATCCCGGCCATACGTTCGCGCATGCCTTCGGTGATCAGTTCAAAGCCCTTTTTCGCGGCCATTTTTTTCAACTGGGCAAAGATATCATCGGGCAGGCCGGGGGCGGCTATAGTTTTAACTGTGGCTCTCGGCAAATTGTCCGGGTGCGGAGGTTTCGCGCCCGGCGTTTCAGAAAGCAGCAGTTTACAGTACTCTTTATTTTCACATACAGAAATGGCGTGCTCCAGTGCGGCCACCATGGTAGGCACTTCAACTGCCTGTACGGCAGTGGCCTCGGCCTTGGAGAGAAACAGAGCAACAGCCTTGCCGGTATTTTTCGACATAAAGGCTCCTGGTTAGGTTGGGGGTTTACCTTGTTAAAGGTATATATATAACTCGTTACGAGTTCACTGCTCTGAAAAGGACAAACTCGACCTTTTCAGTATAGTTAATTTTTGACTGTATCAACTATCCGTCCAAGGTCAAGAGACCCTGTCACAAGGTCTATGGCAAGACGCAACTGCTTCAGGTCGCGCATTTTTTTGTTTCTGATTATGCCTTCCATGGAACGGGCCACGGTAAATGTATCAGGCCGCACTGAAATGAGCGGCGCGCCTTTTTCTTCTGCAAGAGCGCGAACAAGCTCGCAGGGAGAAATGTTCCCTGTGAGCACAAGGCAGCAACAGCCGCTGTGCAGGGCGGCAATTTGCAGGTCTGCCCTGTCTCCGCCAACAATTACGGCATCAGATTTTTTTCTTGTACGCAAAAAGGTCATGAAATTGTCAACCTGCATTGTGCCGATGATGTAGCCTTCCACAAAGTTGGCGGTCTTTGCATTTCCGGCCACAATCACGCCTGAAAGCATTCGGGCAAGCTCTGAAATGCGCATGGCGGTAAGGCCGGGTTCGGGCGGTATGACGCCAAGCACAGGCACCCTGCACGACTCAAGGTAGGGGCGCAAAAGATTGTCAATATCCCGGTGGTTTTTTTCCGGCACATCGTTCAGCACCACACCAAGAAGGGAATCGCCCAGGTGCTGCCTCAGGGCGAGCAGGGCGTCATACTCGACCGCCCCGCGAAAACGCTCTATCAGAATGGTTTTCAGGCCAAGCTCGCGGGTCAGGCGCAGGCCGTCCGCGTTAAAGCAGGTTCCGGCAGAGGGGAAGCGGCCTGTGCCGCACACGAGGGTCACATTCTTGCCTTCGGAAATGCGGGCGTAAGCCTCTTTTATGCGGGAAAAGGCGGAGTCGTCTGCCAGAATGGACAGGGCGTGCAGGGAAGAAGGCAGCATGGCCGGGGTGAGGTCATCTGCCTGAACGTGCTGACCAAGGGCTTCCTGAATGATAAGGGCATCGGCGTCGCCGAGGCGCTCGGCCTCCTGCCGGGGGTATTGCCCGACGGGTTTCATGAATCCGACGGAAAAGCCCCGTTTTTGTAAAAGCACACCAAGGGCAACGGAAAGCAGGCTTTTGCCGGCGCTGCCTCCGGTGGAACCTATGAAAAGCCCTGTCATTTTTTCTCCTTATTATTCAAATTTTGGGGCTATGCCCCAAAATTTGAATAAATCCGTTCATTCCGACGCCTATTTGCGCAGGACAACGTCCATCGTGGCCCTGGCAATGGCGAGTTCTTCGTTGGTGGGCACCACCAGCACGGGCGTGGCGCTGCCTTCCTTGCTGATGACCCGGCCAAAGGATTCGCGTTTGCTGTTTTTGGCCGCATCAAGCTCGATGCCGAATACGGCCATGTCTTCGCAGATGCCTGCGCGGGCGGTAGTGTCATTTTCGCCGATTCCGGCAGTGAAGATGACCGCGTCAACCCGACCAAGGGCGGCAAAGTAGGCGCCAATGTATTTCTTGGTGGAATAGCAGAACATTTCCACGGCAAGCTGGGCGTTTTTGTCTCCGTTGGCGGTCATGGTGTGAATGTCGCGCATGTCGTTGCTGCCGCAAATACCCTTCAGGCCGCTCTGTTTGTTCAGAATGGCGTCAACTTCGGCAAATGACTTGCCTTCCGCCAGCCCGATGTAGGTGAGCACTGCCGGGTCGATATCGCCGCAACGCGTGCCCATGACCACCCCGGCCAGGGGGGTAAGGCCCATGCTGGTATCCACGCACTTGCCGTTTTTCACAGCGGAAATGGAGCAGCCGTTGCCAAGGTGGCAGGTGATGCAGTTGAAGGAATCAAAGGGCTTGTTCAAAAGGCGGGCCGCTTCTTCGGCAACAAAGCGGTGCGAGGTGCCGTGAAAGCCGTAGCGGCGCACTTTGAGATCGTCGTAATACCGCTGCGGAATGGCGTAGCGGTAGGCTTTGGGCGGCATGGTGGCGTGAAATTCCGTGTCGAAAACCGCAACCGAGGGGGCAAAGGGCAGAAGTTTTTGCGCCACTTCAATGCCTTGCAGGTTGCTGGGGTTGTGCAGGGGGGCGAGGGGGGAAAGCTCGATGATGAGTTTTTTGACCTCGTCTGTCACCATGCAGGATTCCTGCAGGGCTTCGCCACCCTGTACGGTACGGTGGCCCACGGCGGAAATTTCGCGCAGGTCGGAGAGTACGCCCCATTCCTTGTCCACCAGCAGGCTCATCACCTGCTCAAGCCCGGCGGTATGGTCGGCAAAGGGCCGTTCCTGGGTGAATTTTTTCTCTGTGGCTGTTACCTTGTGGATGATGTTGCCCACTGTTTCGCCAATGCGTTCGACAAGACCGGAACAGAGGGCCGTGCTGGTGTCCATGTCCAGCACCTGATATTTAAATGAAGAACTGCCGCAGTTGATAACAAGAATTTTCATATGGTTACCTGTGAGGGAGTAATGGGTTTATGAGAAATACCGGTGTGCCTTTTTTGGGCTTGCCCCCTGCCCCCGCCAAAAGGGGGCAAGGGGCATAATGCCCGCCGGTAATGCAAAGCGGAAGTTCCGGAGGGGCGGGGCCCCTCCGGAAAAAGCACCCGCCCTTTCTCTTACGCCTTTTTTTCGGCCTGGGCCTGGAGGGCGGTGATGACCACGGTGTTCACAATATCCGGCACGGTGCAGCCGCGCGAAAGGTCGTTCACCGGCTTGTTCAGCCCCTGGAGCACCGGCCCGATGGCCACGGCCCCGGCAGCGCGCTGCACGGCCTTGTAGGTATTGTTGCCCGTGTTCAGGTCAGGGAAAATGAACACGGTGGCGTGGCCGGCAACCTTGCTCTCCGGCAGTTTGGTGCGGGCCACATCGGCGTCAATGGCGGCATCGTACTGAATGGGGCCTTCAAGGAGCAGTTCGGGGGCCAGTTCGCGGGCAATGCGCGTGGCCTCTTTCACGATATCCACATCGGCGCCCTTGCCGGAGGCTCCGGTGGAGTAAGAGAGCATGGCAACCCTGGGTTCAATGCCGAATACCTCGGCTGTGCGGGCAGAGCTTATGGCAATGCTGGCAAGCTGTTCCGGTGTGGGGTTGGGGTTGACGGCGCAGTCTCCGAACACCAGCACCCGGTCTTTCATGCACATGAGGAACACGGAAGAAACAATGGGCGTGTTGGGCTTTGTCTTGATGAATTCAAAGGCCGGACGAATGGTATGGGCTGTTGTGTTGATACTGCCTGAAACCATGCCGTCCGCATCGTCAAGGTGGACCATCATGGTGCCGAAATAGGTGGGGTCGCGCATGGTGTCCATGGCCTGTTCAAGGCTGATGCCCTTGGCTTTTCGCAGTTCAAAGTATTTTTCGGCATAGGGCTGGAATTTGGGAGACATGCCCGGCTGGATGATTTTGGGGGAAAGGTCGAGGCCAAGCTCGGAAATCTTGTGGGCAATGGCATTGGCGTCGCCAAGCAGGATGATATCGGCAACGTTTCTGCGGCAAAGCACGTCGGCGGCACGCAAAATGCGTTCTTCGGCCCCTTCGGGCAGAACAATGCGCATCTTTCGGGCGGCCGCCCGCTCAATAAGGTTGTATTCAAACATCTTGGGCGAAATCTTTTTGACATTCATGTCAACAAGCCGCCCGGCCAGTTGGCGCTGTTCGACATATTTTTCAAAGTGGCCAAGGGCCGTATTGATCTTGCGGGAGTCGTGCGGTTCAATGCGCCCGTACAGGCGGCTCAGAACGTCTATGCACTGGGAGGTGTTCTTGTTCATGGAAATGACAGGCACGGACAGTTCGGCCAGGCCGTCGAGCAGGCGTTTTACCCCTGAAGAGAGCTTGATGCCCCCGGTGAGCACAATACCGGCAATATCGGGGTAGGCAGAGGAAAGGCGCGAGGCAATGCTCGCGAGGATAATGTCCTCCCGGTCGCCAGGGGTGATGATAACCTGGCCCTTGTCCAGATATTTCATGAAGTTGCCCACGTTCATGGCAGCGATGAGGAAGTCGTCCACCAGGGTGTCCATGGCCTTTTTGCCATAGAGAATGTCGCCGTTCAGCCACTTGCACACATCGTTCATGGTGGGCCGGCCAAGGTCGGGTTCTTCGGGCAGCACGTAGGAAAGGAGCACGTCTCCCGAGCTGTTGTCCGCATGAAGGGCCTTGGCAAGAGTTACGGCTTCCGTCGGGGTCAGGCCCGACCTGTTCACAATGCAGGCGGTGACCTCAATGGTGCGGCCTGTCATGTAGTCCAGGGTATTCTGGGTGGTGTCCTGAACTTCTTCAAGGGTTTTGCCATGGGCGTTGCTTACTATGAGCACGGGGCAGCCAAGGGCGTCCGCGATGTCGGCGTTCAGTTCAAATTCAAAGGGCGCGTCTTTGCCAAGGCAGTCGGTGCCTTCGCACAGCACAAAGTCGTATTTGGATTCCAGGTTCTTGAATTTTTTTAAAATCTGGTCAAAGAGCGCTTCTTTGCCGCTCTTGTTGATGAGGTTCCGGGCCTCGTTCAAGGTAAAGGCGTAGCAGTCGTCATAGGGGGTGTCTATTTCAAAATGCGACAAAACAAGGTTTATATCGTGGTCTTTGCGCATGGCGTCCGAAGGCTGGGCTATGATCGGCCTGAACAGGGCCACCTTGCGAACGTTTTTGAGCAGGAGCTGCATGAGGCCAAGCACTATTGCCGATTTGCCGCTCTTTGCCTCTGTTGTGGTAATATAGAGACTTTTCACCATAATCCCCTCCTGTTGTATATGATCTGAACCGTAATTCGGCTCTGTTAATCAAGTAATACGCAAAACACTGTTCCCGGCTGGCCGTCCCGCCTGAAGCCCCTGCACCCTATTTCTCGAGGCGGCAAGGGGAAAATGCAACAAGGGCACCCACGGCGAAAGCCAGCGCACCTGTGTTCAATTTCTGCAATAAAGCAGCTTTATAGGTATAATACCAGAGAAAATGGTGCAAGTATTCTTTTTCACAACCTGCCATTTTCTTCTTGGGCCTGCAAAAAGGCGGCAATGCAGATGGCCCCGGCCTGGGCGACATTCAGTGAATCAAATTCCCTTTGCATGGGAATGCCGAGCAGAAAATCGCAGCGTTTCAGGTGGGTTTGCGGAATTCCCGTCTCTTCGCTTCCCAGAACAAGCAGGGCCGGAAAGCGGGGAGAAAGGGAAAACACCGAGGCAGTTTCCGGGGCCTTTGTCCCTGTTTCGTTTGTGGGGGAGGCGGCCCCGTACAGGGTGAAGCCGAGTTTTTTCGCGGCATCAAGGGCCTGGCCGATATTGCCGGGCCGGGCTACCGGAAGTTTTTGCAGGGCCCCGGCAGCGGCCTTCTGCGCGGCCATGCCAAGGTACACGCCGTTATGGCGCGGCACTATCAGACCCGCGCCGCCGAGGGCGTAGAGGGTGCGGGCAAGGGTTCCGGCATTGCCGGGGTCTTGCACGCCATCAAGCACGACAATGAGGGGCAGGGGGGCGTCCATGACCGAATCGAAGAGGGCGTCCAGATCGACAAACCCGGCTTCAAAAAGGCGGGCGACCACTCCCTGGGTTTTGCCTGGAAAGAGTCGGGAAAAGGCCTCCCCTTCCATCAGGGAAAAACGGACACCGTTTTTGCGGCAACCATCGAGAATTTCATCCATTTCACTGCCGTGCCGCCCCTTTCGCAAGTATACGGCGTCAATCTGCCCCGGCGAATTCTGCAAAAATTCGAGCACTGGCTTGACGCCCGGAAGCAGGGGCGGGCCTTCGGGCGGTTCGCCCTGCACGCCCTGCTCACCCTGCACGCCCCGATCGGGCCTGTGGGGCAAGGGGCCGCTGCCGCGCGGGGCCTTGTGCGGGGAAGGGGTGTTCCTGTGCTGGGGGGTGCTGCCCGCGCGGAAGGGGCGTTTTTCAGGCCCTCTGCCGGGCTGGCGCTCGGAAGAACGGCGGGCGCTTGTGGGGGAATCCATGTTTTTTTCTGGCGGGTTCATTGTGTTCATCCGGTTATGTATTGAACGATAGTTCATGTTCAAGAGGAAACAGGCCGCCGTGGTGGCTGCCGCGCATGGGAAGGCCTTGGCGAAATAGCCCAACACCGGCAAAACGGCAGGCTTGCCTCGGCAGGAAACATGCGCTATCGTTGTCAGTCTCTTCACCGTTTTCCGTACCCTTTGGCGGGGTGCATTGCAAGGGATAAAACCGGGCATCGCGCCCCGCTCCTTTCAAGGTGAAATTGCCCCAAACTGTTCACGCGCCTGCAAGCGCCCACCCATTCGAGGTCTGCATGCTTTCAGCTTCCCGGTTCCGTTTTCTCTCTCTTTTGCTGCTCTTTGTGGTGCTTGCGGCATCGGCCTGTGCCACGCGCAAGGACTACAACGAACTGGACAAATACAGGCCGGATGAAGAGGAACTCATAGATTTCAACTACACCCCGCGTGATGACGGCCAGTCGCTGACCTCGGCGGAAGAGAGGGCCTTTCGCACCCTGGGCGAGCTTGACCGCAACCTCTCGCAGGAAGAAACCGCCATTGTCGAGCTGCACTTCAAATATTTCGTGCATGAGCGGCGCGGCACCTTTGAGCGGTTCCTCGGGCGCACAGTCCGCTTCCTGCCCCACATGCAACTGGCCCTGCGCGAGCGCGGCATTCCCGAAGACGTGGTGGCCCTTGCCATGGCCGAAAGCGGCGGCAACCCCAACGCCATTTCCCCGGCCGGGGCCGCTGGCCTCTGGCAGTTCATGCCTTTTACCGGCCGCAAATATGGCCTTGCGGTCAACTCATGGATAGACGAACGCCGCGACCCCTTCAAGGCGACCTATGCGGCGGCAGACTACCTGCTGAAACTGTACGGCGATTTCAAAGACTGGCGGCTTGCCATTGCCGCCTACAACGCGGGGGAAGGCAAGATAGGCCGGGCTGTCGAACAGGCCGGTTCGCGCAACTTTTTCGATATTTGTCGCCTTGGCCCGACCCTTGACACCAAGACTCGCCTGAAGCCGGAAACCATGGACTATGTGCCCCGCGTCATTGCCATGGCCAAGATCATGCGCAACCTGAAACGTCTGGGCTTTCCCCCGCCCACGGGCGCTGAAGCCTACAGCCTCAACCCCGTGACCCTGCCGCCCGGCACCAACCTTTCGGCCCTTGCCCGCAGTGTCGGGCTGACCTGGGACGAATTCCAGAGCATGAACCCGGCCTTTCGCCGCACGGCCAGCCCGCCCACAACCGAAACCACGGCCTATGTGCCGCCGGACAAGATGGCCGAGGTGAGCGGCTGGCTTCAGTCTCCCGATTCCCGCAGCTTTGCCGGGTGGACGGAACACACGGTTCGCAAGGGCGATTCCATTGCCTCCATTGCCCGCAAGCACAAGATTTCCACCAAGGCCCTTACCGAGGCCAACGGCTTTAGCAAGCTGCCAAAGCCCGGTTCGGTCATTCTCATTCCCAAGGGCGGGGCTTCGGTGGAGCCTGTCATGTCAGCCATGGCCGAAAAGGGCAGCAGGGCCCAGCACCCTTCGGGCAAGTATGCGGTGCAGGCGGGCGATACCCTTTTCTCGCTGGCCCACCAGTGGGGCACCTCGGTTGAGAGCATCCGCGAGGCAAACCGCCTTGGCAAGAGCAATTCCCTGCGCATAGGCCAGCGTCTTTCCGTGCCCGGCGACAGCAAAAAACCGCCGGCGGGCGAAACCCGTTCCTCCAGCGGGGCCGCAAAGGGCGGCCTTTCCGGGGCCTATACGGTGAAGCCCGGAGATACCCTTGGCGGCATTGCCGCATCCACAGGGGTTTCCACCGGTATGCTGTGCCGCCTGAACGACCTGACGCCCCAATCCACCCTGCGCATCGGGCAGACGCTTCTGCTTTCCCCTGACGGGGAGGAGACCCCCGCGCCCAAGGCTGCGGCCCCTGCGCCCAGGGCTGCGGCTCCCGCGCCCAAGGCTGCGGAACAGCCCGTAAAGGCCGCCCCGAAAGCACCCGAACCCGAGGCAGCCAAAGAAGCCCCCAAAAAGCCCGAGGCGGGCAAGCCCGCACCGCAGAAGGGCAAGACCATAACCGTTGCGCCGGGCGATACCCTGTATTCACTGGCCCGCAAGAACAATACCACGGCGGACAAGATTGCAAAGGCCAACGGGCTGAACCAGAAAACACCCATCAAGCCGGGGCAGAAACTCAAATTGCCATGAGAGTATGGATAACGCAGACAACGAAGGGCAACACGGCACGTACCGGACAGTTGCCAATTATATAGAGGGGCTCAAGCGTTCTCCCACCCTTGGGCCGCAGCTCACCTGCCACACCATCCTGCCCGGCCGGGAGGCGAGCTACGCCGCTGTGGTCCGCCCCTGGCCCAGAGCCATGCAGAACCTGCTGGAAGCCAACACTATTTCGGCCCTCTACACCCACCAGTGCGCGGCCATAGACTCCATTCGGGCCGGGAAAAGCGTGGTGGTCGCCACGCCCACGGCCAGCGGCAAGTCCCTTGTCTACAATTTGCCGGTCATAGAGCGGTTTTTGCACGACCCGGACGCCAAATCCCTGTACCTTTTCCCCCTGAAGGCTCTGGCCCAGGATCAGCTTGCCGCCTTTTCCGCCCTGACCGCCCACTGGCCGACAGAAGCGCGGCCTGCCGCCGCCGTGTACGATGGCGACACCACCCCGCATTTCCGCAAGAAAATACGCGAAAACCTGCCCGCCGTGCTCTGCACCAACCCGGAAATGCTGCACCTTGCCCTGCTGCCGCACCACGCCCTGTGGGCCACCCTCTTTGCCGGGCTCTCCTTTGTTGTGGTGGACGAGGCCCACACCTACCGGGGGCTTCTGGGCTCGCACATGGTGCAGGTGTTCCGCCGCCTGCTGCGTATTGCCGCCCTGTACGGGGCAAACCCGGCCTTTGTGTTCTGTTCCGCCACAGTGGGAAACCCGCAGGAACTGGCCCACAAGCTCACGGGCGTTGAACCTGTGCCCGTGCTTGAAAGCGGCGCGCCCCAGGGCCAGCGGCACTACCTCTTTCTGAACCCCGAAGACAGCCCGGCAACCACGGCCATTGCCCTGTTGAAGGCGGCCCTTGCGCGGGGCCTGCGCACCATTGTCTATTGCCAGTCGCGCCGCATGACAGAGCTGATAAGCCTGTGGGCGGCCCAGGGCAGCGGGCCGTATTCCAAAAAAATCAGCGCGTACCGGGCCGGGTTTCTGCCCGAAGAACGGCGGGAAATAGAGGCCCGCATGAATTCCGGCGAGCTGATGGCCGTTATTTCCACCAGCGCCCTGGAACTGGGCATTGACATCGGCTCGCTCGATCTCTGCATTCTGGTGGGCTACCCCGGCACGGTCATGGCCACCCTGCAACGGGGCGGGCGCGTGGGGCGCAAGCAGCAGGACTCGGTCGTCATTCTGGTGGCCCAGGAAGATGCTCTTGACCAGTATATTGTGCGCCACCCGGAAGAATTTTTCAGCCGCCCGCCGGAAAACGCGGTGCTGAACCCCCACAACCCGGTCATCGTGGCCCGGCACCTTGCCTGCGCGGCAGCGGAACTGCCCCTGCGCCCCCTTCGTGCGCCCGATTCCCTCTGGCTTTCAGGGAAAACCGCTGCGGTTGCCGCGGCAATGGAATACGAGGGAAGCCTTCTCCGCTCGGCAGACGGCGCGGAGCTTGTTTCGGCCCGCAAACGCCCCCAGCGCGAGGTTTTTTTGCGCGGTACGGGCAATACGGTCACCATTGTGGATGGCGAGGGCGAGCTTGTGGGCAGTGTGGACGGCATCCGCGCCCAGCGCGAGGCCCACCCCGGCGCGGTCTACCTGCACCGGGGCGAATATTACGAGGTGCAGGCCCTTGACGTTCCCGGCGGCAGGGCTTTGGCCCGCAAACACCGCCCGCCCTGGTACACAAGGGCGCGCAGCACGAAGGATACGGACATTCTTTCTGTGGAGCAGGGCCGGGTGGTTGGCGGCATGGCCCTTCAATTTGGCACCCTGCGCGTGACCGACCTTGTCACCGGCTATGAAAGACGGGCCGCTTCGGGCGGGCACCTGCTGGGGGTCACGCCCCTGAACTTTCCCCCGGTCATATTTGAAACCGAGGGCTTCTGGTTCATGGTGCCCACAGCCTCGCAGCACGCGCTGGAAGAGGCGAAAATGCACTTCATGGGGGCCATTCACGCCCTTGAACACGCGGTTATCGCCATTACTCCCCTGCTGGTGATGACCGACAGGAACGACCTTGGCGGCATTTCAAAGCCCATGCATCTGCAAACCGGCATGTCCACCATTTTTGTGTACGACGGGGTTCCGGGCGGGGCGGGCCTTTCGCGGGAAGCCTTTGCCAGGGCGGAAGAACTCTTTCCCAGGGTGGCCGAACTCATTGCCTCCTGCCCCTGCGAACTTGGCTGCCCGGCTTGTGTCCATTCCCCCAAATGCGGTTCGGGCAACAGGCCCATGGACAAGGAGGGCGCGCTTTTCCTGCTCCGCTCCATGCTGAGCCCAGGCCCCGAAAAGGTGGCCGAGGCCCAAAGGCTGCTCGACCAGCCCATTGAGTTTCCCGATACCCCGGTTATGGTGCGGCCCGAAAGCATAAGCACCGGGGAAACGGCAACGGAACCCTTCCCGGCGGACGCGCCCCGGGCCCGGCCCGAAGCCCTGGGCGAAGAGACCCTGCACGAAAGGCTGGCAGCCCTCTATTCCGGCCTTCTTGCCGCAGAAACGGCAAAACACCGGGTTTCAGCCCCGGCAGGGGGCTATGCCCTGTCTGGACAAAGCCCTGCCCTGCCGGATACACTGCACCCTCGGCAGGTGGAATTTCTTCACGCGCAAACCATGAACACAGGCCACAGCGGCCGTACAGGGCAGGCAATGGGGGGAAACCCGTATACTCCGGGGCAGAAACTGCCCGAACACTTTGGCGTGCTGGATGTGGAAACTCGGTACAGCGCAGGCGAGGTTGGCGGCTGGAACAGGGCTGACCGCATGGGCGTAAGCATTGCCGTGCTGTACGATTCCCGCTCGGACGCTTTCACGGCCTATACCCAGGAGGAAATTCCGGCCATGGCCGCGCGGCTGGCCGAGCTTCCCCTGATCATCGGCTTCAATATCCGCCGCTTCGACTATGCTGTTCTCGCTCCCCACGCGCCGCAGTGCTCCTTTGTGACCCTGCCCACCCTGGATATGCTTGATTGCGTCTACAGGCAACTTTCCTACCGCATTTCCCTGGACACAATCGCCTCGGCCACCCTTGGCGAAGGCAAAAGCGCCAGCGGCCTTCAGGCCTTACAGTGGTGGAAGGAACAAAGGCTCGACCTCATAGAGCAGTATTGCCGCAAGGATGTTGAAATAACACGGAACATCTTTCTCTATGGCCGGGAGAACGGCCATGTGCTCTTTGTGAACAAGGCAGGTCAGAGCGTGCGCGTGCGCGCCCTCTGGTGTGACAAAACCGGCCTGCAAGCAACCGATATGGGGCAGAAATGACCATTCCCGGCACCTTTACCGTATCACATACCGATGGCAAGGCCCGCCGGGGCAGGCTGGTTACAGCGCACGGGGTGGTGGAAACCCCCATTTTCATGCCCGTGGGCACGGTGGGCAGCGTCAAGGCCATTGCGCCGGACGATCTCTTCGCCCTTGGGGCGGAAATAATCCTTGGCAACACCTACCATCTCTATCTCCGGCCCGGAGACGAGCGCATTGCCCGGCTGGGCGGCCTGCATGATTTTGCCGCCTGGCCCCGCCCCATTTTGACGGACAGCGGCGGCTTTCAGGCCTTCAGCCTTTCGGAACTCAGCAAATTTCGCGAAGAGGGGGTGGAATTCCGCTCGCACCTCGACGGCTCAAAGCACCTCTTTACCCCGGAAAAAGTGGTGCAGATTCAGCGCAACCTCAATTCCGACATCATGATGGTGCTGGATGAATGCGTGCCCTGGGAAACCGGGTATGACTACACCGCGAAATCCATCAAACTGACCACCCGCTGGGCCCTGCGCTCCCGCGCAGCCCTTCCCGCAGGGCCGAACCTGCTCTTTGCCATCACCCAGGGCGGCTTTTTCGCCGATTTGCGAACCGCCTCGGTGGAAGAACTGGGCGGCCACGATTTTGACGGCTTTGCCATAGGCGGGCTTTCGGTGGGCGAACCCAAGCAGGTCATGCACGAGCTTCTGGCCCACACCGCGCCGCAGCTTCCGGCGCACAGGCCGCGCTACCTCATGGGCGTGGGAACCCCGCTGGATATTGTGGAAGGCATAGCCCACGGGGTGGATATGTTCGACTGCGTTCTGCCCACGCGCAACGCCAGAAACGGCACCCTGTACACCTCTGTCGGGAAAATCAATATCAAGCGCAAGGAATTTGCCGAAGATCAGGGGCCGCTGGACCCGGCCTGCCCGTGCTACACCTGCCGCAC
>JGI994J12354_10003029_pt1 | contig 15963 bp, 14 predicted proteins | sample IntmicLarv3ML3BL_FD_12354 | JGI IMG/M metagenome (IMG submission 12354) | reverse complement strand
TGCTAATGGACTGTCATTAACCATAAATTGCATAGCAATAGTCGGCTCTGATATTTTTTGAAATGGTATAGCAACAGGATTTTCAGGCGAACAAATTGTATCTCCTATATGAATATCTGCTATACCAGAAATAGCCACGATAGAACCTATGCCAGCAGAACTTACCTCAACCTTATTTAATCCCTCAAATTCATAAAGTTTACTAATTCTAACTCTCTGCTTTTTATCAGGATCATGATGATTTAAAAGTACACACTCTTGATTAACTTTTAATTCACCATTATCAACTTTACCTACACCAATTCTGCCAACATATTCATTATAATCTATTGTACTTATAAGCACCTGAACAGCTTCATCTTTATCGCCCTCTGGAGCAGGAATTGTATTAATAATAGTTTCAAATAATGGTTCCATGGTTTCTGATTCATCTTCTAAGTTAAGCATAGCATAACCATTTCTGGCAGACGCAAATACAAACGGACAGTCAAGCTGTTCATCTGATGCATCAAGGTCCATAAGAAGTTCTAATACTTCATCTATAACTTCATCTGGTCTTGCCTCTGGTCTATCAATCTTATTGATACAGACAATAACTGTCAAATCTAATTCTAACGCTTTTCTAAGCACAAACTTAGTTTGAGGCATAGAGCCCTCATAAGCATCAACTACAAGTACTACACCATTAACCATTTTAAGTACACGCTCCACTTCACCGCCAAAGTCTGCATGTCCTGGTGTATCAATAATATTAATCTTAGTATCTTTATAAGAAACTGCTGTATTTTTTGACAATATAGTAATTCCACGTTCTCTTTCTATATCATTAGAATCCATTACACGTTCTGCTACCTCTTGGTTTGCACGAAATACACCGCTTTGTTTTAAAAGCTGATCTACCAATGTAGTTTTACCATGGTCTACGTGGGCAATAATAGCAATATTTCTTATATCTTCTCTTTTTTGTTTCATATAAATTTTCCTACTTTCTATTGGTATAAAATATGTCATAATAAGCATAATGAATACTATGTTTTAAACAATAATAAACTTTATTACTTTATAAGAAATTCCTTCCTAATAAGGCAATAACACTTCTTCAAATATCACTGCTGCGACTGCCGCAGACTAAAGTTTACAATACAAAACTCTTTATTCTTTACATTAAAAAATGTCCGACTATGCGGACACTATAATTACATAATAAACTATTGTAACACATTTTTTTTAAAATGCAAACATTTTAGCTTTCTTTTAAAAATTTCTGTTAAACACTAAAGAAAAAAATATATACTCTACACTGTTTTTTGACATACTTTAAAATATCACTGTCAAAACTTATATATGTACTCTACACTGTTCTTTAGCATACTGAACCTTTAGATATCACTAAAATTCACTTTAATAATTAACCTTTAATAATCCTGCTAAGATGACACAAAACATTTTCATATAAATTAAAAATAAATATATTACTTCCAGCAATTACATATATCACCCTCTAATTTATCATTATCACATTGACTGCATCTTTTTCTTATATTAACAGTTATATCCTCACCTTTTATATATCCCTCAGATATAAGCTGTTTTATCATAGCTTCATACCATGCTCCAGGTTCAACTTCTACTTCCTTACCATTATCATCAGCAAAATATACTTTACCGCCATTTAAAACCGCATCGCATACAATTTGATAAACCTGATGTCTGCTCACTGCCCCTATATCTTCTAGGGTTCTAATCATTCTATAAACAGTTGCTATACCCACATTAGGATCTTTTTTTCTAACCTCATAATATATTTCCTTACAACAAGAACATTTATTTTCCAGTATAATCTCTATAATAAGCTTTCTCTGCGCAGTAATTCTACAGCCTTTCATTCTAAGTTCTTTTATAATGCTGGCTTTTTGTGATTCCATATCCCAACTCTTATCTATAACACTTATAGTTTCATCTTTATCTATAGTCAATAGTTTTACCTCCAATCTTTATAATCACAGTTTTAACCAATAGTATATTAACATACATGTAAGAATTACATTAAACTTCTATCTCTTTTACTTCTAAAATAGTATAAATTAATATAAGCATATGCTAACTCACTTCTTAATTATATATTATAATGCACTATAAAAATTGTCAAGAAATATCTTAATAAATAGTTTTGCTTACTAAAATTCACTTAACTCATAATAACCGCTATTGTTACAATATACTACTTATACAATACTTTATAATCCCTTTAATTTTCTTACTATATTAAAATTTTTAAAAGCACAATAGAGTTTCGCAAGCGAAACTCTCGCCTGCGGCGGTCGCAATTTGCGACATCTACATTGTACGCCACAGTGTGCTCCACCAGAGGTTTTTTATGTAATAGAAAAATTTCCTATTTATAACAAAAAACATAATCTAAATATAATTCAAATTTAATATTTAGACTACATTTTTATTATAATATTTTTTATCTTTTTCTTATTATTTCATACTAACTTTAATTCTTTTTCTTTAAATCTTATTAGATAATAACAAGTTCTTTAAAAATTTTCAAATTTAATAATAACATTAATTATAAATCTGCTAATGCCTTGCCAAGTTCAATACATTTTTCCTCTGTTTCTAAATCAGGTTCTCCAAGAACAGTAATTCCTTCACCTAAAACAATATTAGCACCAGCATTTTTAATACGTTCTTCAAAATCTCTCATCCACTCACAGTTTCCCCAACCATATGAACCAAAAAGTCCAATATTTTTACCGCTTGCAATAGTTTCTACTTCTGCCACAAATGGCTCCATTAAGTCTTCTTCTAATACTTCATCTCCCATTGACGGACAACCAAGTGCAAATGCTGTCACATCTTTTAAATCATCAGAAGATGCAAAAGAAACCTCTGTAACTACTGCTTCTGCACCAGCTTCTTGAATCCCATTAGCTATAAAATTAGCCATAGCCTCTGTATTTCCTGTTCCGCTCCAATATATAACCATAACCTTACTCATGTTAGACCTCCTGTCTTGTTAAGTTGTTTAAAATATATAATTACTTATTTGCATGTATAGACTTTTATTCAAGCATATCATAAATTATTAATATAACTTTTTACTAAAATATAAATATTAAATCAAAATTACAGTTAGACTGCATTTTCATCTATTTCTTTAAAAATATCCTCTCTAATAATTTTTCTGATAATGTTACTTCCCCCTTGATAATATATAACATGCCTCAAACCAATATTTTATCAAAATATAAAAATCAGCTATTTAACATTATACTACACCTGTAAATCTCTATAAGTTTTCACTTTCATATAACATACCATACAATAAGAAAGCTTTCAATTATAATTATTGATATAAAATCTCAATAGCTATAATCAAAAGCTTATTTAGCATTGTAAAACTATTCTTATATTTTATACACTAAGAATTATACCGCCATCATTAGCATACAGTGTAGATACACCTGCCATATTCACAATATATACATTTTTAAACTTTTTATGTTTTAACATTTCATTCTTAACATACTCTGCACGTTCCAAACAATTACAATGTGATATTCCAAGTGTTTTATTTTCAGGGTTAATAATTCTTTCACCTGCATACTTACACATTTGAGCGAGAGCCTTATTAATACCCCTAGCTTGGTCCATTTTTTCTATTACACCCTTTTTAGCAGTCATTATAGGCTTAATATTAAGTGTTGTGGCAAAAAATGCTTGCAACCCTGTCATTCTTCCATTTTTTCTCAAAGTATCTAAAGTTTCTAATACAAAAAAGATTTTATTTTCCTCATTAAACTCATGCGCCTTTTTTACAACTTCTTCAAAACTTAGTCCCATTTCACAAAGTTCTTGTATTTTAAATGCCAATAAACTTTCTGAAACTGACGCACCTTCTGCTGAAAACACCTCTATATTTTTATGACCATATTCTTCTATATACATCTCCTTAGCGAGTCTAGCACTATTATAAGTACCGCTAAGAGGCTGTGCCAATGTGACTACAAATATATCTTCATCACCTTTATATGCATTCATAAAATCTTCTGGTGATGGACAAGCTGATTTGGCAACTTCTGTACTTTCCTTACATCTTCTAATAAAATCTAATTGATCAAATGTATCATCATCAATAAACTTTACGCCTCCTACACTAAGAGTAAGCGGAATACTTACAAACCTCGAATCCCGCTTATACTCCTCTGTTAAATCACAACAACTATCTACAACTAATTTATATTTAATATTACCCATAATACAACACTCCAATACATAGTTTTAATTACTATATATTATCATACCGAAAATAATATCGTCAATAGTTTTTCTCTACATTTAATAGAATTTTGTACTATTTTATATGTTTTATGGTAATATTACTATTTATTGGCTAATTCAAACATTATTTCATTACTTCTTTGAACAAATCCAGCCATTCTGTCAGGTGTTAGTGAACCATGATTTATAAGAGCCAAATCGTATAATTGTTCACATATTTTCCCTGAAAGTTCTCCCTTAGTATCCTCTAAAATATATTTTACTAATTCATGTCCAGCATTTAACACTAAGGTTTTAGACTCTCCGCCAAACATTGATGGGTCCATACCATGCATATTATACATTTTCATCATTTCCTGCATACGTCTTGACTCTTCTGAAAGCACTATTACAGATGCAATATTATCTTGTTTAAGTTTACTTAATTTTATAGTCGGCGCTTTATCTCCCATAACTTTTTTGAATAATTCAGTCAAGGTTTCTTTATTTTCTTCCATTGCCTTAACTTCATCTTCACTTAATTCTTCTTTAAATGCATTATCTATATCAGCATCTATACGCTTAAATTTAAGTTTATCATTTTTTTGTTCCATATGAGTAACAAAGGTATTATCAATACTATGTGTAAGTAACACCGCATCTACGCCTTCTTCTTTAAACATAGAAATATATTGACTTTGCTCATTTTTATCTGTTACATAAAATATTGTATTTTCATGTTTTTCTTTATTCTTCTCTAAACATTCTGGAAGAGTAAGGTATTCATCTGAAATATTTTTATACAATATATAATCATTCATTTTCTCAAAGAATTTTTCGTCCTTTATACAGCCATATTTTATAAATGGATTGATATCATCCCAATATTTTTCATATGATTCTTTATCGGTCTTACACATACCTGACAGCCTATCTGCTACCTTTTTAGTAATATAATCAGAAATTTTCTTTACAAATCCATCGTTTTGTAATGCACTTCTTGATACATTAAGAGGTAAGTCCGGACAATCAATAACACCCTTTAATAACATTAAAAATTCTGGTATAACTTCCTTGATATTATCAGCAATAAATACCTGATTATTATATAATTTAATAGTTCCCTCTATTCTGTCATATTCTGTATTAATTTTAGGGAAATATAATATACCTTTTAAATTAAATGGATAATCCATGTTCAAATGTATCCAAAATAGCGGTTCTTTATAATCATTAAATACTTTTCTATAAAATTCTTTATATTGTTCTTCTGTACATTCATTAGGATGCTTAGTCCAAAGCGGTGCAGTATCACTTAGTGATGGATTTCTTTTTTCTATTTTAAACTGCTTTTTAGCAGGCGATGTTTCTACTAATTCCTTAGTTCCATCTTCTTTTTCTGTTTCCTCTACAACTGCCTCTTTTATAATTTCTTCAACTACTACATCACTGTCAAGACATTCATCTTCATCTATAGTCTGATATTCTGCTTCCTTATCTTCCATTTCCAAATATATTTCAACTGGCATAAATGAGCAATATTTTTCGATAACTTCTTTAGCTCTAAATTCATTTACAAACTCTGTACTATCTTCATTTACATATAATGTTATAGATGTTCCGCAAGTTTGCTTAGTGCCATCGGACATTTCATATTCTGTACCGCCCTCTGACTCCCAATGAACTGCTTTAGACCCTGCTTTATAAGAAAGACTTTCAATAACTACCTTGTCAGCGACCATAAATGCTGAATAAAATCCAAGACCAAAATGACCTATTATCTGATCTTCATTTGTTTTGTCCTTATATTTCTCAAGAAAATCCTTAGCACCTGAAAAAGCAATCTGGTTTATGTATTCATTAATTTCATCTTCATTCATACCTATACCATTATCTGCAAATGTTATAGTTTTTGCTTGTGTATTTACTGTAACTGTTATTTTATATTTTGTATCCTCTGCTGCCTCATATTCACCCATAAGTTCAAGTTTTTTTAACTTAGTTATTGCATCACAACCATTTGATATTAATTCTCTAAAGAATATATCATGGTCTGAATATAACCACTTCTTTATAATTGGAAATATGTTTTCACTGTTAATTGTAAGATTACCTGTTTTGTTTGCCATTATAATATCACTCCTTAAACATTTTTATATTTATATTTTATAATATTAATACCCTTTAATCGACTTGTCAAGATAAAATTAGCACTCAACCATATTGAGTGCTAATAATTTATTATTATTTAATTCTTTCTATAATATCAATCCCATTTTTTTCTAAAAATGACTTTATATATTTATCCCATGTTTGTTCTAAAGTCCTGTCTGTACTAAAATCTTTTCTATTAACACCCGTAATAATAGATAGGCCATTTTTGTCATATCTAATACTAATAAATAAACTATATATATTATCGCTGCTATATGGCAATAAATTATCCTCAAGCCATGATGTCAGCATATTATCTGGGTATTTTAACAGCACTAAAAATGCTATAGGCAAATGTTTGCCCTTTATTAATGAAAAACATATAGGACGAATTTGTTCCCACAAAGAATAGCCAGCAATCTCTTTAACCTCATCTTCTATAAGATTATTGTCATAATATTCTTTCTTAATATTGCCATCAATATGAAATGTATTATATGTAACTACTGAAGCCTCAGCTAATTCAAACCAATCAAACTGATTCCCTGCAAAAAGCAAATCTGTTAATTGCTTTTGACTAGATACCTTAAATGCAAGCATAATCTTCTCCAACTATATAAGATTTCTTATCTTCAAATATTCTATAACCATGCGGGTAGTATTTTCTATTCCTAACACACCGCTATCTATTACCAAATTATAATTACTCATATCTCCCCATGAACCGCCCGTATAATAGCGATAATATTCATTACGAGATTTGTCGTAGCTTTTTATTTTCTTAACAGCTTCTGATTTACTTACCTTTTCATAGTCTATTATAGTTTCAATTCTCTTTTCTTCATCAGCATATATAAATATCCTAGCTACATTTTCCTTACCTTTTAGAACATAATCTGCACAACGACCAACTATAACACAACTTTCTTGAGCTGAAATTTCTTTAATCATCTGTGCTTGAAACATAAATAAGTTTTCATCTGATACTAACTTAGGTCCCTTATTTATAGGCTTTTCTATTGCAGGTTTTAAACTCTTAACTATCTTATACAATAATTTATTGCCTGCCCGCTCATCAGCTAAATGAAAATAAGATTCTCCAATACCGCTTTCATCAGAAACAAGACGCATAATCTCTCTATCATAAAAGTGTATTCCTAGTTCCTTAGCCAATGCCTTTCCAACCTGACGTCCGCCTGAACCATATTGTCTGCCAATAGTTATAGTATATTTATTGTTATTCATAAAAAGACCCCCTTTATTATGTAATAATCTAATACTATTATACTATAAAGGGACTTTTTTTGAAATAGAAATTTATTCAAAATAACTATCAAATATTTCGAAAAATCCCTTTGTTTCCACTATATTCAATTCTGTTTTTTGTATATCCTGCCATAATGATTCATTAAACTGCATTTTTTTTTCTAAAATAAATGTTTCATACTGATTTCTAACACCCTGCATAGCTGCTGCTTCTAACATTATTTCTTTATTAAATTTAGTTGCTTGTTTATCATAAGAATTAATACATTTAATTATATAAAATGCGTCATCTGTTTCTATAAGTCCGCTAATTTCATCATTTTCTAATTTAAACACCTCTGAAAAATATGGAAATTCATTTCTTGCTATTTGTCTTTCATACTCTCTAACATCACTATATTTTTCGGCTAAAATAATAAAATTATCTTCTTCAAGTTTTGAAATGACATCATTTGCAAGTGCCTTTTTTGCTTTAATCTCTTCCTCTGAAAGTTTTTTCTCTATACCTTCATCATTTGTGTGTGTTTTACTTATTACTATTTGTTGTATCTCCATAACTCTGGCATCATCATCACTAATTTCAATATCTGGTTTTTTTAAAATATCTATAATCTTATAAGCTCTATAATATGATGTATATATATTTATAACATCTTCCTTACTAATTGAAAATCTATCTGGTAAATCTGTTTGAAGTGCTAAATAATATTCATTAGCCATAGTTTCAACTTTACTAATTTCTTCTCCATTTAACTCCACTTCCATTTCTATAGCCATTGCTGAAGTTCCTTTGACTTGCTTTAATAATAACAATGTACTTTCGAGCAAAGCTTCTCTGCTTGTTACTTCACCAAAATCAAAATCCCATATTTTTTCAGTATATAACTTTTCATATAACTGCTCATTTGCATTTATTAATATAAGGGCTTCACCTATTGTACATTGTTCCTTTCCCACCATTAAAACATTTCTAGGTGCTAATATCTCGGGTATCATTTCTACTGGACTTTTTTTAAATAAAATCATACATATAGCTGCTATGACTATTACACCTGTAATTATACCTAAAATTATTTTAATATTTTTACCTATAAACTTCATTTTCCCAAAGCCTCCCAATTCTAAAGTTTTCAGTTTTAACTTTCATATATTAAAATTCTGTCAATATTTGAGAAAAACCATTAATATTATCTCTATTTCTGATTTATATTTAAGGCATTTAATTCCCTATATAGACGACTGACTGGAAGTCCCACTACATTATTATAGTCACCCTTAATACCTTTAATAAATACACTAAATTTTCCTTGTATACCATATGCACCTGCTTTATCCATAGGCTCACCTGTAGCTAAATATTTTTCAATATCTAAAACAGATAATTCATTTACAATAACCCTAGTTTCTTCAAAAAAACTTTTTTTCACTATACTGTTCTCTTGTTTTTTAATTATAGTAATACCAGTAAAGACTGAATGTTCCTTTCCTGATATTAACGATAACATTCTTTTAGCATCTTCTGCATTTTTAGGTTTTCCTAATATTTCACTGCCTAAAGAAACTATCGTATCAGCACCTATAATAACACCTGTTAAAACAGTTTCTGCAATTTCTTCTGCCTTTTGTTTCGATAAAGAAATAACTATATCACTAGCTATAATATCGCTCACTATTTCATCTTGTTTACTAGGTATTACCTTAAAATCTGTAGTTATTAATCTTAATAAGTCTTTACGCCTAGGTGATGCTGAAGCTAATATTATATCCATTATCAATTTTCTCCTAATCAATACATATTCTTTATAACAATATATTTATTCCCCAAAAATATACACTTAAAATAATCAAAATTTATAGATATCTTGATTACATTTCACAATACCATATTTATTTTTCAAAATATCTTTCTTTAATAAATAAGATATTTTTACTCACAATAAAACTCGCTCTATGAGCAAGTTTATTTATAATAATTTTAACCTTCCTGCCATTTCATCTAAATCAGGAGGAGTTTTTCTCACCTTAACAAATGTATATAAAAAATCAAACGCATAAATTCCCAACAACATAATAGATATCTCTTTACGCCAGTTCTCTGGAATTTTCATAACTATATTTTCCATAAATCCGCTTAAAAATGCTGTGAAAAATATTCCTAAAAAGCCCCAAGCTACACTGCTTTCAAGACAAATAATTCCTTTATAATTACATAACTTATTGCTATAGTCCCACCAAAGCATACCAAATAGTCTTTTCATAGCATTTGCTGTTATTAACTCCATAGTAGTTGCTATAATTAATGAAGCAATATAAATTATTATTATATTATCTGGAATCTTTGAAAAAATTAATCTTGCCCCCAATGCTCCAAATCCATAAATAATACAAAATGGACTATGTACAAAGCCTCTATTTTTAATAATAGTTCTATTTTCAACTGAAAGCACTATACACTCAAATATGTATCCAAAAAGTGCAAACGCAAAAAACCAAAGTATCATATCATAAATTGTCATACTATCTGGATCCCCTTAAAAAATTAATATAATAAAAATAAGTATAGCTTTAAATGGTAAACTCTTTGTTCATTAAAATTTTTAAATTATTTCTTTGATTTTTATGTAAAACATACCATTAGTGCTACAATAAAACCTAAAATAATACCTGCTGCTACCTGTAATGGTGTATGTCCTACATATTCCTTTAGCAGTTCTGCAAAATCTCCTGCTGGATGACTTTTAGGATAATCTTTAATAAGCAATTTTAATAATACTGATTGTTTTCCTGTTTCTCTCCTAACTCCCATTGCGTCATACATAACTATCATAGCAAGTATAAATGTTATTGCAAATTCTGATGACGAAGCACCATATATTATAAACGCTGCTGCTGCCATTGCCGTAACTGTAGATGAATGTGAACTTGGCATACCGCCTGCACCCACCAATCTATTTGCATCAAACTTTTTATTTATAATACAATCAATAATAGTCTTTATTATTTGAGCAACTACCCAACCAATTACAGCACTTATAAGCACTTTATTTTCTACCAATTTTTGACCAAGTTCCATTTTACTCTTCCTCTTATCATCTTTTTAAAGCGTTCACACACTTCTAAAATAGTACATACCTTATCAGCATATACAACTACCATTCCTTCTATACTCATCGGCGGAATTATAGTTAACGGCCACATGTGCCTAAGTATTGTATCTTGTTCTATATCATTTAACTCAAATTCGTTATTAGCATTATTTAATGCTACTCTTGGATGAGTAAACCCATGAAAATGATTTCCAGTTTCCTTGCTATGCGTATGCCAGTCATATAAGAAAAAATCATGTAAAAGCCCTGACCTCGCAGCAGAATCACAATCTAACCCCATCCTTTTACATATTCGATAGCTTAAATATGAAACTTGAATACTGTGCATCTTAGTTGTAGTATCTCCATGCTGAATTATATTATCCATAGAGTTAAATTTTTCATTTTCAAAAATATCTGCTACACATATCATATACTCCACATCTAATATATAATCTTCTTTAATTAAAGAAATATTTTCTATAAGACTATGAAATTCTTCTGCTGAAGATTCAGCATTTAATGTAACATTTTTGTTTATGTACTTTTTATCGCTATTATTTTCTATGCATATGTTATTCATTTATTATTTATGTCGCTCCTTATAAATTATGATATAATCTTTCATACTGCACAGCAGACATATTCCATGAAAAATCTGCCTCCATAGCTCGTTCGACTATTTTATTCCAATTACGTTTTTTATTATAATAAATATGTGCCGCATATTTTATAGTATTAAGCATTTCATGTGCATTATAATTAGCAAAAGAAAAACCTGTTCCCTTATTCTCATATTCATTATAAGATTCAATAGTATCTTTAAGTCCTCCAGTTTCCCTAACAATAGGAAGTGTTCCATATCTCAAGCTCATTAGCTGACTAAGTCCGCATGGTTCAAACAATGACGGCATAAGAAAAGCATCACATGACGCATATATTTTATGTGATATTTCTTCTGAATAGTATATATTAACAGAAACTTTTTCAGGATATTTCCATGCAAAGTGACGGAAAGAATTTTCATACTGTTCTTCACCTGTTCCAAGAACCACAATCTGTATATCTTCCCCGCAAAGTTCCTCCATTACATGATTAACCAAATCAAATCCTTTTTGGTCCGTCAGTCTAGATACTATACCTATCATAAATTTTTTATCATCAACCGGCAAAGACAATGTTTCCTGCAATGCCTTTTTATTTTTCTTCTTAGCAGTCTTATAATCTTCTAAACTATAATTTGCAGATATAAACTTATCTGTCTGCGGATTATATTCACCATAATCTATACCATTTACTATTCCCACAAGATGATTAGAAACAGCATTCATCAGTCCATCTAATCCTTCGCCATAAAATGGTGTTTTAATTTCTTCTGCATAGGTGCAGCTAACAGTTGTAACTAAATCTGCATAAACTACGCCGCCTTTTAAACAGTTAGCATTTTGGTATGACTCTAGTTTATCTGGTACAAAATAACAGTCTGATAAACCCGAAAAATATTGAATAGTTTTAATATCTCCAATACCTTGAAATTTAAGATTATGTATAGTAAATATAGATTTTATCCCTGTAAAAAATTCTCCGCCTTGAAACTCATCTTTTAAATATAATGGAACAAGTCCTGTCTGCCAGTCATGGCAATGCACTACATCTGGTCTAAAGCCAATTACAGGCAATGCTGATAATACTGCTTTTGAAAAGAATATAAACTTTTCTAAATCATCCGCAATTTCACCATAAGGCTTTTCCCCTTGAAAATATTCTTCATTATCAATAAAATAAAAAGTTATTCCATTATATATATATTCCAAAATTCCTACATATCTATCTTTTCCTGCATATGTCATATAAAATTTATCAATATATTTCATTTTACTTCTATATTTTTCAGATATGCACATATATTTAGGTAAGATAACTCTAACATCAAATTCATCTTTATCAAAGTATTTAGGAAGTGAACCTATAACATCTGCAAGACCTCCTGTTTTTATAAAAGGAACAGCCTCCGACGCAACAAATAATATATTTTTCATCTATATTTAATACCTCCAAAAGCCCTAAAATAAACTACGCTATCATTATACATTAATTTTTCTTTTTATAAAAGCATAATTTTTCCGCACAGATTATTTATATAATATTATTATACCCTTACTTGATAATGTATAATATACCTCAAATTAACATTTACTGCTTTTCTATGTTTTATCATCAATCAGTGAAATATATATGTTTTCTCTCTTCTGCCTTGTAATGAATCTAACATGCATGTTTATACAATATCAAGAGATATATTTATATTTATTTCCTTAACTGCATTTTAGTATTATCTGCCATAACTTTCATTTCTTTTGCGTGACCTAGTAAAGCTTCAGTAATCACAGAACCACCCATTAGCCTAGCTAATTCACTTATGGACTCTGTTTCATTCAATCTGTTCACCTGTGTTCTTGTTCCCTTTTCAATAACAGCTTTTTCTATAACAAAGTGAGCATCTGCCATAGCCGCAATTTGAGGCAAATGTGTTATACATATTACTTGCCTAAATTTAGATATAATAACCAGTTTTTCCGCTACCATTTGAGCAGTTCTGCCACTTATTCCTGTGTCAATCTCATCAAAAATTAAACTTGGTATATTGTCACCCTCTGCTAAAACAGTCTTTATTGCAAGCATTATTCTTGAAAGCTCACCGCCAGAAGCAATTTGTGCCAATGGTTTTTTTACTTCTCCTGAATTAGTTGATATTACAAATTCAATATCGTCAAAACCATTATTAGTTGGGGTATTTAATTTATTATAAGAATATCCCAATTCAACATTCATAAAATTAAGTTCTGTCAAACCATATTCTATTTCTTTACATAGCTTAACAGCCGCTTCTTTTCTTTTAAACGATAATTCTTCACAAATTGCTTCAAACTTTTGCTTTATTAGTTCAAATTGCTCTAAAGTTTCTTTCTTTCGTTCTTCATAATTTATTAAAGTATCTAATTCTTTCTTCTTCTCTCCTAATACATTAGTAAGTATATCATATCCTTGCCCATATTTTAAAAATATACTTCTAATTAAATCCAATCTTTTTTCTGTTTCAAATACTAATTCTTCATTAACCTCTAAATTATCAATATATGAAGAAATTTCATATGAAGCCCCTGATAATATGGCTTCTGAGTCCTCTAACTGTTTTTTTATTTCTAAAATATTTTCATCATAATTTGAAACTTCTGTTAATTCCTTTATAAATTTCCCCAAATTATAAAGAATATTTTCATTACTTTCTGCCAGTCCTGTATGTACTAAAGATAGCGCAGAAGCTATTTTTCTTTTGTTCCCGATTTTTTTATATAAAACTTCTAATTCTCTTTCTTCATTTGGTTTTATATTAGCCTGTTCTATCTCATTTATTTCAAAACTTAAAAAATCTTTCTTTCTTTGTCTTTCACTTTCATCACCATTAAAACTTTTAAGCAACTTTTCAAAAGCCTTATATTCCTCATAAGACTTTAATACTCTATCTTTTATTTGTGAGATTTGTACTTCTGCATATCTATCAATAATTTCCATATGTTTGGATTTGTACAACAGAGATTGATGTTCATGCTGTCCATGAATATCAATAAGAATAGATGTAACTTGTTTTACAAAAGAAACAGTTACAGTTTCATTATTTATTTTACATACATTGCGTCCTTGAAATATTTTTCTTGAAATTATAACTTGATTAAATTCATCAGCGTATACATCTATAAGTTTTAACGCCTGATTTTTCTTTTCATCTATTAAAAATACAAGTTCTACATAAGCATATTCTTTGCCTGCTTGAATTATATCTGAATTGACCTTTTTGCCCAAAGCTAGATTAACTGCACCTATCATAATAGACTTACCCGCTCCAGTTTCACCAGTAATTATATTAAGTCCATTAGATAAAGAAATTTCAGCTTCCTCAATCAGCGCCAAATTTTTGACCTGTAAACTAAGAAGCATAACTTTTCCTCACTTTCTTTTATAATATTTTCTTAATCTTATCCATTAAAAACACAGTATCTTCAACACTCCTAACAGCACACATGACAGTATCATCTCCTGCAATACAACCTACCAATTCACTAAAACTCATTGCGTCAAGTGCTGTAGCTACTGCCATTGCCATTCCAGACGCTGTTTTAATAACCAAAATATTTTGAGCCATATCCATACTTTTATATCCATTTTTTAATACTTGAATATAATTCTCACTCATATCACTGGCATGATTTTGCAGTACCACATATCTTTGTTTTCCATTTGCTCCTGCTACCTTAGTAAGTTTTAACTCTCTTATATCTCTTGAAACTGTAGCCTGAGTAACATTAAACCCCTCACTTATAAGCATTTCTGCCAATTCTTCTTGTTTTTCAATTTCAAATTTCCCTATTAATTCAATTATCTTAGTATGTCTTTTAATTTTCATTTTATCCCCTTAAACATCAGCCATTTTATGCCTTAAATTTTGAAAAAAGTTTAATTTATTTAACTTTATCATTTTTACCTTTATATCTGAAGCTGTAATCTCTGCATAGTCCCCTTGCTTTACAGTAACTACATTATCACCATCAAATATAATTGCATGAAGTCCATCTCCTCTATCACTGCAAATTTCCACAGTAATTTTATCTTCTCCTCTAAATACTATACTACCTGGTACCAAAGTATGAGGACATATAGGAGTCATAACAATCATATTGGCTGTAGGTGATACAATAGGTCCGCCTGCTGATAAATTATAGGCTGTAGAGCCTGTCGGTGTAGCATATATAATACCATCTGCTGCATATAAATTTAAAAATTCACCATTTACATAAACTTTTAACCTAACAATTCTAAGCGGTGATGCACCCTTTACTACAATATCATTTAATGCTAAATTTTCTGCTACCACTTTTCCGCCGCTTATTACACGACCATTTACCATCATACGTTCTTCTATTGTATATTCATCATTTATCAAAGCGTCTAATGCTGCATACACATCTTTTGCCTCTGCCTCTGCTAAAAATCCTAAAGTTCCCATATTTATTCCCACATATGGAATACCTTTCATATAAGTATCTCCTGCGGCTTGAATAAGAGTACCATCTCCGCCAATTACTATACAACATTCTGTATCATCTGGAATATCATCAGCATTTGTATATGA
>JGI994J12354_10003028_pt1 | contig 15966 bp, 15 predicted proteins | sample IntmicLarv3ML3BL_FD_12354 | JGI IMG/M metagenome (IMG submission 12354) | reverse complement strand
AAGGCTGGGATCCTCTGTGATAGCCCCTACTGCTGCCGCTCCGACATCTTTCTCTCCCATTCCTGCACCGATACCTGTGAGTCCGACTGCAAGTCCGGCTCCGATTGCGATGAGTCCGCTTCCAACATCTCCTTCCAATGCCATTTTTATACCTCTTTATTAGTTTCTGCTTTTTTGAAAACTGTTTTCTCGCGCCTTATCTTAAGCGGTTCGTACTTCACTCCTCCACCCACGAAGAACTTTGTCATAAGTTCCACGAACTGCAACCTTAAGGCATGCAGTCCCGCGGAAAGTATGGCCAATGTCCATATCACCAGATGCAGGAACGCGAACATTACGAGTCCGATAATGATCACTATGATCCCCAGATCCGCGGTCATTATCATTCCGAACACGATGTAGTTGAACGCCAATGCCATGCCCGCTTTGGACATGCCTATGGCGGCAAGACGAGTGTATGATAGGATGCTTCCGACCATGCCTGGAATTTCCAGTATCGCCATGGCACCTTCTGATCTCATGTTGATGACGAGTCCCACTAACAGCGGCACCGCGCCGATCGCCATGATCATTATCTCTGTATCACCAAATACCAGTTCACCCGGTCTGAAGAGCACCTGTGTGAGGCCGTAACATAATATCACCAATCCGGTGAACATTATGACCCAGCCTCCCTTCTCCATGAAGGCGTGCTTGGCACCGTGCTGTCTTCTTACGTTGATGATACCGCATATGTATCCCGTCATGAGGTGCACGATTCCGATGTATACGGTAAGCTTCAGAAGCATTCCTACTTCTACCAGCTTTCCGACACCGTGATGGTGTCCCATTTCAGGCAACAATCCCGCGAATGATTCAGGGAATTCCACGTTCAGCAGATATTCCCACGTGACATTCTTGCTGATATCGAAATCCACCTCTCCGATGAAGTGCATTCCCAGCGCTTCGCCGTAGAAGAAGAATCCGAACAAGAAAGCCCATATTCCACCGATGAACAACACGGTGGCTATAGCGCGCCAATCTTTGTGGTGCGTTGTCCTGAGGCCGTAAGCACCCAGTATTATGAAGGGTATCGCGTAGCCGCAATCCCCGACCATGAATCCGAAGAACAACGGTAAGAAGATCATTATGAGTATCGAAGGATCGATCTCCTGATAACGGGGGACCGAGACCAGACTGGTCGCGTATTCGAATTCTTTGACCACTCTTCCGCTTTTTGATTTTGTCGGTGCTGTTTTGAATCTCTCCTCGGCCTCTTCCTCCTCGTGGAGTTTTCTGCCGCGGGTCTCCTCAAATTCCACGTGCACGTCGTTGCCGAGTTTCGCTTTAAGCTCAGTCTCGACGATCTCGACCTTGTTCGTGGGCACCCATGCATCCATTATGTACGAGTACTGTCCGACCGCGATCCTGAGCGGGACATCTCCCTTCTCTATCTCGATCGTCAGCTGTTCCTCTGATGCCATGAGGAACGATTTGTGTTTAAGCTGCAACGCTTCTATTACTGTAAGGGTGGATTCCAATTCACTGTCAAGTGCTGCCAGTTCTCTGCTGACGGCATCAAGTGCTTCCGTAACGGATCCTGATCCGGACGGAACAGATACTTCGGAAAATCCGCATTCGTTAAGGACCGGCGTCACTTTGTCTTTATCCTCATTCTTCACGAAGATAGCTGCGATACCGCCCTCTTTCTTCTTGAACGAAACAAAATACTCCGCACATCCGAGTTTCTTCAGTGCGTCTGACGGATCTTCGTCGATAGTGCCGACAAAAGACGTCAGGCTCCTATATCCAGAGTAAAGATCCAAATCGATAGGGAGAGGCTGAATGACCTCCAGGCTTCCCTTTCTGCTCTTTGCTTCGTTTATTCGCTGATTCAAATCGTTTCTTGTGTCGAGAACCTTCAATATCTCGGCCTCGACATTCTCCACACCATCGGACGAGATCTTTTCATTGACCTCGCTCACGGTAACCTTGGCGGATTCTGTCTTCTTTGTAATGCCAAGCTCTTTCTCCATCGCCCTGACCTTCAGCAGCCTTTCGGATGCTTTGGAGTTCTTAGACAGGGGCGATCCAATAGAGAAACCGTCTGTGCCGGTGATATGTTCAATGAGGTGGAGTGCCTTCACGTCATAGAAGGCCTCAATGGCCTCTTCCATGCGGGACTTGGTACCCACGATCACGACTCTGCTCATCGACTCAGGAAGTGACATCTATTGCCCTCTCAAATTCTTTAATAAGGAAATCATCAACTTTTTTGATTTTTTTGGTAGCTGAAGCCTCGATGGATTTGGACTCCTTCTCGCCCTCGGCAAGTTTTCTGTCCCTCTCCGCATCGAAGGTCTCTTGTTCCCTGGCTATAACGGAATCGTAATTGCTGCGCGTCTCAGATTCAGCTTCCTGGATCCTTCTGACGGAATCCCGGCGTGCATCTGCTATCGCGGCCTTTTTATCAGCCTCAGCCTTTTCGACTCTGGCATCCGCCTCTGCTTCAGCCCTCTTAATTTCTGAAAGTACGTCAGTTCGGCTCATTTCAAACCCCGACTATGCAAACCTTCGGTATCGAGTGGACATACTTAAGGGTAATTGTGTCGAACAACAGGAGTTTTAAAAAGAACTCGAAGGATTAATCCGTTTTCTCGGGAAAAACACGTACAATTATGTTAGTTTCCTTAAGCAGATCCACGGAAAGGTCATCCATGTATCCCGTGTTGTACACCACTTCCCTTATCCCGGAATTTATCAGGATCTTCGCACACATCGAGCAGGGGAAAGTTGTCGTGTATATCGTCGCATCCTTCACGCTAACTCCGAAGTACGCCGCCTGCGCGACGGCATTCTGTTCAGCATGCACGCCTCTGCACAGTTCATGTCTTGTCCCCGAGGGAATATTCATCTGGTCCCTTATGCAGCCCAGCTCCTCGCAGTGCTTTGTTCCCTTCGGGGATCCGTTGTATCCTGTGGAGAGAATATGCTTATCTTTCACTACCACCGCGCCGACCTTTCTGCGAACGCAGGTCGATCTCTGAGAGACCAATTCTGCCATACTCATGAAATATTCATCGTTTGACGGCCTGTCCATGATACCATTAACATAGTATCCGTATAACTCTTTTAGGGCATTAACTTAATAATTTGTACGTAATCACCATTGCATGGAGAAGGACACCCGCAACGCATTGATCATTTTCGTCGTTTTGATCGCCGTACTGCTCAGTGCGTTCGTCGGCATCGGTCTCAAATCGGGTCTTGACCATCCTAATACCACCGTCAATTCTCAAAGCATGCAGCACGGGATCGGTTCTCAGCTGGGAATAATAGATACAGGTGACATAATCATTCTGATGAACAGCGACAAAGTGAATATCAATTCCTTTGTGGACGGATACAAGAACGGATTCACTTCGTTCGGTGATTACGGGCATGTCATCATTTATGAACGCGGAGGCGGCCAAAATCCCGTGATCCATCGTGCCATTATATGGTTGGATTATAACGAGAATCGTACCTGGAGTGCTCCTTCACTGGAAGGTTATCCCTCTTCACTATGGTCTAACGGTAACAATACTGATTACATGACACTCTCCGGAACTCTTGTCTTACACAATATGGGTCATAGGAACATCAGTTGTTCAATAAATCTAGATAAATTGGCAGCCGATTCTCCCACAAGCGGATATCTTACAATGGGAGACAATAACACCGCATTCGATCAAAACGGCGGTATAATAGGAAAACTTATTTCCAACGATATAATAAGATCCGTTGCTTGGATCGAAATACCTTGGCTGGGTTCAATAAACATGTCATTGAACGGAAAAGGAGCCGTCATCAATGAACAGGTCCCCAATTCCATACCCTGCATAGCCGTAGTGTTCATCACAGTGATATTCGGATTGGCGGGATTGTTCTGTTTCTGGAGTTATCTTGACGTCATCAAATATCGCAAAGAATTGATGGCGGAGAAGAACGCCCCCACCCCTCTATTTCCACTGGAAAAGAAATGATCACATAAGTGTCGTTTGTTTTGACGGTTTGTATTTGCGTAAGGGTTCGAACAATTCATCATTGGATATCAGATCGATTATATCTTTATTGATATTGAGATCTATTTCCCTGGTCCTTCCGTTCCTTCCGAATGATTTGACCCTCGCGTGAATTATTCCCAACATATCCAATTCTGATATAAGATCCGCAACTCTTTTTTCTTTGAGTACCGTATAATTCAGAATAGAAGATATCTCTTTGTAAGTTGCATAAACATCTCCGGTTATTATTGATGTATTATTACCTTCATGATTCTTTATTATACTCATAAGAACCATCTTTGATTGTGCCGTTAATGTTTTTATTACTTCCACCACAGCATCCAATTCTATCTTATTTCTTGCAGAATCTACATGTGCTTCGGTTATTTCGCTATCTCCGTTTCTTTCTGCGATATCCGCCGCAACTCTCAAGAGATCCAAAGCTTTTCTTGCGTCTCCGGAATCTTGTGCGGATATGGCTGCACAATATGGTATGACACCTTCTTTCAATATTTCTTTTTCAAAAGCTATTTCAGCTCTTTTTCTGAGAATGTCCTGAAGCTGATTCGGATTATACGGTGAAAATATTATTTTTTCTTCTCCTAATCTGCTTTTTATTTTAGGACTTAACAACTCAGTGAATTTGGTATTATTGGTTATTCCTATTATCGATACTTTGGATCTTTTCAATACTTCATTCATTGTTGTTAAAAAGTAGAATATGTCATCTCCGCTTTTTTGAAGTATTCTGTCTATTTCATCAAGTACTATGATGAATACTTTATTATCTTCATCTATACTGTTGACGATAGCATCATAAACTCGATCTAAACTCCATCCGGTGAATGGTATCTTTTTGACTTGATCCTTTATTATTTGATTTGATATGTTATAAAGGATTCCGTATTGATTATCAACAATCTCACAATTAACATAGATCATACTGCAGCTTTCCTCAGACGGATCCGCTTTCAATAATTCTTTACCGATGAAATTCATTACTGCGGTCTTACCTGTTCCGGTCTTACCTGTTATCAGAATATTGGACGGTTTATCTTTATTGAGTGAAGGAGTGATGATATCGACAATATTCTTTATCTCGTTATCTCTGTGAGGTAATTGATCGGGAATGTATGTTGTCTGAAGAATATTTCTGTTTTTAATAAGAGTATTCCTCTTATTGATAGATCTGTCGAAAATTGATTCCTTCTTTATCATTTCACAATCTCCACATCAACCTTAACTAGAAGAAAGATACGGATTATAATAGTTTGTTTTCATATTTTCCATTACAAAGAAAATGATGTATACTTGTTTTATAAGTGAACAATAATACGGTGAATGCGATTCATTTCGCAGGCGTATCACAATGAAGAAAGCGATACTAATAATCGGAAGTTGTATTCTCGGAATAGCTGCATTTATAGGATTACTTTGGGTAATAGGAACCTATCTTTGAATTCAATTTTGAATAAAATATCTTAATCAAATCCTCTTAGTACTTTCCAGTGGAAATAGAGGGGTGGGGGCGTAAGGCTAATTGTAGTTGTCCTCTTCTTAATCTTTTAAGTGAAATGATACATCATGAAGGGAAAATATCCTTTGTTATGTATTTCTGTGATATTCATTATCGGTATCGCAATGATAACAAGTCTGGAATACGAAGAAGAAAAAGGGATGACCGGATTGGTATTTGATATTCACAAAACAGAGAAAGGATTCACATTTTCTTTTGAAGACACAAAGGGATCCCACATGAGATGTTTTTCTTATGATGAACCAACCAATGATGGAATATACACCATAAAAGGTAATTTCTCATCGGACGGAAATATGTTCTTCATCGATGAAATGAAATTGTCGGGACAGGCATAAATTATTATTGTGAATGTTATAATCATCTGCTATGTACGTTGCGGTCGATGATACTGATTCCGTCAACGGAAATTGTACGACTTTTCTTGCCACGGAGATAATCAATGAATTCAATGATCTGGATTTGATAGGCTATCCCAGGCTTGTGCGGCTGAATCCGGCAGTTCCGTGGAAAACTCGGGGCAACGGTTCTCTTGTGATGAGATTCGGCAAAGGTAAAGGAAAAAAGGATTTCATCGGATCCATAGAAGGTAAAGAAATATTCTGCTACGAAGATATGAGCTCCTGTCCGTTGAACGAGGACGAGATGCTGAAGAGAATAATCCCTCTGGTGGAGAAGAATCATGAGGATTCGGCGGATCCCGGAGTGCTGGTGAGCAGAGAAAGACCCGATCCGGCATTCTATTGGAAAGGAGTCCGCACGATCCTGGACCGCGAAACGGTTGACAGGGAAATAGAAAGGATAGGTGCGAAGACGTTCGAGATCGGATGCGGAAGAGGATTGATCGGCAGTTTATGCGGTACGGCGTGGGAGCCTGGCGACAGTACATTGGAATTATTGACATACAGGCCCAGAGAAAGATGGGGAACGGAGAGGATATTCGATCCCCTGTCCATAAGAGAAGCAGATATGACGCTCCCGTCGACATTCAACAGCTGGGAAGAGAGGCATCAGAAAGTTACGATGGTGCCTTCCACGCCGTGCCCGATCATGTACGGATTCAGAGGGGAGAAGAAAGAGGAATTGCTCAGAGGATACGAGATCATCAAGACCGAACCTCTCAGCAGATGGATGATATTCCTTACGAATCAGGGAACAGACGACCATATAATCTTCGAATATTCCGAGTTGGTACCTGATCACTCGTATTATATCGAAGGCGATATAATCACAAGAGCCAGACACGAAAAGGGCGGGCACGTGTTCATGGAAATGAGGACGAACCACGGCATAATAACCATCGGTGCGTACGAACCGTCAAAGGAGTTCAGACATCTTTTTGATAATTTGATTCCCGGCGATGTCGTAGGCGTCATGGGCGAACTGAGAAATGAACCAAGAACACTCAACGTGGAAAAGCTGAGAGTGTTCGGATTGACGGAAGAATACAAAAAGATCTCAAACCCGGTATGTCCGTCCTGTTCGAGAACAATGGAATCCGTAGGTAGAGATAAAGGATATCGATGCAGGATGTGTCACACCTTCTCGGGCAGTCCCGAGAGGGAAAAGATCGCAAGAGAAGTAAAGGAAGGATGGTACGAACCTCCCGAATCCGCAAGAAGACATTTATCGAAGCCGTTGAAAAGAATGGGCGAGGAACAACCGTTTATGTTCGTCAATAGACGTATACCATAACCGACAGCCATATATACTCTTCTTTTTCTCACAAGTTCAGTATTCTATGAGGTGTAAAGAAATGGAAGAAGCAGTAATACTCAGTGCAGTAAGGACCCCGATAGGAAAATACGGCAAGGCCCTGAACGGAATAAAAGTAACAGAACTCGGCGCGGCCGTCGTATCGGAGGCTGTGAAAAGAGCTGGGCTGACCAACGACAACATCGAGGAATGCATAATGGGAAACGTCATATCGACGGGACTCGGACAAAATCCGGCCAGACAGGCTGCGATAGGCGCAGGCCTTCCCGTTGAGATAGGCTCTTACACAGTCAACGCAGTTTGCGGATCCGGACTCAAAGCGGCAATGAACGCCGCGGACGCGATAAAGGCCGGAGAATACAACGTCATCATGACCGGCGGAATGGAGAGCATGAGTAACATCCCCTACATTGTCGACGGCGCGAGATGGGGATTCAAAATGAATGACCAGACCATAGTGGACGCAATGGTGCACGACGGACTCTGGGACATATTCAACAACCAGCATATGGGATTCACCGGAGAGATCGTGGCCGAGAGATTCAAGGTCACAAGAGAGGACGCGGACAGACTGTCGGTCGAAAGCAACAAGAAAGCGGCCGCTGCCCAAGCCGCGGGCAAATTCAAGAACGAGATTGCCCCTTATACGATAAAATCAAGGAAAGGGGACATAGTATTCGATACCGATGAAGGTGTCAGAGCGGATACAACTATGGAATCCCTCGGCGCACTGAAACCGGTGTTCAAAAAAGACGGTGTTGTCACCGCAGGAAACTCATCGCAGCTCAGCGACGGAGCGGCCGCAGTGGTCGTAGCTTCAAGGTCGTGGGCAGAGGAGCACGGGATCAAACCGCTGGCAAGCATTGTTGCGTACGGCGAGCGCGGAGTCGCGCCGGAACTCATAATGGAGGCGCCGATACCCACAACACAGCACGTTCTCAAGAAAGCCGGAATGACGATCGACGATATCGATCTCTTCGAGCACAACGAGGCTTTTGCGACAGCATCCTGTGCGGTTCAGAAAGAGCTCAATGTTCCCGATGAGAAATTCAACGTCAACGGAGGCGCAGTCGCGCTCGGACACCCGATAGGATGTTCCGGAGCCCGTGTGCTTACCACGCTGGCACATGCGCTGCAGGACCGCAAGAAAGAGACAGGACTCTGTACTCTGTGTCTTGGCGGCGGCAACGCAGTGACGATGATCATTCGTCGCGAATAAACCTCTTAGGGGGACCCCCCCTCCCCCGATTTTTATGGAATTTTTTGAATGCGGTTGATCACGCTATCTGCACCACTCTGCATTTCTCACACAGAGGGTATTTTTCGAGGAAAGGCTCCATCAGTTTCTTCATTTTTTCAAAGGAAGTGCCGTAGAAGTACAGGGCCGTATCACTCGGACCTTCCCAATAGCTGTAGTACGCTCCCTCCTCATCGAGCAGTTCGTCAAGCTTCTCGATAACATGATTTATGTCGCATTTCTTGTACACTTTATCCGGAAGATCCGTTCCGTTCAAATAAAGTGCCAGTCCTTCAACTGTACCCACTTTGTACTCGACGCCCTCTCCATATAATTTGGAGCCCTTCGGAACATCCAGTTCGCTTATGATCTCCAACAGGAGTTTCAAGTTCTCTTCTGTTTTTTCGTTAAGGAAGATCTCAACGTCGCAAAAATCGATCTCTCCGCTTTTCTGCAGCATCGTACCTCCGCCGTCCACTCCACCTATCTCATGGGCCTCCAAGACCTCTGAGATTATGTCTTCGAAGAGTTCGCCGCGGGTAAGCGGTTGCAAGCGTGCATTCATCTGTAGTGTTAAATGGTACATTTCATCACCGATGATATGACATGGATTTTCATAATATATGTACTTAAATGGAAGCTTTTGAGAAATTACCCTTCAAACATGATATTCAGGACGTCGCATCATATCATCAGATTAAATAATTCCATGTCGTTGATGTGGTGGGTGTTAGGATAGAGCTGTCAGCGATTCTCAAAAAGATCGAAGCGTCGGAAAAAGATATCATTGACACGATGTGTGAGATGATACGCATTCCGGCCTTGGCCCCGATCAACGGAGGGGACGGAGAGGGGAAGAGAGCGAACATGCTGATGAACTGTCTTGACGGATACGACGAGATCGTACGCGAAGATGTACCGGATGACACAGATCCTTCGGTCATGAGGCCCAACATACTCGCAAGGAAAAAAGGCAAAGGTAAAGGCACGGTCTGGATCGTTGCACACACGGACACGGTACCCGTCGGGGATCTCGATGATTGGGATACAGATCCGTTCGAACCTGTAGTGAAAGACGGAAAGATATACGGCAGAGGAACCGAGGATAACGGACAGGCGGTAATCTCCGCAATGTTCGCATCAAAATTCATACCCAAAGAGGAACTGAACGGCAGATCGATCGGCATCGCATATGTTGCTGACGAGGAAACAAGCAGTAAAATGGGTATTGAATACCTTATCCGCAAAGGATATTTTTCAGAGGATGACGTGTTCATCGTTCCGGACTGGGGCAGCCCGGAGGGCGGACTGATAGATGTTTCCGAAAAGAACCTCATCTGGCCGCAGTTCGATATTGTCGGTAAGTCGGTTCACGGATCCACGCCCGACGCGGGAATCAATGCGTTCAAGGTCGGCGTGAAGTTCTTGGCGGACCTGATGGAGGTGTTTGAAAAGGAGTATCCCGAAAAGGATCCACTGTTCGAACCGCCCGAATCCACATTCGAGCCCACAAAGAGCGATCAAACAGTTCTGAATGTGAACACTATACCGGGAAATTACAGTTTTTCGATGGATATAAGGCCTCTTCCGAAATATTCTCCCGATCAGATCCTGGAAACGGTAAAACGGGTTGCGAAGAAACATGAGAGTGAGAGCGGTGCCGAGATACGGATAAGTGAGATCCAAAGGCACGTCTCGGGAAAAATGTCATCCACGGAAGGGCCGGTATTCGAAGCTTTGATGGAATCGATAGAATCGGTGATCGGCAAAAGGCCCAGACCTATAGGGGTGGGCGGAGCCACATGCGCCAATTTCTTCAGGTTAGAGGGGTATGATGCATACGTTTGGGAATGCGGAGGAGGAACCCTTCACGGACCCAATGAATATGTTGAGATAGAGAACATCCTGACAGACGCGAAGGTCTTTGCCACTCTGTTCTACAAATTGTGCGTGCTCAATTAAAAAGACGGTCCAACATCCAGTCGGGGTCGAACTTCTCAAGATCCTCATATTCCTGTCCGTTCGATACGAATGCAATGGGTTTTCCTATTGTGTGGGCGATCGATAACGCAGCTCCGCCTTTCGCGTCCGTGTCGATCTTTGTAAGCACGATAGCATCCACGCCGATCGCCGAGTCGAACACCTTGGCCTGTTCGATCGCATCGTTTCCCGCAAGTGCATCCCCGACGAAGATCTTTAGGTCGGGTTTGGCTATTCTGGCTATTTTCTTCATTTCTTCTATGAGATTGTTGTTAGTCTGCATTCTTCCGGCGGTGTCGATGAGAATGACATCCTTCCGTTTGGATTTTGCATGTTCGATCGCATCATAGGCGACCGCGGACGGATCCGCATCTTGGGTCTGTTTGACTATTTTGACACCTAATCTGTCTGCATGAATGCTTAACTGTTCGATCGCTCCCGCCCTGAAAGTATCGCATGCGGCAAGCACAACACTCATTTCCATTTTGTTCAGTATGTGTGCTATCTTTGCAATGGTCGTGGTCTTTCCGGTGCCGTTGATCCCGACGAACATTATCACAATGGGTTTTTCCCTGCCTTCAAGCCATCCTTCGAAATCGAATTGGTTCACCTTAAGGACGTCTTTGACCGCCCCTTTGACCGCGGTCTCGACAACTTCTTCCAGGGTGTACTGTCTGGAGTATTTCTTGTTCACGAGGTTGTCGCGGACACCGAGTATGATCTCCTGGGTCACGGGATATGCGACATCCGACTCTAGAAGAGCGACCTCGAGTTCGTCCAAAAGATCATCCAGAGGATCTTCTTTGATCCTTTTTCCCGATGTACCCACCATGTCCTCTGCTGAAGACTTTGAAGGTTTCGGTTCTTTTTTACTTTGTTTTAGCTGTTCTTTTCTGGATATCGGCTTTTTCTCTACGACCTCAGGTTCGACGTCGACAGGCACCGATTCGGGCTCGTCCGGAATTACAGGGTCGACCTTGGGCGGTGAAACGACCTCTTCTTTTTCGTATATACTCTCGGAATCGATGGAAGACGATTTGTTGAAAACATTCTTCAGTTTTGATTTCAGAGAGTCGAACATTTATTCTCACTGTACAGAATCTTGCCTGTTCTGATATTCGTGTTGGATCGCATCGGAGAGTTCTGAAGCGCGAGTTTCTATCTCTTCCAGTGCGGCTATCGCATTTCTGAGCGCTTCCGACAATTCTTTGCCGTTGGTTTCCATAAAAGTGACTGCTTCGTCTATGCTCTTCTCGGCAGATATCCTGTTTCCGATGTTGACGAGCGCTTTCTTCTCTCCTGTGACTCGCACAGGCACAAAAGCCGAAGCTCCCACGGGAATAAGTATCTCATCCCCCTCTTTTGCGTCATTCAACGCTTTGAGGGATTCTCTGGCTCTGGTGGTCTCTTCCAGAGAGACCTGAAGGAGCCTGACTTGTCTGCTTATTGTCTCCAGTTGAAGATTGTATGACTCCAGGACCGCCATGGCCTGACGGAATTCACCGTCTTCCATGTTCATGCTCCGATATCGTATTTTACGACCGGATTTGTGATCTGGTCAGGTGTAAGTTCGACTATCTCGGTGATGTCGATGTCTTTTCTCTTCAATCTGTGTTTGCTGCCAAGGGTGGACAATGCTCTCTCTCTGACAGCGGCTTCGTCCTCTGCGGCCATTTCTATCGAGAATGGCTGTCTCTTCCTAGGGTCAGCGAATGAACCTACCACACGGAATGCTTTCATAGGGTTGGTGAATTATATTTAATTTATAAAGCTTTAGGTCGTGTTAATTAATTAAAGGCATTATCGGCCGGAAGATATGTTCGTTTTTGTTCCTATTTGCCGACGAAAAGTGACCGTATGAAGAAATGATAATTTGCCAAGGTGTATTGATTTATTTTCATAGTCAATGTTTTTTATACGGCGAATGATAATGTTATTTGTGGCGTGGGTCCTCTTTGAAAACATTCAAGAGCCGCCTTTGGTGTGCGACTATGACAGGACATTCTGAATGGATTTCAACGCGGACAAACTACAAATCGGGGGCTGATTACAGTGCGTACATACGTGAAGGTCGTGGCGGTTGCGGTAGTGGTATTGATCGTTATCGGTGCGGCACTGGTATTTTACCAGACATCGGAGCGAGCGATCGATAAGAGGTCGAATGACGAACAATTGTGGAACGGAGTCGATTCGGATAGGTCATGGTACGACGATGATGAAGATTCGTTCACTATTTCCACCGCGGCACAATTGAAGGGGTTTGCCGATCTTGTGAACATAGACGATAAAATGTTCGCCGGAAAAACGGTGATATTGGCCGAGGATATCGATCTCGGAGGACACATATGGGAGCCGATCGGCAATTACATTTCCAACCCCGTCAGATCCGCTTTCAAAGGAACATTCGACGGCGACGGGCACATTGTTTCAAACCTTTACATAGACGAGGATTACACCGCTCGTTCAGGTTCGGCATGGATGGGATTCTTCACTACGATAAGGGATAATGCCACAGTCAAAAATCTGACGCTCAAGGATGCGAAATTGGATCTGCTCAACGATCCGAATCAGGCAGGCATATTGGCCGCCATGCTGTACGATTCGCATGTTATCAACTGTCATGTGAGCGGTACGATAACTACGGTGAACCCGTCCAAATGGCTCGGTAACGGGGAGTACATCGGAGGCATGATCGGTGCGGTTCATTCCGAAACATATGCCAGCATGGAACGGTGCAGTGCCGATGTCATCATGGATTGTTACGGTCAGGCGTCTGTGGGAGGTTTGGTCGGAACAGCGGGATTCAGCGGATACAGCAAGCCTAATGCGAAAATAGACATATCCGACTGTTTCACGACCGGAATAATCAATGTCGCAACAAAGAACGAGCAGTTCTTGGTAGCGGGGCTGATCGGATTCATGGGCGATATTGACGGCAGGATCACCACCGATTCGGTATCGCTCAGGAACAGTTATTCGACCGCAGAGATCATTTCGACGGATGACGCATCTATTCTCACATCGAATGTTGCCATCAATGCGCGTGGCGGATTTGTGGAAAAATGTTACTGGGATGTGAACATTCACACAATGGCCGGCATATTGGAGGGCGGAGGTAACACAGCATCCAACAACCAGAGTAAGACCGCAGAGGAGATGAAGAGTGCGGCATTCGTGGATCTGTTGAATGATGGGCGCGAACCGATATGGTTCCTCTCGGACGGTTCAACGCCGAGTTTGTCTCCCCCGACCTATAATCCGATCGGAGGCGAGGTAACAATAACCGGAGTTCTGCAATCCGGCAGGATTCTGACGGCTGTGACCTCAGGATTACCGAACAACCTCGGAGATCTGACGTACACATGGTACCGCTCAGGAAACTATGTGCCGCTGCAGTCGGGTGCGAAAAGCACTTATTACACGGTTCCGGCGGATGTCGGCCGTACGATCACAGTAGTGGTCACCGCAGCGAATTATGACGGTACGATCGAATACACGACAGGAACGATTGTCGCGGCCCCGGTCGAGACCAGATCGATAACCGCATATTCGGACGAAGGTTCGACAATACACCCGGCCGGAGTGACCAGGGTCAATTACGGAGGATCGGTAACTTACGAGTTCTTTGCCAAACAGGGATATGAGATAACCGCCGTGATCATAGACGGAGTGGAATTGATGGTCATACCGGAGACGTACACATTCTCCAACGTAAGGGCTAACCATACGATATCGATATACAGTGCGATACCGGAGAAATCCGTGATCGTATCCGTGGACTACGATGAGAGATACGGTAACATCGAGTTCAGTATCAACGGCTCTTCTTTCCTGGTGTACGAGAAGCCGTTGACCGTGACGGAAGGAACGAAAGTGGTCTTGAAAGCCGTACCTCTTGACGGCAAGTCCTTCGACGGATGGGAAGGAGGCAGATCATCATCGGAAGATACGATCACATTATCGAGTATCGACGACGATATATTCCTGACGGCCAAATTCTCAGAGAACAGTTCGAATTCGCTTCTGACGATATTGCTGGTGATACTGGCAATAGGAGTGATCATTGCAGTTGCGGGAGTGATCTATGGCCGCAAGAAAGCAAATACCTGATCCTTCTCAGAAAGATCCAAACTTTTTCCTTTCTTTTTAATTTTTTGCAAGAAACTATACTATGAGAGAGATCTGGGTCATTTCAAAGTTGTTAAAAGATAGTGTCCTTTCTTTCTGAAATATGACCGAACTCCGCTACCTTTCGGCCTACCAGAAACACTGCCGCGAATTCCGGGACCTCTGTTTCTCCCTTGAGCGAGAAATGCTGTCCTTTCATGTCGAATTCATAATTCTTCTTTAGTGTTATCTTCACGGCTTCATCGGAATACGAGGAAGGCACAGCATCCTGAAGCGGGTCAAAATCTGTCAGCTGGTCTCTTGTGATGGGTGTAACCCTCAATCCGCTTTTTCCGTGAACGGATCCCGGAAGACGGATAATCCTTTTTATGTCGGGAGTAACGGGCTTGTCCACTTCTCCGGAGAGTTTGGGGGCAACATCCTCTTTCATAATCTTGACCAGCATTTCCTGGGTCGCTTTGTTCAGGGTTGCCATGCTGTTCTTGTCGAAAAGCGCTTTTCTGGATGCTTTGACATCATCTTGTGCTTTGATGATCGTTGCCGCGGTAGAAGATTTGATGGAGGGATACGTTTGTTTCAAGACCTTCACATCGATATCGCAGAAATCGTTGACAACATCCATGAGGCCGTTCCTCATCTTCTTCTTCCAGCCGCCGGATTCGGGGGGAGGGATCAGCCTGTCACGTGCGACGTTTGTTCTGTTGCCGGCAGCGGTCTTGAACTGAGAGGTCGCGACCCTTTGGAACGGGAATACCCAGTCTATGTTCAGGCCGGAACATGTGATGTAATCGACGAGTTCTCTTCTCTCATGCGTGCCCAGGGTCAGAACGCGGTCCGCGGGTATGTGGGCATGATATCCTCTTCCGCCGGAGAACGTAAGGTGCACCTCTTTTTCAGAGAATCCAAGATCGGAATAGATGAAAGAATCTGTCAGGTTCTTCATCTCTTCCCGGATGCGCACCAGCATCTCGGAGTAGGACATTTTATCCGCACCTTCCAGGTGATCCGCGTCCAGATCGAATATCAATTCTGCACCCAGCCATTCTTTCTCTTCCATTGTGGGTGCATCCGGTCTTCGGTAGTATGCGGTTGAATAGTAACTGTGGCTGGGTACCTGGGAGATCATGAATTTTCTCAGATCGTCCGGATTGGAGAATCCCATATGCCGCTGGACCATCTGGCGGTCAAAGAACATGAATCCGAATTCTCTTTTCGTGAAGCGCTCCGGCATAAGCGGGGCGTTCTCCTTGTAATATTTCCTGAAAGATTTCAGCAGGAATCTGGAATTCGGGTCCATTGCACTTTAAGAACGAAGAATCTATTATTATACTATCCGCTTCGTG
>JGI994J12354_10003027_pt1 | contig 15972 bp, 16 predicted proteins | sample IntmicLarv3ML3BL_FD_12354 | JGI IMG/M metagenome (IMG submission 12354) | reverse complement strand
GCCCGTTTAACATGTTTGTCATCAATATTGAACATCATGGGTTTAACTAAATGCAAAGTAGTTCCCGTACAGGCGCATGTTCGCGAAATATTTCCCGTATTCTGCGGAATTTCAGGTTCAACTAACACAATATTTATTTTTCTTCATCCTATCTCTGTAAAATTATAATTATAAACCGATTAATATTATAACATTTAAATGTGATATTTTCAAGGAGTTATTTGTGAATTTTACGTGAATAGATTATAACATTAAATATATGTTATATATTAATATTAATTTCAATATAAAAAATCTTCTATGACATAATTATGCAATAGAAGATTTTTTATATAACTTTCATTAAATCATATGACAAAAAAAATCTGACCCCCGAAGAAATCAGCCATTCTATATTTTTAATGTTTATATATTCAAAGTTGCTTCATTTATCAAATGTTTTAGATCAAGAAAAATATGTATTTGTAGTATAACTACTTAAACTATATGGCGGAGTAGCCACTAAAGCGTTGATAGAATCATTAAAATTTGAATTTGATGACGTATTTTCAGATGAAAAAGAGTGTTCATTTGCATTTGTATCTTTTTCATTTTGTAAATTTTTATCTGATTCATTAATTATATCCATAGGGGTTTTAACTGTCATGATTCTTGTTGCAATATCATAATATACATATATAGAAGATGAGGCTATCATGTCATATTGCTGTTCCCAAATATATTTATAATATTCCCTATCAAAATCGCTTTTATATTCATCAGGTAAATAAGATTGATAAAAAATTTCGGCAAATTCAATTTTTTCATCATCTGTTAATTCATGAAAATATTTATATCCCGGTGTTTTATAAATTATTTCAAGTTTTGTGCTTGTTAATAATCTGTATATTGGTGTTTCATCTATTATATAATATTCATCAAGATTATATAAATCATAAACTTCTTCCACAATTCCGCTTTTAAAATGGATTCTGAATATTTTATCATTTTTTATGAAACACATGACTTCATGATTTCCGTATATTTGGCTGATTTTTTCATCGTCTTTGTATAATGTTATAGGATTTGTTCCGTCTAAATCGAATCTGATTATTTCATGTTCGTCAGCAATAACATGAACATATTCATCCACAATCATTGAAGTTATGTTTCTATCAAGTATAAGAAACCTGTTTGGATAATAATCATCGCATGGAGCATACCAATCAACATCTTCTTCTTTAGGTAAAATATAACCATATAAATAATTATTATCATCTTGATTTATGAAATAAGCGGTTTCATCAAAACCTGTGAATTTGTGGGTATATAAATCAGTTTTTTCCGTAGCGAAATATTCCTGATATGATAATGGTTTATCCGAATCGGAAATGATTTGATTATCGTTTGGATTTTCCAATTCAAGCGTCGGCGTTTGTGAACAAGCCGTTAAAAAGATAACCATAAGTAAAATTGAAATAAGTCTTTTCATGATACATTTCCTTTCATGTTGTTACATACTGTTAATTTAAATTACAAATAATAAAATAAATAAACCATTGGCGTATCCTCCTTATATTACTATAATACAATAATATTTATATAATTTCAATACAAATTGTAAAAATTGTAAAAAAATAACCGACATCCGAAAGACATCAGCCATATTTTTTATATTAATTTTAATATTCAATTTAACTGTTCATAACTTCCTGAACAAAAAATGATGAAAAAAAGCAATCTCTTTAAATTCGTCCATATCCGAAACTGCTATTTCCAGTTCCAGCATATGCCGGTACCAAAAATCATCATATTTTATTTCATTATTTTGTGATAATGCCCAGCATGTACGAATTCCCCACATTTTTTCCGAAACAAGCCTGCATTCTTTCGCCCAGTTTAAAATTTCATTGTCATCATATATAAATCCGTTTCCGCAAGAATTTGAATCATATTGAAACGTTTGCCCCGAATGTAAAAAATTCAACGCTTTTTCAGGATTATTTCCAAAAACTGCCGCTGACATCACGCGTCCGAGAGCATTGTGTTTGATAACCGAAAAAATCCCGTCGGATTTTATTAACTTCGCCAGCTGACAAAATATATCCTGTCGGTTTTCTGCGTATTCCAATACATTATGACAAATAACAACATCAAAATAACCGCCGGAAAAATCTGCCAAAGCGTCAATTCCGCCGATTATCTGAACATATTTATTTTCCGCAAATCTTTTATCGGACATTTCACTGTTAATTTCAACTGCCGTAACTTCATGCCGCCGCGCATAATAATCCGCAGTAACGCCAAAACCGCTGCCGAAATCAAGGATTTTCAGCCTGTTAATATTATCAATATTTAATTGCTTCCGCAAAACGTCATAAAACATGCGTCCCCATGGCTGTTTAATCAATTGATAATATTCGTCAATACCTTCGGACATACCAAATCTCCTTGATTTCGTCATTTTTAAAAATTAGTCTTTTAAAGGAATACCTTTGCCGTCAACTTTAACGCTGCCCGTCAAAATCATGATACCGTCGATAAGACCCCATAATCCGCCTGCTCCGCAGGTTAAAACTGAAGCTACCAATTGGAAAATACCTAGATTTGTATAACCGAGATAAAAACGGCCCGCGCCAAAACCACCCAGGAAAATACCGAGTAATCCCGCAACCATTTTCGATTTTTGATCAGCTTCCGTATAGTTTATCGGCGCTTCAGGAACGGGTTGAGCCGTACCATTTACAATCGGTGCCGTATAAACAGGCTGCTGCTGAACAGGTTGTTGTTGTACCGGTTGTTGCTGAACAGGTTGTGCAACCGGTTCCGCTTGTATCGGCTGCTGTTGAATCGGTTGTTGCGTAACTTCTTCCTGAACAACTTCCGCTTGAACTGTTTCTTCTTGCGCAACCGCTACCGTTACTTCTGCTTCAGCTAATGAGCTTCCGCATTCCGAACAGAATTTTTTGCCGTCTTCGTTTTCAAAACCGCATTTTTTACATGTAACCATTTCGTTTCTCCTTAATTAATTGTAAATTTTTATATAAATTTTTTATAACTCCCGAACCCTAACATATATACCGCCATAACAACCGCCAAATCGTCCGATTCAATCTCACTTTTTGCCGCTATCGTTTTTAATTCATCAATAACAGTATCATGCGGAATTATCGTATCACCTAATTTTTCAACCGCTGTTTGAATTACATCGGGCAGAGCCATACAAATTTGATAAAATGCGTCATCTTGCCCTGTTACCATTGCATAAAACTGATCTAAACTGACTCTTCTGATTAATTTATGCCCGACTTTTTGATTATCAACAGTTGTATCCCATTTTATATTTTGTGATTGTTTCGCAATCGCTTCGACTAAAAAACAAGCGCAATCATCATCTTTAAGTAATTGGTTTTGCATTTTAATAAAGGTTTTTCCGGCAGAAGCTGAATTCATAGTATTATGTTTATTTTTCATTTCAACATAGATTTTGTGTACTATACCACCGTCAGGTAAAGTAATACCGCTTGCATCTTCAAAAATAACATCCCAACCGTTTTCTTTTCCATTAATCGGAACATGACATTTATCTATATATTGAAAAATACGTTGATGAAAATAACCAATATCATTATTATTCGACTTGTCTCTTTGTCTGAATATTTCACTGCTTATAATTTCATCCCAAGTTGATTGATAGACTATCTTATCAAAAATTAATTTTATTGGGTCTATTATATTTTTATTAAATCGTTTTAAGTCAAATGATTCTAATTTTTCGCCGTATTTTTCGATTGTAGCACAAACATGGTTTGTAAATTCATCTTCTTTGATAAAGTTTAAACTCCACATCATAAACATTCCAATCCGTCTCTGATTTTTAAAGCAACTTCATATGCTAAATTAACCGGTACAGCATTCCCGACTTGCTTATATTGACTGCCTACACTTCCGCAAAATACCCATTCGTCGGGAAAGCTTTGGCATCTTGCATTTTCCCGTACAGTAAAAGGTCTTGCTTCCGACGGATGACATCTGTCCGTTTGTTTTTGTGACGGAGCAGTTAATACCGTGAGTGACGGTTCATCTAAACTTAACCGTCTTAATATACCGGTTCGTCCGCCTTCCATATACCAACAACTTTTCATATATTCCTTAGCAATATCTTCGGAAATATTTCGCCAGTAACCGCCGGGAGGAACAAGTTCAAATATTTTTTGTTTATTAATTGAATATGGAGTGTAAGGACTTTTCGGAACATCCTTCAAAATATCTCTTAAAACGGGTTTATATTTATGTGGTTTCGGAAAATCGAACTTTATTTTTTCAGTCAAATCATTTCTGATTCCGATTGTCATAAGCCGTTCCCGTTTCTGTGCAACCCCGTAATCCCACGCATTGAGAACACTTTTAGTTATTGTATATCCTTGTTCTTCAAAAATATCATATATAGTTTTATATGTTTTTCCGTAGTCATGGTTTAATAATCCCTTGACGTTTTCAAACAAAAACATTTTCGGTTGCAATTTTTTTAAAAATACAGCATAATGGTAAAAAAGAGTTCCCCTGGCGTCTTCCAATCCAAGTCTTTTTCCTGCATAAGAAAAACTTTGGCAAGGCGCACCGCCTGATAATAAACCTAATTCACCTGATTTAATATTAAACAATTCTTCCAGATTCATAGGAGATATATCAGCAATGTCATTATTCAATATATTCCAGTTATTCCGATTAATTTTGAGCGTTTCGGCGGCATTCTTATCATATTCTATTAAACCTATCGATTGAAAACCCGCACGTTCTATGCCAAGCGCTAATCCTCCCGCTCCTGCAAATAATTCAATAGTAGTTAAAAGTTTTTTATTATTCGAATATGGATATTTTACAGAAATATTTGATTTATATTCCATAGTATGGTCAATATATGTAATATCTATATCGCATTTCACCCCTTTTTATAATACTGCTATTATTTATTCTTCCTATTCACCCAAAATCCCGAACAATTCTTCCATATAACAAAACTCAATAAATTCGCCGCTTTTTACCATCCGTTTGATTTCGTTTTTATCCGCCCATTTAGCGCCGCAAGTCTCATCCGGTTGAAAAACTACATCGTTTATATCAAAATCCTGCTGAAACAGCCAGACATCGCAAAAATTATCGTTTCTGTTCAAAGAAAATAAAACTTTTCCATTTTTGCTTAATAGTTCTAGTCCCGTTTCTTCTTTAGCTTCCCGAATCGCCGCTTGTAAACTGTCGTTTCCGCTGATTGCCGAACCACCCGTACATTCCCACATATTAGGATATCCCTTGTTCGGCGTGCGTTTGGTAATCAAAAATTCTCCCGAACTGTTCACAATCCACACATGTACTACTAAATGATATTCTCCCTCAGCAAGCGGGTCTCCGCGCCGATGCACTCTACCTGTCAAAACACGATTTTTATCGTAAACATCCCATATCTCATCTTTATTATTCTGCAAATTCAACCAATCCTGCACCTTATTAAATAAAAACGGCTGAATTTCAGGATATGTCAATTCCGAAAAATCAGGAAAACGTTCATATAAAACCATTTCTGCCATTTCGAAATCAGGTAATTCCGAAAATTTTTGAATATCTGCGAAAAATAAATATCCGCCCGAACCATTTGCATCACGGAAAACCGCATAACTCCCGACAAAATCAAGCGAAAATTCAATCGCTCCCGTCTCTTCAAAAAGTTCCCGTTTCGCCGCCGTTACAGCGTCCTCGCCGTTTTCGATATGTCCGCCCGGGATTTCGAAAGTATTGCGTTCTTTATGCCGAACAAACACCCATTTCCCGTCATGTTTACAAACAATAACAACAAAACGCATCTCAATATCCGTCGGAACCGAATTATATAATTCCACTTTTAACATATGATGCCCCTATATATATAATTTCGAAACAATCTCCCAAATCCGTTCGCCGATGGTCTCAATATCCGCATCCGCATCGATTACAACTACATTTTCGACATCACGCAATTTATCAAAAGCTTTAAAATAATTATCCCGAACTTGCCTCAGACGTTCTTTTTCTTCAAAGATTTCTTTATGAAATCTGTTTTTTTCAATCCTTTTCAACGCTTCATCTACAGGTATATCCAAAAAAATCGTAACCGTAGGTCTCAAGATTTCCGCGCTGATTATATTTTCCTCGATAACCCGATCCATAGACATGTCCACACCGTGATACGCATACGACGAAAAATAATATCTGTCCATCAAAACCGAAACGCCGCTGTTAATTTTTGAACAAACTCCGTTGACGGAATTTGTCAGATGATCTACTCGATCCGCGCTGAACAATCCTGATAACGCACGGTTGTCCATTACAATCCGTCCCGTCAGAATTTGCCGTATCAATGAGCCGACAGGCGAATCCGTAGGTTCTTTAGTTTCATAACACAAAATATTCATTGACGATAATCTTTTCGCCAGTATTTTTATTTGAGTACTTTTTCCCGAACCGTCAATACCTTCAAAACAAATAAATTTTCCAAAACCCACTTCGGTTATCGCCTTTCTGCTTGAATTATATAAATATTTTATCATATCATGAACAAAAAATCAAGAAAATAGTTGTTTTTTATTAATTTTTATTGAATAACAAAAATTTATATGTTATACTGTAAAAAACCCTGCTTCAGGAGAAAATCATGCCGAAATCAAAAATGATAATAATTTATATATTTATTATACTACTAATTACAACAATTTTCACTACGACAATTATACTATTCTTAGCATTTTATGAACCGCTCGCTCAAAAAATTCCGACAAACCCATACATAGGCAAAATAACCCTGACAAGCGACGGCTGCTGTTTTTGGGCTGCTGATGTTAATGTATCATTAATTGTGGACGATGATTATGAAATTATTCTGATAAATCAACCTGCTGTATATCAGGGTGATATTTTCAAGTCGGAAAAAATCCCTGTATTCAATGAATCAATCAAAATAAAAATCAATTTCACGAGCCATTATGACATCGAGGAACATGTCATATTGATTGTCCATGAATACGAAAACACTGATTTTATCATGAAAAACGGTATATTATTGACTTTCGGCGATGGAAACCTGGAATTTACAGATAAATTTAATAAAAAACTTTTCTGTGCCGCTATCTTCGGGGATAAAAACACCGACACATGGTTTTTATATGAATAATTAATTTTACTATATATATTATACCATAAAATCGTCCGCAAGTCAAGTATTTTCGAACAAATATTATATTTTCGTTCACATTGACTAATAAATATTATCGAATTATTGTTCAAAATAAGTAAAAATCAATTTAAATCAAGAACATTTATACGATATGAAAAAATACACTAATTTGTATAATTTAACGAATACAAAAATGCGTTTTATTCAGTTCAAAACTGTTAAAACGCATTTATATGTAATATTTACTAAAATAATTTTTCAGGCGAAGACCATTCCAGTCCCTGAGCTTCCGCAACCGGCTGATAAGTCAAAACACCTTTGTATGTATTTAACCCTTTCATCAGCGAAGAATCCGCTTTCATCGCACCTTCGGCACCGAATTCAGCCAATTTCAACGCATACGGAAGTGTTGCGTTAGTCAGAGCAAATGTCGATGTTCTCGGCACCGCACCGGGCATGTTCGCCACGGAATAATGTACAACTCCGTGTTTGACGTACGACGGATCCGAATGTGTCGTTATACGGTCAATGGTTTCCACGCTGCCACCCTGATCAATGGCTACATCCACGATAACAGAGCCGTTTCGCATTTGTTTAACCGTTTCTTCCCTGACCAGAACAGGCGTTTTCGCTCCCGGAATCAACACTGCGCCGATAACCAAATCCGAGTCGATAACCGCTTTTTCTATATTATATTGATTGGAAATCAAAGTATTTATATGTCCGCTGAAAATGTCGTCAATATACGCCAGTCTTGTACTCGAAATATCCAGAAGCGTGACTTGCGCGCCCATTCCGAACGCCACTTTAGCTGCGTTCATACCTACAACACCTCCGCCGATAATTGTTACTTTCGCTTTTTCAACACCCGAAACGCCGCCCAGCAAAATACCTCTGCCGCCGTTGATTTTTTCCAAAAAATGCGAACCGATTTGAACTGCCATTCTACCCGCTACTTCACTCATCGGCGCTAAAAGCGGCAATCCTCCGTTTGCCGATTGCACAGTTTCATACGCTATACCGATAACCTTTTTATTCAGCAAAACCTGTGTCAATTCGGGATTCGGTGCAATGTGAAGATATGTGAAAATAATCTGGTTTTCCCGAAGAAAACTATATTCCGCTTCCAACGGTTCTTTAACTTTTAAAATCATGTCCGCAATATCAAAAGTTTCTTTGGCTGTCTTTAAAATTTTTGCGCCGTTTGCGATATATTCTTCGTCCGAAAAACCGCTGCCCGCTCCCGCATTTGTCTCGACAAATACTTCATGACCCGCTCGTGTAAACGCCTGAGCTCCCGCAGGAATCAGCGCCACACGATTTTCTTGAGGTTTAATTTCTTTTGGAATTCCGATTTTCATATTTTTATCTCCTCGCTGTTTTTTATTTGCTCCTCGGAACATTTTATATAAATTTTATATTATCCGTATAATAATGAATATAATAATAAATTTTATCACAATTTTAATAAATATGCAAGAAAAATTTTAAACAATAACAGCTTTTTTATTGAAAAGGTTATATATTTATGCTATACTTTATAATAATGTTTATTTTGTAAAAATTTAAATATAAATAAAAACCATAAATAGTGAGGAAAAAGCATGAAAAAATTAATTATTTTGTTTGTAATCGTCTTATTGTGTCTGTCCGCTTGCGGAAAATCCACAGACGGAGATATCGCTGATGATAATATCACCGATGCCGAGCAAAATCAAATAATACAAGAAGATGAAATCATCACAGATGAAAACGACTCGGAAATCGAAATCGAAACCGAAACCGAACAGTCGGAAACGCCAGAAGACTGGGTATCGGGCGAAATAAATCTTGACGGACTTGCCGAACTTAATGATATAAGCATAAGAATTTACGATTTGGCTGTAACATACGCAAAAGTTAAAGCGAATACATTTATAAACGCCAATAATGGTCTTGTCGAAAACACCCTGTTAAAATCCGACGAAATCAGTCTCGACGGAATAAGCGGCAAAGTTTTTGAAATCGAAGATTATCGCACATTAAAATTTGTCAATTATTTGAAATTCGGCGATCCTGAACCCGTCCAAAATTTAAAAATCGCATATATCGTAGAATCCGTCGAAGAATCCGATGACGGCAGCGTAAAAATAACAATAGGCGAAAATATATCGTTCATTTATAAATCAAGAATGTTTATTCACGGCGGAGACGGGCAAACATCGGGAACAGGACATCAGCATGTTTTGACTTTTGTATACGGAACGGACACAAATCTCTATACGCTCGAAGATGCTGTTGTGCTAAACGAAGAACAAGTTCTCGATTTATACGCTGTAGATTATTACGACACTGAAACCAGGCAAAAATGGGAAGAAGAACAAGACCAAAAACTTCCTTTACCTGAAAGAACTCCTTCGAAATATACTTCCGAAAAAGTAAACGATATTAAATTTACTGATTTTGCCATTAATGATTTTAATCCTAAAGTCTTTGAAACCGTAGGAGAATACGTAAAAATCCGGTCATTAACCATAGAATGGGCATTCCGTTATAAAGATGGCAGAGGAACTTCGCTTGAAAATCCGTCGCTCAGACCGGGCGTGAATGATCTTGAAATGTTTAGTGATACCATTTTCGCAAACGAAGATTATCGCATAAATCAATATAATAATTTCTTTAAATTCGTTGATATTCTCGACACAAACGAAATAAGATTCAGTTACGGAACAGAATCCGTCACAAAATTACCCGACGATTCCGTAAAAGTTTTATTAACGGAAGAAATTTATTATGACTGGTTCCCGAACGGCGGCGAAGAATTGCAAGACTCGGGATTAGGCTTTGTTCACGAATTAATTTTTAAATATAATCAGGAAAAAAACATCTATATTTTAGAAAAAGCAACGGTAGACGAAACAATTATTTTTGGTCTCTACGCTTTTGATTTCTATGATACCGAAGCCAGGCAAAAATGGGAAGAAGAACAAAACAAAAAACTCGTTCCGCCTCCGAGAGCCGATTAAATATAATAAAAAGCTGACATTTTTCGATGTCAGCTCAATTTTTGAAATTTTATTTAACTAAATGTTTCCGTCCTGTAATCAATATAATCAAAGCCACGAAAAACAGCAGTATTATCGAAAGAATAGCAAAGGAACTTCTGTCTGTCAAACCTTTGATAAATGCGTATAACAACGGACCCATAACTGCTGCGAACCTACCGAAAATTTCGAAGAATCCGAAGAATTCGCCCGCATTTTCAGGCGGAACAAGTTTTGAAAAATATGATCGGGAAATGGCTTGAATTCCTCCCTGAACCGTGCCGACCAAAAATGCCAATGCCCAGAAAAATATCTGTGCGGTTGAAACGTCAAAAAATTCTTCTTCTAAACCGAAACCCATGATAAATCCGAGTATACAAATGACTAAATACGTACCTACTGCATAAAAAATCAAAGGCACTGAACCCACTTTTTTGCTCAGATTACCGAAAATAATCGAACAGGGAACAGCTACAATCTGCGTCACCAACAGGGCTACAATCATGAGAACAACGTCAAGACCGAGTACACTGCCGTAAGCAGTGGACATTGTAATGACCGTGTTTACACCGTCTATGTAGAAAAAATATGCCAATATAAAAACCAAAAGACTTTTTTGTTTGAAAATTTTAACAGCCGTGCGGATAACCGCCTTGAAAGTTTCGCCGATTAAGCCTTTTTCAGGTTTTTTCAAACCATGATTTTGGCGGACATTCTTCAAAAACGGAATAGAAAATACGCCCCACCAAACAACGGCGATGCCCAATGAAATTTTATAAGCCAAATTTTCAGACATTATTTCAGGCTTGAGCGTAGCAAGCATGACAAGCCCGATACAGCCGAGAAACGGAATAGTCGAACCACCGATATATCCCATCGCATATCCGTAACTGGACACTTTGTCCATGTTACTTTCGTCCGTAACATCAGGTAAAAAACTGTCATAAATCAAATTTGCACCTGTGAAACCGATGTGTGAAACCGCATAACCGATTAATAATATCAGCCAGCTATTCGTAATTGCACTGATTGCCGTGAATGCCAATCCCAGTATAAGAAATCCGCAAAATATTTTCTTTTTCCAGCCGACATAATCAGCCAAAGCACCGACGACAGGCGACATAACAGCGATTATAATCATAGCAGCTGATGTTCCGATTCCCCACAAATAATCACCCGATTGACCCGCTTTTTCAGCAACATTGGAAAAATAAATAGGACACAGAGCTGCCATCATAACCGTTGTGTATACTGAATTTGCCCAGTCATACATAATCCAGCTTTTTTCCTGCTTGGAAAATCCCGGGTTTTTGCCTGATATAGCGAGGTCCTTTGCCATAAATCATGCCCCTCTCTTTGATGAAGCCGTTAATACGGCTATCAGTGTTTCATATTTAAATTTAAGATTTCCGACGCTTTTTCCGTTATATTCAATAAACTTCCGCCGTACAAAATTCCGGGTGAAAAATTTTTTCCGCAGCATAAATAAAAAACCTTGTAATTGTCATAATCTACAGGATATCCGTGATTTGCTTTTTCATTTTTACGATATGCTTCACATGTCCAGCCGGGTTTTGCTGCGAATCCGAACGGCAAGTCCGCTCGTCCGCAAATGTCCATTTCATCGGCACGCAATAATCTTTCGTAACCCGTCAGCGATTGCACGGAACGTTTGATTTTTTCTATTTCGCTTAATTTTAAATCACCTTCATGTAAGAATGCACAACCTCCGCAGCATTCGAAAAAACAATCACCGTGTAAATATTCGCCGTTTTCATCAGTTTCAATATATCCCGAATCTTCTAATATTTTATTCGGTAAAATGGAGTTCTCTGCAGGTAATTGCGAATGGTCGCTGAATAAAATAATATCATATTTATCACCGGCAGCTTCCAGCAAAACACCCAAATTTGCGTCCATTGCTTCATACGCAGCTTCGAGTTTACCGCTGTTCAAACCGTTTTCGTGACACAGCGAATCATATGCTGTCAAGTGCATCATCGCCAAATCGGGTGACTTTTTTCGTAAAATATACGCCATGCAAGCCGTTGAAAAATAATCTGTTTCAGGTTGTTTGGGCGTACCTTTATTTAATAATTTTTTATATTTTAAAAATAAATGCAATTGCAATAATTTCGAACCGTATTTCATGTTTAATAATATTTGATTTTCACCCGGCTGAGTTAATAATTCGGGAATATTGTAGTCAATTTCGCGTGAACCGCCCGTAACAGGCCACATTACAGCCGCTGTCCTCAATTTTTTTTCTTTCGCTGCCTGCCATAATGTTGTCACATTGGTTTTTTTTGCTTCATAATGCCATTTCGGGTGTTTTGACGGAAAAGGATCGGTATTATTGATAATGCCGTGATATTTCGGCGTAAATCCCGTCGCAACGCTTGTATGAACAGGATATGTATTGCTCAGAAAAATACTCGAAACTCCGCGATGAACGCAACTACGTTCAACAAGCCTTGCAAAATTAGGACTGTTTGATAAAAAAATATCAAACGCATCGTCTCCGATAGCGTCTACACTGATCAGTAAAAGTTTCCGCATTTTTTCCTCTATTCAAATAACGCTTTTTATAAAAATATTATATCACAGAAATAACACATATGCAATAAAAAACACCTGTATAAAGTGTAAAATATAAGCAATTTTTATAATAATTCATTGGTTTTTTATCATTTTTTTATAATAAATCGTTAATATTTGCATAGTTTTCGTAGTCCCATTGATATATTTTTAAATCAACACGTCCGTTCGGCAAAAATTTCACATTTTCCTTTTCCAAAAGATTTTTGCGTAAATCTGCGTAAAAACCACCCGCAACCGAACCGTCGGACATAATAACTCTTTGCCACGGTAAATTTTCGGGACAATGCTGCATCGCCCAGCCGACTTGACGTGCAGATCTCGGAAATCCGATTAAACGGGCAATCTGACCGTATGACATAACTTTTCCGTACGGAATATTCTCAACCACTTTGAAAACTTTTTCATAAAATATAGTCATAAAAACCCCTGAATTTACGATAAAATTAATTATATGAATATTATACCAGAAAAAATTAATAATTAATAGACTTTTTTGAAAAATATCATTATTGACATCGATTTATAATAATGATATAATAAATAAAATGAATATTTTTTATCCATTCGGAAGCTGTTTTGACGTTTATAACGGGCTTTATGGTTGGAGAGCTTCTTTTTGGAGTTCTCTTTTTTATTATTTGGAGAAGAATTTGTGAAAAACATCGGAAATAAGTTGAAATATCCGCAACTAATTATTCTTGTTTTTGCTTTGATTATTTTGCTGGGAACTGTTTTATTAATGCTGCCTGTTTCTTCGCGGGAAGGAACGTCAACAAGCCTGATTGACGCACTTTTTACAGCGACTTCCGCTAATTGCATAACAGGTTTGGTTGTTTTTGATACATACAGTCACTGGTCGTTGTTCGGGCAGATTGTTATTCTTTTTCTTATGCAGATCGGCGGTTTAGGATTCATGTCCGTCGCTACGATTTTTTCGTTCGCATTTCGGCGAAAAATTGGACTGAATGAACGAATGATGATGCAGGAAGCTGTCGGAAGCGTGCGTTTAGGCGGTGTTGTACGGCTCACGAAGCATGTGTTATTAGGTACACTTTTTTTTGAATTACTCGGCACAATACTTCTTGCTGCTCGGTTTTGCCCGAAAATGGGTATAGGTGAGGGCTTATATAATGCGTTATTTCATTCGGTTTCGGCTTTTTGTAACGCCGGTTTTGATTTAATGGGAAAATACCGCCAATTTTCGTCGCTTACTGCTTTTTCGGATGATCCAGTTGTATGTATGACGGTTGCGTCGCTCGTTGTCATCGGCGGTTTAGGATTTTTAGTTTGGGAAGACATTCTGATACATAAATGGAAATTCAAACAATATTTACCACAAACTAAAGCGGTTTTGATTACAACTGCCGTATTAACAGGCTTTTCATCGCTTTTTATTTTCTTTGTTGAAAAAGATATTACAATGGCTGATATGAATATTTTTGAAAAAATATATAATTCGTTTTTTCATGCCGTAACACCGCGAACAGCGGGTTTTAACAGTCTTGATATCACTATGTTTTCAGATCTGACGATTTTTCTGACTGTTCTGCTTATGTTTGTCGGCGGTTCACCGGGTTCAACTGCGGGCGGCGTTAAAACCACAGTAGTTTTTCTCATGTTTATTGCAGTTATTTCCACGTTGAAAGGCAAAAAGGATATTACCGCTTTTAAAAGAAGATATGAAGATGAATTATTGAAAAAAGCGTTTACCATAACAGCTCTTTACCTGAGTTTCGCTGTAATTGCGATTATTCTCATATCAATGTTTCAGGATTTCAAGTTGATTGACGTTGTTTTTGAAGTATTTTCCGCTTTGAGTACTGGTATGACGCTGGGTATTACGACGAGTTTGTCTATTCCGTCAAAAATAATAGTTATTATACTCATGTATTTCGGCAGAGCAGGACTTTTATCTGTAATTTTTATGTTTTTACATCCTAATAAAGATATTCCCATTCGTTATCCGCTGGATAAAATCAATATTGTGTAGAAAGGTTTTTTATGAAATCAATATTAGTAATCGGAATCGGCAGATTCGGCATGCATATTTCAAAAAAACTGTCCGAACTCGGCAATGAAGTTTTGGCAATGGATATGTCAGAAGAACGTATCCGAGATGTTATGCCGTTTGTTTCCAATGCGCAAATCGGCGACTATACGAAAGAGGATGTACTCGATTCACTGGGTATTGATAATTTTGACATCTGTGTGGTATCTCTCAGCGATTTGAGCGAATCTTTGGAAGTAACATATTTATTAAAATCCTTGGGCGCTCAGTATGTTATATCAAGAGCGAATCATGATTTACACGAAAAATTGCTTTTACGAAGCGGCGCCGATGAAACGGTATATCCCGAAAGGGAAATGGGCGAAAAAATTGCGGTTAAGCACACAGCAGTGAAGATGTTCGACTATATCGAGGTTACGCCCGAACATTCCATTTCCGAAATTGCCATACCCAAAGAATGGACAGGACAGTCTATCGAAGCTGTGGGTGTACGGAAAAAATATAATGTGAATATCCTGGCATATAAACAAAATGAATTTTTTGTCGAATCGTTTCTTCCTACGCATGTTTTTGAAGAAAACGAACATATAATGGTATTCGGAAAAAAAGAAAATATTATTAAATTATCTAATAAATTGTGATAACCTGCATAATTTTATGAATAATGTCGGGTAAAATCTCTTGTAATCTGATATAATTTTATTAGAAAAAGGTTTGAAAAAATTTATTGATAAAAAGTTTACGTATAAGCAATAAATTATTTCATGTTAAATCGGAAATAAAAAATATAATTTTTATAATGACAGAGTCAAAAAGCCTGTATCTGTGGGCTTTTTGACTCTGGTTTTTTTATTATTTTTTTTTGTAAAATCTTATGTATTAAAAATATCAGTTTTATACTTTTCTGCTTGTGCCATAAACATTTCGGCATACTTTTTGTTCAGGTCCATTAACTCAGAATGACTGCCGCTCTCGATAATTTCGCCGTTTTCGAGCATGTATATTCTGTCGGCGTTCATAGTGGTGGACAATCTGTGCGAAATTAAAAATATCGTTTTGCCTTTCGCCGCGTCCATCATGACTTTATTAAACTGATATTCCGCAATCGGGTCGAGCGCTGACGACGGTTCGTCCATTATGATAACCTTGCTGTTTTT
>JGI994J12354_10003026_pt1 | contig 15972 bp, 11 predicted proteins | sample IntmicLarv3ML3BL_FD_12354 | JGI IMG/M metagenome (IMG submission 12354) | reverse complement strand
CGAGCCGTCTGCTCACCCTGTGGCAGTCGAGGCATGGCGGAGCCCCCCTTTTCCCCTGCCCCCACCCCTTTTACCAGCGCCTTTCCAGAGATTTTTACGCAAAACTGAAAGAACTGTGCGAGGCCAGCCGCCGCTTCAACTTCTGGCAGAGGGTGAACTACCCCCGCTTTACCGAAGAGGCGGCCCGCATTCTCATTCTGACCAGCAAGTATTTTCTGACAGGGGAAATCACTTCGGCCTGCGACCGGCTCCATGTTCCCTACCGGGTGCTCCAGCTTCCGGATGACGAATACGCCCACAGCCAGTTTGTGGAAGACCTGCTGGCCGCCGTTCTTGCCTTCAGGCCGGATTTCGCCTTTACTTTCAACCATCTGGCTGTGGACAGGGAAGGGGTGCTCGTACACCTGCTGGAAAAACTGCGCCTGCCGCTGGCCTCGTGGTTTGTGGACAACCCCCACCTTGTGCTTTCCATGTACCATGAGCTTGTCAGCCCCTGGACAGCGCTTTTCACCTGGGATGCCGACAACATCGCCTCTCTTGAAGCCATGGGCTTTGAGCATGTGCGCTACCTGCCCCTCGGCACGGACGTTCACCGCTTCACCCCCGCAACGCCGGGCAACCCGCCCCTGCCACGGGAATTGAAGGCCCGCGTTTCCTTTGTGGGCAATTCCATGGTGCATAAAATTGCCCAGCGAAAGGGCCGCTACAGCCCGCCCCCCGCGCTGGTGGAAAAGCTCGTGCCGCTGGCCGCAGATTTTTCCGACTCGGACGAACGCGACATTGAACGGTTTTTCCGCACCCGGCACCCGGCCCTGCTTCCCCTGCTGGAAAACGCCGAAAACACGGAAACCCGCCTTGCCTTTGAAGTGATGCTCACCTGGGAAGCCACCCGGCAGTACCGCCTTTCGTGCATTTCCGCCATCTTTCCCTTTGCCCCGCTCATTGTGGGCGATTCCGGCTGGCACGACCTTGTTCCCCCTTCGGTTCGCTGGCGCTACCACCCGGAATTGAGCTATTATTCCGAGCTTCCCCGCTTTTACCCCGGCACGGAGGTCAACTTCAACTGCACCAGCAAACAGATGAAGGGCGCGGTCAACCAGCGGGTGTTCGATGTTCCGGCAACCAACAGCTTTCTGATAACCGACTACCGCGAGCAGGTGGAAAACCTTTTTGAACCGGGCAGGGAAATTATCTGCTACCGCACGCCCGAAGAGGCCACCGCCCTGGTGGAGCGTTACCTTGCCGCCCCTGCTGAACGCCGCGCCATCAGCGAGGCCGCTCGCAAACGCATTTTAGCCGAGCATACCTACGACCTTCGCCTGCGTTCCCTCATTGCCATGATGCGGCAGTCTCACGGGTAGCCAGACCATGAGCGCGAAGCCCATTCTCGTTCTTCAGTTGCAACGCATGGGCGATCTTGTACTCTCCTTCCCCCTGCTGGCATGGCTTGGCAGGCACCTGCCCGGCCACCCCCTGTGGGTTGTGGGCGAAGAAATCTTTTTCAAGCCCCTGATGCCCCTTTCCCCTTCTGTAACCTACTTTTCCTACTCCAATGCCCATGTGCTGCGCGGGCACGAATTTCATATGGTCATCAACCTGAGCCACCGCCCGGAAGCGGCGGCCCTTGCCGGAACGGTCGGCGCAGAGCGCGTCATCGGCCCCTACCGCACCCCGAACGGTTCCCTGCACATTGGCGGAAACTGGCAACTGTACCGGGCCTCCCTCACCCACAACAACCGCTACAACCTTTTCCACTGGGCCGACTTGAACGCCCTGGACTGCATACCCCCCGTCCGGTTCCGAACGACCCGCTGGCCCCTGCCGCGCAAGGGAAAACCCCAACCCAACCCTGCCCCGCCCAAAACAGCGCCAGCAACCGCCCCCCAGGCCCTTCCGAAGGGCGCGCCAGACGCTTCCGCAGCTTTCTCCACAAAGGGGCCGCCCACAGGCCAGGGCCATATCGGCCTCTTTCTCGGGGCGAGCGAAGAGGGCAAGCGGCCCGACGCCCCCTTCTGGGCCTCCCTTGCCCGCCAGCTTCTGCACGAGGGCGCGCGGCCCGTGCTTCTGGGCGGCCCGGCGGAAAGCGGCCTCGGGGTGGAGGTTTCCCGTCTGCTCAAAACCCATGCCCTCAACCTGTGCGGGCGGTTCAGCGTAGAGGAACTGGCCTGTTTTATTGCCGGGCTGGATCTGCTCGTCACCCCGGACACCGGCCCCATGCATGTGGCCACCTGGACAGAAACCCCGGTGCTCAACCTCTCCCTCGGGCCAGTGAACCCGTGGGAAACCGGCCCCTTTTCCCCCGGTCACCATGTGTTGCGGGCCGCTGTTCCCTGCCTTGGCTGCTGGGTTTGTCAGGAAGCCGAATACCTGTGCAAAAAACAGATGCCCCCCCGACAGGTTGCGGCAATCAGCCTTGCCATTGCCAGCGGCGAACCGGCGCACAGCCGTGCAGGGGTCATGCGCGGCATTGCCCTCTATTCCACCAGACGTTCAGGGCTGGGGCTTTTCGAGCTTGCAGAGCTTCTTCCGTCCACGGAAGGCTCTCCCGACACTCTGGAAATTCGCCGGATTCTGGCCGACAAGGAGGCCCTTGGACGGTTCTGGCAACAGTGGTTTCTGGCCCGTTTCGGCCTCACCCCCCCGCAGGGCGCGCAGGATGCCGCCACCCGGCTTGCCAACGAGGCCCCCCACCTTGTTCCTCTGCTGCAAAGCGGCCTTACGCAAATGCTGCTCACCCTTTCCCGAAGCATGAAAAAGAACCCGGCAGAGCTTTTGGCCAGGGAAGCGTGGGAAAAATGCCCCCAGATCATACGCCCCTTTTCCGGGTTTGCCGAACTCTTTGTCCAGAATGAAAACGCGGACAAGCAGGCTCTGGTGCGGGTTCTGGCCGATGCGGAAGAGCTTGTCCGCCTGATGCAGGGGTAAGTGGCGGGAAGAGATTGTCATCAATATGAAAGGAGCTTTGTTTGCCGCCTTCAGTGCTCCCAAGCGTGTTCACACAAAGAGGATTTTTGTTCTCTGGCAAGGCGGAAAATATTTTTATGGAAGGAGTGTACTCTTCTCGTACTCGACTGGAATAAAAATGCTTTCCAACGCAGCCAGAGGGCAAAAAGACCGTTGTGTGAATACGCTCGATCACTCTTCCCCGGACATCAACTCCACCTGCGGGGCGTTCAGATAGGCCGCCAGATGCGCGGGCGAGAGCTCCATCATGGCCCCGCGCACGCCAGCGCTCACCAGAATGGAATCGTACAGCACCGAGCTTTCGTCCAGCAGGGTGGGAAAGGTTTTTTTCATGCCCACGGGCGAACACCCCCCGCGAATATAGCCCGTTACGGTGAACAATTCTTTCATGGGCAGCATTTCCGCCCGCTTTTCTCCGGCGGCTCTGGCGGCTTTTTTCAAATCGATTTTCCCGGGCGTGGGAATGCAGCAGACAAAATGCCCGCCGCTTCCGCCCTTCAGAAGCAGGGTCTTGAACAGGCGTTCCGGGTCAATGCCCAGCACTTCCGCCACATGCACACCGGAAAGGTCGTTTTCGTCCACCGGGTATTCATGCACCTGAACAGCTATTCCGGCCTGTTCCAGCATACGCACCGCATTTGTCCTGAGCATTCGACCTCCTGATGAAGCGGTATCACGCCAAACCGCGCCTTCTGTTCCATAGGGAGCGGGTGCAGTTTGGTGTCAGACAAAGAAGACAACTTTTTGCGAGGGGCGGCTGGCCTCTTTGGGCCTGCCCCCCGAGTAAAAACCTTCTCTGACGCGGTATCACGCCAAACCGCGCCTTCTGTTCAATAGGGAGCGGGTGCAGTTTGGTGTCAGACAAGGAAGACAACTTTTTGCGAGGGGCGGCTGGCCTCTTCGGGCCTGCCCCCCGAGTAAAAACCTTCTCTGACGCAGTATCACGCCAAACCGCACCCGCTCCATGAAGTTGCAATTATGAAAGCAAACCATTATGCTGCACCCCTGAACAAGCAGGGGCTACTGCTCCCCGGCCCGGCCCCTTTCACCGGATTCCTTCATGCCCAAAGCCTTTTACAGACTGCACCTCGCCATCTTTCTGGCTGGTCTGACGGCCATTTTCGGCAAGCTCATCACCCTGAACGAGGGTGTTCTTGTCTGGTACCGCATGGCCCTGACCGCCCTTTTCTGGTCGGCCTTTCTGCTGTGCAGCAGGAAATTTCCCCGTGTGTCCATGAAGGACTTTCTTGAAATTGCCCTGCTTGGGGTCATCATGGCCCTGCACTGGGTATTTTTCTATGCCAGCATCAAGCATTCCAATGTTTCCATCGCGGTGGTCTGCTTTGCGCTTTCGTGCTTTTTCACGGCCATTTTCGAGCCGCTCATCAACCGCACCCGGCTTTCCCCGCGCGATCTCATGCTCAGCGTTCTGACCATCTCGGGCATTGCCCTGATTTTTCATTTTGATACCCGCTACCGTCTGGGCATCACCCTTGGCACCATAAGTTCGGCATTTTACGGGCTTTTCACTGTTGTGGGCAAGCGCACGGGCAAAAAGCACCCGGCCTCCACCCTGCTGCTCTACGAGATGATTGGCGGCGCGGTTTTTCTCACCCTGCTCATGCCTCTGTACCTGAACTGGTTCACGGGCCTTGCCATTGTGCCCAGGGCCAACGACCTTGTTCTTCTGCTGCTCTTTGTTCTTTTCTGCACCCTCTGGCTCAATCTTCTGCTTTTTCAGGCCCTTAAAGACCTTTCTTCCTTTACGGTAAGTTTAAGTTTCAACCTAGAACCCATTTACAGCATTGTCATTGCCATGCTTGTATTCAGCGAGGCGCGTGAGCTTGGCTGGTCCTTTGCCGCAGGCGTCACTTTTATAACGCTCTCGGTTGTTTTGCAAACATGGTTCGCCCTGAACGAACGGCCTGATTTTTTACGCCGCCGGGCATGATGACTTTGCCTTGACAAAAGACTATACAACAAAGAAGCCATGCCCTTGTGGGCCTGATACAGTGGCTCCGCGTACTGGGCGCACAGCCCGGGCATTAGAGCATTTTCACTTTGAAAAGGCTCTAACGGGCGATGGCGCAAGCCTCGTCCGCGCATACGAGGAGTAGGCGAAATTCATTTTCGCCGCCAACTCCGAGTGTAGCGTTTCAAAGTTAACTTGCCTTAGCCCTGGTGCGGTAAAAAAGGCCAACAACCACCCTTTATGGACATTTTTCTCGACCCCTCATCCTACATCGCCCTTGGCACCCTTGTGGTGCTTGAGGTTGTTCTTGGCATAGACAACCTTGTTTTCATTGCCATTCTTGCCGAAAAACTTCCACCCGAGCAGCGTGACAGGGCCCGTGTCATCGGCCTTTCCCTGGCCCTGGTCATGCGCCTTGGCCTGCTCTCGGTCATGTCGTGGATGATCGGCCTGACCCGGCCCCTGTTCACGGTGATGGACATGAGCTTTTCCGGGCGCGACCTCATCATGCTCGCGGGCGGGCTGTTCCTGCTTTTCAAGGCCACTACCGAGTTGCACGAACGCCTGGACAGCCACGGGGAACATCTTGGAACCATGCGGAATTACGCGGGTTTCTGGATGGTAGTGGCCCAGATTGTGGTGCTGGACGCGGTATTTTCCCTTGATGCGGTCATAACAGCCGTGGGCATGGTGGAAAGCCTTGCCATCATGATGACGGCCGTGAGCATTGCCATTATTATGATGCTTCTGGCCTCGCGCCCGCTCACGCAGTTTATCAGCCGCCACCCCACCCTTGTGGTGCTGTGCTTGAGTTTTCTGCTGCTCATCGGCCTCAGTCTTCTGGCAGAGGGGCTGGGCTTTCATATTCCCAAGGGCTACCTGTACGCGGCCATCGGTTTTTCGCTCATCATCGAGATATTCAACCAGATTGCCTCGCATAACAGCCAGAAAAGCGAAAGCAAAAAGCCCTTCCGCCTGCGCACGGCCCAGGCTGTTATCCGCCTTCTGGGCGACGAGGGCCTTGCCGCCCCTGCCTATGTTCCCGAACACGCCGGAAAGGGCCCCGAACAGGGCCAGGCCACAGAAGGCACCCTGCCGCAGCCGGACAGCCTGCTCCCTTTTTCGGCCTATGCCTCTGAAGAGGTGAACATAGTGAGCCGGGTGCTGACCCTTTCGGGCAGAACCGTGCGCTCCATAATGACCCACCGCTCGGACGTGGTGTTTCTGGACCTTGACGACCCGGCTGAAGATCAACTGGAACTGCTTCTGAACGAACCCCGCAGCATTCTGCCCGTATGCCGGGGGGGGCTGGACAATGTGCTTGGCGTGACCCGTTCCGCCCTGCTTCTGGCAGCGCACATTGAAGGCAGGAGCGTGGACTCTGTTCCGCTGGAAGAGCCGCTGATAGTGCCGGAAACCATGCGCGTCATTTCCCTGCTCGGGCCGCTGCGGAGCCGCACCCCGCACTTTGTTCTGGTAACCGACGAATATGGCACCATTGAAGGGGTGATCACCGCCCTGGACTTTTTTGAGGCTGTGGCCGGGCATCTGGCCGAAGAGGGCGAACCGCCCCTTGTGCAGCCCCAGGCCGATGGTTCCGCCATTGTTTCCGGCATGGTCGATGTGCACCTGCTTGAAGTCATGCTCGAAATCCCCGGTCTGGTGAGCGAAACAAACGACTACACCTCCCTTGCGGGCTTCCTGCTTGCCGAATTCGGCAGGCTGCCGGACAGGGGCGATTGCCTGACCCATGAAGGGTACGCTTTCACGGTGGACGAGGTGGTGGAGAGGCGCATTGCCTCGGTGGTGATAAAGAAAGTGGAATAAATGACGCCTGACGCAGCATCACGGCAAAAGAGCCCGACACCAGGTGTTGGAGCTATTTTGCCGTCAGGCAAGGAAGGCAAGTTTTTTGACGCGGGAGTGTACTCTTCTGGTACTCGACCAAGGCAAAAAATGAAGCCTGACGCAGCATCACGGCAAAAGAGCCCGACACCCCTGCGAGAGTTTGCTTGTATAGTATACCCGCCTATGCTATGTCTTGGGAATCTGCACGGTTATCTCTCTGTGTACAATAATAAGGCATTGAAAATGTAAAGGAATGGGAATTTCCCCTTCCGGCGCATTCGTCCATTTTGTGTATGGGGCAGGAAAATTGCGCTGTTTTGTTCACCCTGACCCTGTGCGCTGTTTTTTACTTATCTGGAGAAAACTATGTTCCGCAAAATTGCCTGTCTGGCCCTTGCCGTAAGTGCTTCCCTGCTGCTGGTTGCCTGTAACCCCGAACAACAGCAGCCGCCCAAGCCCGGCATCATTGTTATTGATCAGGAAACTGTTTACCGGGAAAGCGATGCTGCCAAGGCGGCTGTGGCCCATCTTGATTCCTTGAGCCGTGATTTGCAGGCCCGCCTTATGGAACTACAGGCCGCAACCCGCACTGACGAAGACAAGGATCAGGCCCAGGAAGCCTTTGAAGCCGGATTGAACGAATTGCAACAGCAATTTGCCGCCGAGCAGGAGCAGGTAACCACCAGGGTGACCGCCCTGACCGAGCAGGCCATTGAGACCATACGCAAGGAAACCGGGGCCAGCATTGCGATTGGCTCGGAAATGGTGCTTTCGCGGGATGCGGCGGTTGATTATACCGCCCGGGTCATTGCCGAAATGAACAAGACCAAGGTGACCTTTGCCCGCATTGATGCGGGCCTGCCTGCGACAAACAGCACGATGAAAGACGTTCCGGCGACCAACGCCACGGTTCCGGCGACCAGCGCGACCGTTCCGGCTACCAACGCCACCGTTCCGGCGACGAACGCGACAGCGAAATAGTTTTCAGCGGCTGCGCAAATGCGCACCAGGGCAGGGCGGCCTTTACGGCAACCCTGCCCCTGTACGCCGCACAAGGCCATGCAGGCTTTTCCGTGTGCTGCATGGAGCAGCGCAAAAACCTTTTTCATCGTACTTTTTACATGGAGGTTGGTTATGGAAATCGGTGGTGCCTTAACTGCTCTTGTGACTCCCTTTAAAAACGGTAAAGTTGACGAAGAATCCTACCGTAAACTGATTGAGTGGCAGATAACCGAAGGCATAAACGGCGTTGTTCCCTGCGGAACAACGGGCGAATCTGCCACCCTTTCCCATGCCGAGCATCAAGAGGTTATCCGCATTTGCATTGATCAGGTCAAGGGACGCGTGCCCGTTGTGGCTGGCGCAGGCTCCAACAACACCATCGAAGCCATCGAGCTTGCCCGCTTTGCCAAGGAAGCCGGCGCGGACGCCATCCTGCTCATCACCCCCTATTACAACAAACCCACCCAGGAAGGGCTGGTGGCCCACTTCAAGGCTGTTGCCAGGGAAGTTTCCGTGCCCACCATTGTGTACAACGTGCCGGGCCGCACCGGGGTCAATGTGAAACCCGCCACCCTGGCCCGCATCTACCGCGAAATTCCTGAAGTTATCGGGGTGAAGGAAGCAACGGGCGATCTTATCCAGATTTCCGACATCCTTGAACAGGTTGACGACAGGTTCATCCTTCTTTCCGGTGACGATTTCACGGTAACGCCCACCTACTCCATCGGCGGCAAGGGCGCTATCTCTGTTATTTCCAACATCGTGCCCAAGGCCGTTTCCCAGATGTGCGCCCTGGCGAAAAAGGGCGACTTTGAAGCGGCCCGGAAAATCCACTTCCAGGTCGCCCCCCTGTGCCGCATCTGCTTTGTGGAAACAAACCCCGTTCCGGTGAAGTCGGCCCTCGCCCTGATGGGCCGCGTGAGCGGCGACCTGCGCCTGCCTCTTGTGCAGATGCTGCCGGAAAACCAGGAAAAGCTGAAAAACACCCTGAAGGCCGCCGGGCTTGTCAATTAACGTATTTTCACAGGCACACCCTTTTGCCCGCAGGCGAGGCAGCCTCCTGGCCCTTGCCTATTTTGAACCGGCACCCTTCAACCTTTCATGAGAACCTTGATGCTTTCCGGACACTATTCCTATTATCACTTTGCCGTTTTTCTCGTTGGGGTCTGCCTTTGCCTGTACATAGACCTTCGGGCCCACAAGGGCGATGAACCGGTTTCCACCAAAAGCGCCATTCGCTGGTGCATTTTCTGGGAATCGCTTGCCTGGGTCTTTGCCGGGTATATCTGGATGCGGCACGGCAGCGACGATGCCTCGCTTTTCATGACAGGCTACTGGCTTGAAAAATCGCTCTCTGTGGACAACCTTTTTGTCATGATGGCCATTTTCAGCTCCTTTGCCGTCAGGGACGACTATCAGCACAGGGTACTGTTTTACGGTATCCTCGGCGCCCTTATTCTGCGCATGGTGTTTGTGGCTGCGGGCAGCACGGTCATCGAGCTCTTTGGCCCCTACGCCCTTGCCGGGTTCGGCATTTTCGTGCTGTGGTCGGCCTGGAAGATGTGGCAGAGCATGAATTCAAAAAACGAGGCCATTGAAGACTATTCCCACCACTGGTCTGTTACCTACACCAGCCGCTTCTTCCCCATTCACAACAAAATGGACGGACACAATTTCTTTGTGCACGTGGAAGAAAACGGCAAGCTCATCCGCAAGGCCACCCCGCTCTTCCTCTGCCTTGTGGTGGTGGAGCTTTCGGATGTCATGTTCGCCTTTGACTCGGTTCCGGCGGTTATCGCCATTACCCGCGACCCCTTCCTGGTATACACCAGCAACATTTTCGCCATTCTCGGCCTGCGGTCCATGTTCTTTCTGCTCGCAGCGGCCAAGCGATACCTGTGCCACCTGGAAAAATCGGTTGTCATCATCCTGGTGTATATCGGCATAAAGATGCTGCTTGATGTTGTGGCTGACTGGCACATATCGCCCTTCTTCAGCCTTGGGGTGGTGGTTCTTCTGCTTGCTGGCGGTATTCTTTCCTCCTTTATCTGGCCTGATTCGGCAGAGGAACCCGCCCTGGCCGGAGGGCCTGACGCGGCCTTGGCCGAAGAGGCGGAAACGGCTTCTCCGGACAAGGATGCGCCGGAAACTGCCGACATCGGCAAGCCCTAACCCTTTCCCCTGTTCCTGTTCTCCCGCCGGGTATTGACCGACTCTTCCCGGCGGGGGAGTTGTTCCTGAATTTTCGGGCCTGTTCGGGCCTGCACCATAGCAAAGAGGGTGTACCAAGCATGAATGCGACAGTGGATGATCTTACCATCAATTATGAAGAAGACGGCCTTCTTGTTGTCAAGGAACTGGACAAGGCCGTTCTTACCAAGGGCGCGTGGGCCACGATTGTGTTCCGCTACCAGCAGTGGGAAAAGGCGAAAGACGCCTATAGCGACGACCGCTACACCATCAGGCGATACAAGAAATTGCAGGGTGAATACCGGGCCCAGTCAAAATTCAACATTTCCAGCCCGGAACAGGCCGCAAAGCTCATTGACATACTCGGTGCCTGGCTGAAAGAGGCCCCCGGAAAATAGCACCGGAGAAGCACAACAAAGCCCCCCTTCCGCATACGAAAGGGGGGCTTCAAATTTCTGGGGCGAATGATGGGGTTTGAACCCACGACCCCTTGGGCCACAACCAAGTGCTCTGCCAACTGAGCTACATCCGCCACAAGCAGAGGTTGGTTTACACGGCTTGCCCGGTATGGTCAAGCCTTTCTTTTGCCGGGGTCGGGTTTTTTTCTCTTTGCTTCTGGACAAGCGAAGCTCGAGACCGTACACAGAGAGGGGTACTGGCCCAGACTTTTGCGATTACCGACACAGCCACGGGAGATTTCATGGAAAAACTGGTCATAGAAGGCGGCAGGCCCCTTTCCGGAACAATGCAGGTCAGCGGTTCCAAAAACGCGGCCCTGCCGATACTGTTTGCCACCATCCTTCTTGATGGAAGCATCACCCTTACCAACGTGCCGCGCCTGCGCGACATAGGCACCACCAACGCCATGCTGCGCATTCTTGGCTGCCCGGCCGACTTTACCTCGGCAGACAGCCACGAAGTATGNGTATCNATTGAAAAACTCGGGTACGAAGCGCCATACGAACTGGTGAAAACCATGCGGGCCTCCATTTTATGCCTTGGCCCCCTTCTCTCCAAGGTGGGGCGGGCCAAGGTGGCCCTGCCCGGCGGGTGCGCCATCGGGGCGCGGCCCATTGAACAGCACTTGAAGGCCCTTGAAAAAATGGGCGCGGAATTCGACCTGGACTCAGGCTATGTGGTGGGCACCTGCAAAAAACTGCGCGGGGCAGACATTACCTTTGACTTTCCCACCGTGGGCGCAACGGAAAACCTGCTCATGGCCGCTGCCCTGGCCGATGGCACGACCATTTTGCGCAACGCGGCCCGTGAACCGGAAATATCCGATCTTGCCAAGTTCCTGAACCATTGCGGGGCCAAAATTCGGGGGCAGGGCGGCGACATCATCACCATCGAGGGGGTGACCACACTCAAGGGCAACACCTATGCTGTCATGCCCGACCGCATCGAGGCCGGAACCCTCATTGTCGCCGCGGCCATTACGGGCGGAAACTGCGCCATTGAGGGCTGCCCCATCGAAGAACTGACCGCCGTGATGGCAAAGCTTGGGGAAATGGGCGTGCGCATAGAGCCCCACGCCACGGGTGCGCATGTTTCCTGCCCCGGTTCCCTGCACAGTGTTGACATGATGACCCGCCCCTACCCCGGCTTTCCCACAGACATGCAGGCCCAGGTCATGGCACTGATGACCCTGGCCGAGGGGTCGAGCACTGTGGAAGAGACCATTTTTGAAAACCGCTTCATGCATGTTTCCGAACTGGCCCGCATGGGGGCAGACATCAAGCTGTCCGGTTCACGCGCCGTGGTACGCGGCGTACGCCGCCTTACGGGCGCGCCGGTCATGGCCTCGGACCTTCGGGCCAGTGCCTCGCTGGTCATTGCGGGCCTTGCCGCACGGGGCGAAACCCATGTTCAGCGCATCTACCACCTGGACCGGGGGTATGAGCATATCGAGACAAAGCTCGAACAGGCAGGCGCCCGCATCCGCCGCATGAAGGACAGCTCCTGATTCCCTACCCTGCCCGGCGAGAAGCCTTCCATGCCCAGTGAATCCATGCGGCCTGCTCCGGAACAGGCCGGGTTTGTCCTCCTGTTCCGCCAAACCCTTCTGCTGGGGGCAATGGCGGGCATTCTCTGGCACCGGCACCCCCTTGAGGGCAGCCTGCTGCTCGTCGGCATTGCCTGGGCCAGCCTTTTCCTGCCCGGCCTCGCCTCTTCGGGCCTGAACCCGTCCGGGGCCACAGTGCCAGAGTTCACCCTTTCCCGTTTCAGCTCTTCGGGCCAAGGCAGCGTCCCTGTCTGCGCCCTGCTTCTTGTTGCCGCCTTTTTCTGCGGGGCGGCCCATGCCCATCTGCGCGCGCCAGGTACCCCCGCGGAACCGGAATGGCTGCGCACCCTGCCCGGTCTGGCCCAGAAGGCGGAGCATTCCTTTCTCCGACCCCCCGCCCTGACCGTGGAAGGCCGCATTGCAGAGCTTCTTCCCCTGCCCGGCAACCGTCTGCGGCTCTTGCTCGAAGACATACGCCCCCTTTCCCCTTCCAGGGAACAGGGTCGCCTTCCTCCCTCGGACCTTTCACCCTATGCAGGGCCAGTGCTGCTCTCCTGGTATGACCCGCCCGAGGGCATACTTGCGGGCCAGACCTTTTCCGGCAGCCTTCGCCTGTCTCCGGTACGCTCGCTGGCAAACCCCGGCACCCATGACAGCGCGGAATTTCATGCGGACAGGGAAATATTCTACCGCGCCTGGACAATGCCGGATTCTCCGTCTGCGGGAAAGGTTTCCGGCCCCGGTTCATGGCTGGCCCGGCAGCGCGAAGGTATCAGGCGCTGTTTCTATGCGGCCCTGCCCCTGTCAACCAGCGCGCCCGAAAAAGAAGCCGCCTCGTATGGCTTCCCCTCTGGCCGCAACGAGTCCAACCCGCCCATTTACGGCACCGGGGCGGCCATGCTGCCCGCACTGATCATGGGCGACCGCTCCTTTCTTTCTCCCGAGCAGAGCGACCGTATTGCTCGGGCCACCCTCGCCCACAGCCTTTCCCTTTCCGGCCTGCACCTTGGCTACGCCCTTGCTCTTGGCTACGGTGCCGCGTGGTTGTTCGGAAGCCTGTTCCCCGGCCTGTATACCCGTGTGCCGCGCCCCTTTCTGGGCATGGCCCTGGCCTTTCCCCTTGCCCTTGCCTATACCTGGCTCGGGCAGGCCCCGGTTTCCCTGCTGCGTTCCCTGTGCATGTTCCTGTTTTTCGCGCTTCTGCTCTTTGCCAAACGGCCAAAGGTGATGATGGACGGTCTGCTGGCAGCGGTTTTTTTTCTGCTCCTGCTGAACCCGAACGCCCTGTTCGACATCAGCCTTCAACTCTCGGCCCTTTCCGTGGCGGTCATCGCCCTTGCCCTGCCCGATTTGCAGCGCATTGTCCGGTGGCTGCTTCCTCTTGAGCACAGCCGCCGTGGGGGTCGCACCCTGCAGGAAACCCTTGGCCGCACGGCAAAAAACCTGCTGCGCCACAGCCTGCTTGTTCTTCTGCTCTCCCTGTGCATTCAGGCCGTGCTCACCCCGCTCACCCTGCGCGCCTTCGGGACTATCGGCCTCTGGTTTCCCCTGAACCTGCTGTGGCTGCCCGTGCTCGGATTCCTTGTCATGCCCGCGGCCTTTGGCGGCCTTCTGGCGTCCCTGACCGGGTTCGACAGCCTGGCCCGCCTCTGCCTCAACGCGGCGGCCTTGCCCTGCGAATGGCTCATGCGCCTGCTTGGCGGCATGGATGACGCTGGCCTCCTGCTGGCCCCGGTCACCCTGCGTCCGCATTCTCTGACCATTGCCGGATACTGGATACTCTGCCTCACCCTGCCCGCCCTGTGGAAGACCCTGCGCGCGCACCGCCCCCGCACCCCGGCCGTGCCCGCTGAACCGCCTCAATCCCTTCCGCGCTCCCGGGGTTTGCCCCCTGCCCCGGTTCTGGCCCCGGTTATTCTTGGAATTTGTCTTGTTGTCGCGCCCCTGCTCCATGCCCTTCATGCGGAGCGCACCCGGCCCGTGGGTCTGCATGTGCTGGACACCGGGCAGGGCCAAGCTGTGCTGATAACCTGGCCGGGCGGCAGGGCGCTGGTGGACGGGGGAGGCCTCTCGCCCCTTTTCAACACCGGGCAACGCATTGTCGGCCCGGCCCTTACAGACAACGAGCGGGCGCGGGTGGCCATGCTCATCAACACCCACCCGGATTTCGACCATCTGGACGGCCTTGTCCATCTGCTGAAACACTTTTCCGTCAACGCCCTGTATCATAACGGCGACCTGCCCTACGGGCCGCTCGCGGCAAGGCTGGGCAAGGCCATTGAAGGGCGGGAATGGCTGGAACCCGTGTGCCGCAAGGCGGGGGACACCATTCCCCTGGAGGGTTCCGGCGCGGTGCTTGAAGTGTTGTGGCCCCCGGACTGCCCGGATCAAGGGGAAGGGAGGGCCGACAGGCGCGACCCGGCCCACCGGGGGCTGCCGGAGGAGGACAGCCCCCACGGGCGTACTGTGGCGGAAACTCTGGCGGAAAGGGGGACTGCGGCAGGGGCTGGTCAGGAAAAGACCAACGACCATTCCCTTGTATTGCGCCTTGTCTGGCAGGGCCGACCCCTGGCCCTGCTCTGCGGCGATGCCGGGCAGAAAACCCTGCGCCAACTGGTGCGTAAAGCACCCGACAGGCTGCGGGCCGAAATTCTCGTTCTGCCGCATCATGGTTCGGCCACAGGCATGGTGCCTGCCCTCTATGATGCCGTGCAGCCAAGGGTGGCTGTGGCTTCCTGCGGCTACCAGAACCGCTGGAATTTTCCGGTTGAAAAGGTGCGGAGAGCCTTGCAGGACAGGGATATTCCCCTCTATTCAACGGCGGTGAGCGGGCAGATACGCATCCTCTGGCCCGATGCCTTGGCCCCCTTCACGGCCTTCGGGGCGCGGGCACTGGAACAGATACGCGCAACGCCCTAGAATTATTCCACCATGTGCGCCTTCAGCTTGCACACCCCGCAGACCCCGGTGGAAGTGGGGTAGCCGCATGAGAGGCACGGGGCCACACTCTCTGTTTCCCCGGTTTCCACTGCCGCGAAAGGCGCTCGCCCCCGTTCCAGAAACCCTTGATAAAAAGCGATTTTTCTGCCGGGCATACGCTCTTCAAGGTCGGCCCACAGGCTTTTGTAATAGGTGAAGGTGGCCCCGCGGCTGTAGGGGCAAGGGAAATAATGATTTTCTATTCCCTGTAAAAACGCATAGTTGGCTGTTTCAAATTCCGAAAGCCTCCACAGGGGTTTCACCTTGCGGGCAAAGCGCCCGCCTGCCACAGGCGGCCCATCGCCTCCCCTGTCCCTTTCTTCAGAAAGCCCGTTCTGCCCCCCGGCAAGGTCGCGTGCCTCAAGCAGCGGCCCCTGATCCGCAAGGTAGGAAAGATCCCAGCGCAGGGTATTGCTGAACAGCCGCGCCACCTCGTCATCAAGGTTGTGCCCGGTGGCAAGGGCCGTAAACCCGTGTTCAAGGGCCGTCTTGTTGAAATAATGGCGCTTTATCTTGCCGCACATGGAGCAGACAGGGCGCTTGATTTTCCGCTTCACATCGGGAATGGCCAGCCCCTCGGCCGACATTTCGCACACCAGAAGCGGAAAGGAATAGTTCGCGCAAAACCGTTCCACCGCACCCCGCGCCGCAGGCGAAGAACCCGGTATGGCAAGGTCAATGTGAAAGCCGGTTACCGCATAGCCCTGCAACGAAAGTTCCAGCATGAGGGCCAGAGAATCCTTGCCGCCGGAAAGGGCCACGAGAATCCTGTCCTCATGGGTGAACAGCCTTTGCCGCCGAATGCCCTTTGCCACCTGCCCGGAGAAAAAGGCAAGATAACACTCCCGGCAAAACCCGGCATTGTGGCTCGGCAGGGCCACCACTGCCGTCTGCTTGCACCGCGAACACTTCATTTGAAGAACTCCTTATGAATACGGGGTGGTGATGTTTTTTGCGGAGGGGCGCTGGCCCTCCGCTCCGCCCCGCAAAGGGGCAGTACCCCTTTGCATCC
>JGI994J12354_10003025_pt1 | contig 15973 bp, 15 predicted proteins | sample IntmicLarv3ML3BL_FD_12354 | JGI IMG/M metagenome (IMG submission 12354) | reverse complement strand
TCGAGGATGTCACACCAATTCCGCACGACGGAACCAAGAAGAAAGGCGGACGCAGAGGCAGAAGGGTGTGATCCTATGGATATAGAGATCATCGAGATGACCGAACGCAAAGGAAAGTTCCTTCTCAAGAACGCTTCCCCTGCTATGGCTAACGCCCTCAGGCGCACAATGCTGTCGGATATCCCGAAAATGGCCATCGACAAAGTTGAGTTCCACTTGGGACCCATCATGGTGGACGGACGTGAATACGAATCCATTACACCGTTGTTCGATGAGATCATTGCACACCGCCTCGGTATGATCCCGGTGCCCACCGACCCTCAGCTCTTTGTTCCCCAGGAACAATGCAGCTGCGGCGGAGAGGGGTGTCCGTCATGCATGATCATGTACAGTCTGAACAAGATCGGTCCGTGCACCGTCCTTTCCGGCGACCTGTTGCCGTTGGGCGGACCGGAACTGAAAGTGAAGGATGAGAACATCCCGATCGTTCAGTTGGCCGACGGTCAGGCAGTTCTGATCTATGCAACAGCGATCATGGGAACCTCCAAGAAACACGTGAAATGGCAGGCCGCCAACGGTGTCGGGTACAAGTACAAGACATTGGCCGATGCGGAAGCACGCGGTGAGGAATCTGCGATCAGTGAGAACATCGACGAAACTGAATTCGTTTTCACTTTCGAGACCGATGGATCACTGACGGCAGAACAGGTTCTCAAGAAGGCCTTGGACATTCTTTCGAAAGACGCCGATGCTCTCAAAGAGATGATCGACGCTCTCTGAAACCCTTTTCTTTAACCATTTTTCTTTTTATTCCATCGAATGTTTCACTTAATAGGTTGAACATTGTCAGCTGCGATTTTCAAAAGATTTTATTCCCATGAAATTTAAGTAAAATAATTCCTCTGTATGGTCTGTACAGAGGAATGAATTAAATCGTTTATCCGAACCTTCCTGATATGTACCTTGCGGTAAGGTCGTTCTTAGGATCCTTGAAGATCTGTTCCGTTTCGCCGTATTCTTCCATTCTTCCGAGATACATGAAACCGGTATAATCACTGATCCTCATCGCCTGCTGCATATTGTGCGTCACAATAACAACAGTATAATCCTTTTTCAGTTCTTTCGCAAGATCTTCGATCTTCGACGTTGCGGTGGGATCCAACGCAGACGTTGGTTCATCCATAAGGAGTATCTCAGGTTCTATCGACAATGCTCTTGCGATACAGAGTCTCTGCTGCTGTCCTCCTGACAGAGAGAGGGCGGAAGCATTCAGGCGGTCTTCCACTTCATCCCACAGGAATGATCTTTTCAATGACAATTCAACTATCTCGTCAAGTTCATCCTTCTTCGTTATACCTTGCAGTTTCGGACCGTACGTGATGTTGTCCCGTACGGTCATCGGGAATGGTGTCGGTTTTTGGAATATCATTCCGACCCTTCTCCTGAGTTCAAGGACGTCCATCTTGAAGATGTCATTTCCGTCAAGGAGCATTTCTCCCTCTACCTTGTTGTTACCTGCGAGGTCGCTCATTCTGTTCATTATTCTCAACAACGTCGATTTTCCGCATCCCGAAGGGCCGATCAATGCTGTTATGCTCTTTTCCTTCACCGGTAAGTCGACGTTGAAGAGTGCCTGTTTCTCTCCGCCGTACCAGAAGCTCAAGTCCTTTGATTCCATTATATGTTTCATATTATCATCCTAATTTCTTTGCGTAGTGGTGTCTGACCAAGGACACCGTCAGGAACATTATCATCACTACTATCAGCAAAACGAGTGCAGTTCCGTATTGGTTAATTTCTGTGCCTGGCACTTCCATTGCCAGGTAGTAAAGGTGGTATGGTAACGCCATCACGGGTTCGAAGAGATCTATGCCCGCGACCCTTTTGTATGCTACTGCGGCAGTGAACATGATCGGTGCAGTTTCTCCGATCGCTCTTCCTAAGCTGAGGATCATTCCTGTCAGGACACCGCCCATCGCCGCCGGGAGAACTACCTTAGAAGTGGACTGCCACGTACTCGAACCCAACGCAAGCGCAGCTTCGTTGAGTTCCTTTGGAACTGCGGAAACTGCCTCTTCCGTTGTTTTTATTATGGTCGGCAGAACCATCAGCGCCAGGGTGAGACTTCCACCTATCATCGAATATCCCCATCCGAATGTTAGTACGAACAGCGACATTCCGAACAATCCGAAGACTATTGAAGGCATTCCGTTCACTGCGTATATCGTCTGCCTTATCGAATTGGTGAACTTACCGTTCTTGGCATACAGCGCAAGATATATTCCTGATATGACACCAAGAGGGAATGCTATTGCAGCTGTTCCTGCCATGAGCTGAAGACTTCCTACGATCGCCGGCCATATTCCTCCGGACCTTCCGCCGTTACTGGGTGACGAAAAGATGAAGTCAAAACTCAACGCAGGAAGACCCTTGATGACTATCGCACCGATCATCACCGTAAGCAGTATCATCACTGACAGAACGACTCCTCTCAGTATCACATATACTGTAGTATTGACGTGCCTTGAGCCGACCAGTTTTCCGATGCGGCCCATCGACATCATAAATACTGCTACAAGTACTCCTACCGCAAGACTGACAGCATTGTCTATGAACAGTGAAGATAACGCATATGTCAGGAAGAACACGGTTCCGATGAATGTACATTTCATTGCGATCGGGAAACAGCGTTCAAAGAGAGGATGTCCTTCTCCTACGTGCATCCTCTTATTCGTTTTCACAACGATCATTCTTGCGAACAGATTCACAGCGAGAGCGATCGCCATCAGCACCAGACCTAGCAGGAACAACGCCGAGAAGTGCAAGCTCCCGTATGTTATCTCGGGCATCTCTATTGCGATCGATGCGGTCATTGTCCTTATGTTGGAGAATATGTTCCATAACGGTTCCGGAATGATCGGAGAGTTACCGGCGACCATGATGACCGCCATCGTTTCACCTAAAGCGCGGCCGATGCCTAGTATCGATGCAGCGCATATCCCTGATATGGCTGAACGCATCACCACTTTCCGCGTTGTCTCCCATCTTGTCGCGCCCAATGCCATGGACGCTTCCGTATATGATTTCGGAACGGCGGCCAATGAATCCTGTGTGACTGAAATAATAGTCGGCAGCGCCATGATCCCCAGAACAAGGGATGCCGCAAGCCAGGATGTGTTGTACATCACCTGATCCGGGAACAGTTCAAGGATCATCGGAATGAATATCAGCATTCCCAGGAAACCGTATACCACACTGGGAATTCCCGCAAGCAGTTCGCATGCAGGTTTCAGGATACTTCTGATACGAGGTGATGCTATATCGTTAAGATAGATCGCTGTCCCGATGCCCACCGGTATCGAGAAGAGCATTGCTCCCGCGGTTACGAAGAACGTACCGATTATCAAGGAACTTGCACCGTAAGAATCAAGGCTGGGTCTCCACAGATCGCCTGTGATGAAATTTATTATTCCAACCTCTTTCAAAGCGTCTAAACTGTTATATGCAATATCAATTAAAATGTAAACAAAGAAAACAACAACGATCATCGTTATTGCAAAAAGGAAAAAGGTTTCTTTGGATCCTTTCAATCCTCGGATCTTGTCGAAGATAGAGGATCCGTTCTTCGCAGAGCTCATGAAGATACCTACAGGATAGGCAGGAATCCGCCATCTTTAACTATCTTCTGTCCCTGCGGCGACAGTATCCAGCTCAGGAAGAACTCAACGGTACTGTTGCTCTTGTTCTCATCGGTGATGAGGATCAGCTGTCTTGCCAAATTGTAGGTTTTACCGTTGATCGTTTCTTCGGTTATTTCAATGCCGCCTACTGTCAGGTCGCTGAAGCCCGCCGATGCCGGGTTGGCCCTCATCTCTACGACAGTCGCGAATCCTACGTAACCTATCGCACCTGCGGTCGATCCGACGGAGGAGCTCATGTTACCTGTGGAGTTCGCTTCCTGGAATGCACTTGCACCCGTAGGGTATGAAGCTGCGCTCAATCCCGTGAGTTCTTCCAAACAAGCCCTCGTTCCGGAACTTACTTCTCTCATGATCGGCTTGATCGCAAGGTCCGGACCACCTAACGTGCTCCAGTTGGTTATAGTGCCTTCGTAGATCTGTTTGATCTGTTCCAACGTGATGTTGGTCACACCGGCAGCTTTGACAGCTTTGTCGACTATGATCGCAACACCGTCATTGGCGATGGCCGTTACTTTGAATCCTGTTTCGGTTGCTTTGAGATCCCTTGACAGCATTCCTATGTCCGCAGTTCCGTTCTGGACTGTAGAAACACCTGCACCGGAACCTCCTCCGGAAACATTCAATTTTACGTTCGTATTGTCTTCAAAAGCTTCTTGGAATCTGACCATCAGTGGTTCAACTGTTGTCGATCCTGCTACGTTGATAGTAACGTTGTCGTTACTATCCGATCCCACAACAACAGCAGTGCCTGCGACACAAACGACCGCGGTAACTGCTACTGCCAATATCATCATCATTTTACTATCCAGGTTTTCACCCAATTCAGTCACTGCGGGCTCTGAATATATATTTGCTCGATGTAAACTATATATCTATATATACAGCAATATAATATCAGATATGTACGTATTTTTGCGAAACCTTATTAAAGGAAAATATGCTATACTGAATCATGGAAATGAGGCGCATCCAGATCACCGGCGGAGCATCCTTTATGATAACACTGCCGAAGGATTGGGCACATTCTGCAGGACTGAAGAAGAACGAGATGATCGGGACGGAAGTGCAGAGCGACGGAACTCTTTTGCTGATACCGAAGGATGTTCAGAATGAGGAAAGGACATCAAAATTGATCAACGCAGACGGCATCAGCGGTGAAACGTTATACAGAAGGTTAGTGGGCGCATACATTTCCGGACACGGTTCCATCGAGGTCCGTGCATCAGCTCTTAATAATGAAGTATATAACAGCACTTTATCGTTCACTCAAGCCACCATAGGCATGGAAGTGATCGAAGAGGATGATGAACACATTCTGATAAAGGACCTGATGGATCACGGTGAGATAAGGCCGTCAAAGAACATCGAAAGGATGGGAGTGATAGTGCACAGGATGATCTCTGACGTTTTCGAGTTCATGACATCCAGGAATTCGATGCTGCTGGAAGGGATGGAAGCAAGGGATCAGGAAATAGACAGGATATACTGGCTGGTCTCAAGGCAGAGCAGTATCTATCAAAAGACGCCCGCATTATGCAAAAGAATAGGATCGGAATTGTATAAATTGACAAGACACCAATTGGTGGGAAGGATAATCGAAAGGATCGGCGATCACATCGTTCTTGTGTCCGATGATCTGCTTATGTTACACAAACACAATCGGACGGAAACTGCGGATAAAGGTCTGTGGGAAATAGGAAAGGGGATAATGGACCTTTTCACAATGACGTTATCAGGATGGATGAAACAAGACCGGGACATTGCGGAAGAATGCATAGGTAAGAGCAAAGAACTGATCCATAAGATAAAGAAGGCATTCGAAGTGAAAGAGTCCGACCATGAGATAGAGAACGCAATGAACCTCTTTGCAGGAAGCTCCAAGCGGATAGCCGAGTACTGCATAGATATCTCAGAATTAACAATAAACGCATCAATGGACTGATATCATGAGGCTTCTGATATGCAGCCTTTCTGACGTTGCGTCAGTGAACATTCGGAACTGTCTTTTCAAACTGAACAAATGGGAGCAGATCGGAAATGACGGAAAGAATGAGTTCCACAGGTTTCAGGATGACGTTGTGATGTCTATACCCGACCTTCATATTTACGCTGAAAGCATCGATGAGGAAGCAAAAGAATTCGGTATTGCTTTTGATGAAGTGGTGTTCATGTCACGCCACAAAGCGGCAAGTGCGATCCCCACGCTTACGGTGCATCCGATCGGCAACTTCAACAACGCTGATTTCGGAGGAAGGTCCAAGGAACTCGTAAGAACTGCAGCAGCGTCGATGACCAATGCTTTGCGTGAGATGTCGAAGATGGACACAGGCGAGTTCAAAACTTCATTTGAAGTGACACATCACGGCCCTTGGCTGAACACTCCCACGTACTTCATAGAGATCGGAAGTGATGAAACGATGTGGGGTAACATGCATGCAGCTGAGATGCTGGCACATGTGATCTCAGTGAACACCGAGAATGATTTTCCCACAGCCGTGGGAATCGGCGGCGGGCATTACGCACCGAGGTTCAGCGAGATCGCCAATGCATACAAGATCAACTTCGGACACATGATCCCGAACTATGCGTTGGAAGGTTCTGATGATGAAGACATCATCAGAATGGTATCTTCTGCGTCAAAAGCAAGCGATACCAAGTCTGTATACATGCATAAGAAATCAATGAAGAAACCTTACGCCGCTCATCTTTCCGAAATGTTGGAGACGGAATTCGAACTCATATCCTCAAAGGATCTTGATTCACTGTGATGAGATGAACGTACCTTTGATCTTCTTTCCGAGGATGGCGTTCTTCAGTTCTTCAAGGTCACGTCCGTCGACCACGCTGAGATCGATCTTCGATTCCGCAAGTATCTTTATCCCGAGGGGATCGAACACCGACGAACGTCCTGCGCCGTGATCCGAGTATACAATGGAACGGAGCTGTTCTATCGTCAGTTCTTCGTATCTTTCGGCGTTCTTCACTTTGCGCGGATCATCCGAGTACACTGCGTCAACGGATGTTGCATTGACAAGACGGTCAGCTTTCATTTCCTTGGCGACCATTGCTGCGACCGCATCTGTGGTGTGACCCGGTTCGGTACCGCCCATTATGACAATGTTTCCGGGAACAGCCGAGGACGCAGCGATCTTCGGATCAACGGGAACTTCCTTGATACCGCCGAGGGCTATCATCAGAAGCTTTGCGTTCACCCTTGTAAGGTCAATGCCCATAAGATCGAGATCATATGTGCTTCCGTTCAGTTCCGATCCGTTCTTGATGTAATATCTGGCGGTCTTCCCGCCGCCGCATACGACGACCAGTTGGATTTCCTTTGAAATTTCCTTGATAAGATCAGCAAGTCTTCCAATGTATTCAGAATCATTTTCACCGGGAACCAGCACAGACCCGCCTATCGAAACGACGACCTTGTCCAATATATCACCAATATCTTTATTACGATAGCCACTTTCACTTAAAATAATATAGGTAAGGATCATGGACGAGAAGACGTCAGTTGAAAGGGCAAGATATGATTTTAAGAAGGCGATGCAGGAGATCGTCGACCTGAAAGGAAGGGGAACGGAACTGATATCCGTGTACATCCCTCCGAACAGACAGATCTCTGATGTCATGGCATATCTGCGCAATGAATATTCGCAGTCATCCAACATAAAATCAAAATCCACGATGAAGAACGTCATGTCCGCTATAGATTCGATAATGTCCCGTTTGAAGACATACAAGTCACCGCCTCCGAACGGTCTGGTGCTTTTCTGCGGAGAGGTCCCTAAAGCAGGGGACCAGACGAGGATGGTCCAATACGTCCTGGAACCGCCGGAGTCGATAATCACTTTCGTATATCGTTGCGATTCGCAGTTCTATACTGAACCGTTAACGTCAATGCTGTTGGACAAGAAAGCTTACGGATTGATAACGGTGGACCGTTCCGAAGCGACGATCGGCATACTTTCAGGGAACCGCATATCTGTGATCAAGAACTTTGATTCTATGGTTCCGAGAAAGCACAGGCAAGGCGGACAATCTGCACAGCGTTTTGAAAGACTTATCGAAATCGCTGCGCACGAATTCTACAAGAAGATCGCTGACAACTGTACTGATGCATTCCTTGACAAGCCGGAATTGATAGGCATACTCGTAGGAGGCCCCGGGGCAACAAAGGATTTCTTCATCAAAGAAGGATATCTCCATCATGAACTCCAGAAGAAGGTCGTTGATACTTTCGACACCGGTTATACAGACGAATACGGTCTCAAAGAGCTGGTGGAGAACGCGAAGACAGCAATAGTCGGAATGGACCTGATGAGGGAGAAGGAAATGATCCAAAAACTTCTTTCGGAGATCAGAAAAGCTGACGGCGGCCTTTCGGCGTATGGTGAAGAAACTGTACGCGACGCAGCTGAAAAAGGCGCAGTTGACATTTTTCTGTTATCGGAAGGTTTGAACAAACGCAGGATAACCGTAGAATGTCCGAATGGTCATATTTACAGTGATACCGTAAAAGACGCTGATGAACGCATGCAGTGCAGGGAATGCGGTACGATAGCGCCCGTTGTTAAAAATGAAGATCTTGTTGACGACTTCTATGACATGGCAGATTCATTCAATGCTACCGTGGAATTGATAACTGAAGATTCTGAAGAAGGAGATATGCTGATGCGTGCGTTCGGCGGTATTGCTGCGATATTGAGGTACAAGCTGGGATGAACATGATAATGGATTCCTTTGTTTCAGAAGTGCGTGATGCTGTTTCCAAAGCGTTGAAGGAACTTGATGTTGAAGTACAGTTCGTAACGGAATCGTCATCACATGCGGACATTGCCGTTCCGTGTTTCACCATGTCCAAGGCCATGAGGAAAGCGCCAGTTGAGATCGCTGAGACGATATCGAAGATGATCGGACCGTCCGGTCTGATATCCAAGGTATCGGCATTGAACGGTTACATCAACTTTTCGATAGACGAGAAAAAGATGATCTCAGGTGTCATGGAGGATATGATCGCAACTCAGAAGGAATACGGAAGACTTCCTTCGAACAACATCCGGGTGAATGTTGAACATACATCTACGAATCCCACGGGGCCGATACACGTAGGACGTGCAAGGAACCCTGTCATCGGCGATACGCTGTCGAGATGTCTGAAGATGTGCGGTTATGATGTCTCCACGGAATATTACGTAAATGACGTAGGAAAACAGGTCGTCATATTGACATGGGGAGTCAACAACATTCCCGCTGAGAACGTGGAGATAGAAGAACGCGATAAGACCGATCACAGGCTGGTTGCGTTCTACCGCGTTGCGAACAAGATGATGGAAAGCGAACCGAAAGTACAGTCTGAAATTTCTGATATGCTGAGAAGGTTCGAGAACGGCGACACATCGATCATATCCGAGGTCAGGAAAACCGCAGAGATGATGCTCGCAGGACTGAAGGAAACGTTATCGTCAATAAACGTCTCTTTGGACACTTACACATGGGAGTCGAAATACATCGCAGACGGAAGTGCCAGATCGGTCGTTGAGAAACTCAAAGGATCCAAATATGCAGGTTCAGACGATGGTGCATGGTACGTTGATCTGAAGGACTTCGGGATACACGGCAAGAACACCAAGTTCACGTTCACACGTTCCGACGGGACGACATTGTATACCACCCGCGACCTTGCATACCATTTGGATAAGTTCACAAGATCCGATGTTGTCATTGACGTATTGGGAGAGGATCAAAAACTCGGAAGCCAACAGTTGGTATGTGCTTTAGAGATACTCGGTGCGGAGAAGAAACCCGAGCCGATGTTCTACTCTTTCGTTTCCCTTCCGGAGGGAAAGATGTCCACCAGGAAAGGCGTTGTCGTTTATCTTGACGATCTGATCGACGAAGCTGTTTCCCGTGCGTACGAGGAGATAAGATCAAGACGCCAGGACCTTTCCGAAGAAAGGATGAGGGAAATTGCCGAGACCGTGGGCGTAGGAGCGATAAGATACAACATCGTTCGTGTCCAGCCGGAAAAACAGTTCGTGTTCCAGTGGAACGAGGCACTTAACTTCGACGGCAACAGCGGCCCGTTCCTTCAGTATTCCCACGCAAGAGCGTGCAGCATGCTCCGTAAAGCAGGAAGTTTTGAAAGGACCGCAGATGCAGCTAAGCTTACAGATGAATATGAAGTGAAACTCGTTAAGGTATTAGCGAAGTACAGTACAGTCCCTCAAAGAAGCAGGTGAAGGAAAGAGGATCCACGTTGTTCCGGCGTATGGTCATGAAGTTGCATCAGCTTTCAACCAGTTCTATGCTTCAGTTCCTGTGCTCAATTCCGGGGACAGGAAGGATGCACGTCTGACGTTAGTGGAATGTTCAAGGAATGTTCTCTGCAGTATCTTAGAATGTTTGGGAATGGGCGCACCGGAGGAGATGTAATGGAAGTCCGCAAGATGAAACTCAAGGATCTTGTTAAAGTTCGGGAACTCGAGATCAAATGCATCCGTGAATATTTTGAGAAGGAGATCGAAAACAAATGGGAAGACCTTCCGAAAGAATGGAAGGACAACCTCGGCGCAAGCAATTCAAAATCGTTCATGGCGTATGTTGAAGGCGGACTGAGTTTCGTTGCTGAGGAAGAGGATGAGATAATTGGATTCGTTTTTGCGCAGATGCTTCACCACACATATAACGTAGAGAACATGATCTGGATAGAGAACATGGGCGTTCACGAATACTACAGACGCATCGGTATCGGATACAAGATGCTCCAGAAGGTTCTGGATGAAGGTCAGGCTAAAGGAGCAACGGTGGCGCACAGCGCAATACAGCCGAGCAACCTGAGATCGATAATGCTGCACAAGAAAGCAGGATTCTTCATCGACAGAAGGGAAGTCGCACTCATTGATCTGAATGACAGGAAGCGCTGAGCATTTCCTTTTCCCGTTCAGTAAGGGATCTTTCCTGAATATCTCCGAGAAGTTCACTGAAACCGTAAACCAAAGCATTCTTTATCGCTGTTCTGTCAGGAACACGGCCGAGGATATCTTCAAGTGAAGTGGTGTTCACAGAACCTTCTTTCTTTACGAGATATCTGTTAATGTTCTCTTGTTCATTTTCCAGGATGATCGTTCCGTGCTGCATCAGTTTGTCACCGGAACGGTATTGAGCGCTTCCGGATATCTTCAGACCGTTCACTAATATGTCATTAGGAGGTTTGTATGTTCCTTTGACACCAAGTGAATCCAAAGCGGTCACGATGCAGTTGCAAATGGTCTCGAAGGAAATGCTGCGCCCCATAATAGGAGTGAATATCAGAGAATATGTGATCTGTCTCTGAGAAGAGAAGATACAGCTTCCTCCGCTCGATCTTCTGATGATCTTAATATTGTCTTTCAGTGCGTTCTCGGTAACGGATATGGAAATGTCCTGAAACCTTCCCGAAGAAATGGCAGGTTCGTTCCTGGAATAAAGGATAAGGGTGTTTTCCTCGGAGGTTTGAAAAAGAACCTCTTCCGCATGAATACTGTATTCAGCGGAAACGCTTCCGAGGTCTATGAGCCTTGGCATTAACGTCTCTTGCTCTTCCTCTGCGGTGAGGATTTCTTAGACTTGGAACTGGAGACCTTTCCCACGTACTCCTGCTTTTCCGTGCTCTTGGTCTGAGGCTTCTCAGCTTTGGGCTTTTCAGCCTTAGGTTTCTCGGCCTTCGGTTTCTCTACCTCAGGTTCATCCTCTTCGTACTCGTATTCGTCGTCATCGTATTCCTGAGTCACCTTGGGTGACTTCTTCTCAGCTTCCATTGCTGTGAATACTCCTGCATTGTCCTTCTTGTTCTTTCCCGCAGAGTTGCTGCGCATTTTCAGGAACACTGCAATGACGATAACGATTATTACAATAATGACCACGATGTATGTGGAGGTGTTGCTCCAGATGGATGAACCGACGTTGATCGTGAATGTGGATGTGTTGAAGTACTGGAATTCTCCGCCTTCGCCTAAGTTGCCGCCGATGAACAGTTCTTCCGGTTCAACGTGTACGGTGACACGGTGTGTTCCCGGGGAAGATATTCTGAAGTTGAAATCAACCTTTACGCTTCCGGGGTCGGGGCCGTCCTTCTTCGGGATCACGATGTTCTCTCTGCTGTCCAGTCTGTCCGTACTGTTGAAGAACGTCACGTATGCGTTCACAGTGATGGCGCCTTCGTCGCCGACGGTCTCGTCAGTGTTGTGATTCAGCAGGGTGATGGTCAGTCTTCCTGAAGAATTCTCTTTGAATTCCCCTATGTCAACGGCACTGTCATCGAATGAGACATCTCCCGCAGCTCCGCTGCTTCCGTTTGCCATAGCTATGGGCATAACACACGCAAGTGCAAGCGCAAGAAGCGCAACTGTTGCCTTTTTGGTGAACATCATCAATCCTCTGAATATCGGTGGTATTCTCTCTTTACATATTTATGTTACGATTTCCGGAACCCTTTCCTGTTCGATCGCGCGACGTACTTCCATCGCCAATCTGCGGCCGGTGCTCATCTCCTTTCTCCACAACGCATTCCCGTACGGGTGGCCTACGGCCATGTGCACATTCGTGCCGCCGCCGATACGCGGCGCAACGTCGTAAATATAGAAGTTAAGATCTTTGTCAACGCACGTCTGCAGGCAGAACGGCCCGATGATCCCGGGCTTGTAGTATTTTTCTGCTGCTTTCACATACTTCTCGGCAAGTCCGAATGCGTTGTCCAGCAAGGACTCGCGCAGCGTTGCGGAGTTGTGTCCGCATACTGTGTATTCAGGGAGAATGCCATCAGCTTCAAGTTCCACCTGCTGTTTGGCAGGCAGCCTGGCGTACCCGTCCAATGAACTCTCGAACCTCCAGTCGACACCGAGGAGTTCTATCCTTTCCCCTTTCTCTTCCAACGGAGAGTAGAAGAAGTCCAGATTGAAGACCGGACCGATTATGTATTGTTCCATCCTTGCGTGTTTCAGGAAATCGCTTTCGATCACGCCTTGTTTTATCAGTTCGTTGGATTTCTCCACGAATTGGTCGTATGACTGTGCGGTAAAGAAACCCCTTTCGAGCTTCTTGACCTTGTGATGCACTTTGATTATCGTCAATCCGTCGATATCCTCGGGTCTCTCGACCTTCTTGGGGAACGGAAGTCCCGCTTTCTCAAGTATCCAGTAGTAGTCGCGTTCATCGCCGCGCTCCTCTGACCTCAGAAGATTCCTGCTTCCGACGATAGGAACGTTGAATTCATTCTCCACAGCATCGATGCCGCTGTATGATACGAACGATCTGTTCGGAACAAAGAGTACGTTATTCTTTTTCAGGCTGTTCTGCTGTTCCGGTCTCAGGATGTGATTGAACTTATCAAGCACAACGGGTTCATCGACGATCCCTCTGATTATATTCCCGGAACTGTCACGCTGAGCTCTGAAATAATTGGCAAATGTCTTCTCGCGGCCTTTCTGGCATATCGCGACCGTTCTGAATCCTTCGGATATTGCACCGTCACAGGTGTCCAATGCGGAATGTGACGCAACGACCCCGATCTTGGCCTTCTTGAGATCGTATCTTTCAAGTTCTCCAAGTATCTGTTCTCTGTCGATCATGTTATCGTCCACGGTAAGCGACAACGAAGATATAACCTTTCATGTAAGCGCGTGCGCTAGATGAACAGAAGGATGACGCCGATGAGGATCATCGCGCTGACAAGATCCATCGATGATGACGTGACGGGAATGCTGTGATCGTCAGGGTCGAGATCGAAACGTACCGCAGCAATTGCAACATAATACGAAATGAAGTTCAGAACGGTCGTTGCGATCATTCCGGAGATAAGGACTATCGCCATGACCGACAGGAAACTGATATCTCCCGGACCTCCGATCAGCACTGCCGCGATGTACGCAATGATACCGATGTATGCGTATGTGATCAACGCCAACGTATACGTCACTAGGAAGTTCTCCCCGGCATTCTTACCGGGGACCTTTTCAGCCTTCAGCGTACCTAAGTGAAGCATTGACGATAACCTGGAGGTCAGCATTCCGGAAAGGGCGTTGCCTTCGTTCAGGAACGCAGGCATCAGTATCAGCAGCACGGGCAGAAGGACCAGCGATTCCGTTTCCGTTTCGATGATCACACCGGCGAAGATGTCCAGCAGCAGGCATAACAGAAGAACGGGAGTGGACTGTTTGATTATGCGTTTTGCTTCATCGACGTGTCCGTTTATTGCCTTCCTGGCGAATATGACGATCAGGACCGCCACCGTAAGGGCGATCAGCGCAATGGTCAGAAGGTCGATCGTGTAGGTATCGGCGGAGTTAAGGACCAGCCATGCAGAGAAGAACAGCATAGGCATTGTGACAATGTCACCGGCGGCCGCGATCAGCGGAGCGGTGATGTTGTCCACATCCCAATCCCTCTTGAACCCTTCCTTGGCGATGAGGATGTTGAACACTAAGAGAACAAGCCCCGCAAGCAGTCCTCCCATCATCGAAATGAAGACGAAATCGACAACACGTATATCCCCGAATCCGAAGAATCCGACAAAGACCCAGCCGATCGCTCCCATTGCCAAGGATATCAGAAATGTCAATGCTATGGACGACTCAATATTCGACCTCAGGACCTCTCCTTTACCGAACGATATACCGAACGTACCCATGTGCATTGACGTTCCGAGACGGGAACCCATGGCACCGAATATGTTCCCGCGCATCCCGATGGCGGAATACACAAGGATCATCATACCGGGTATAAGCAAAAGGTACGTTTCCATAGAGCTCAGGAACAACCCTGCAACGAGATCCGCAGTGGCTGCAATGACCAGAGCAGTAAGCCCCATGATGAACACCGGCCTGTTACGGCTGAAGAATCCGCTGCCTTTAGTGTTCTCTCCCATGGTGCTCACCTCATCTCATCGTCTATCAATTGGTCAACGAACATTTACTATTTATTGACAGTGGCAAACGCTAAATACCGAGGTTCATTATATTCCACCGGACAGTTAAGTTCAAAAGGTGCTGAAAGTGGAAAACAATTCTGACGATCCCGAAAGCCATCGTCCGTGTCCAAAGGTGGTCGAATGAGCGATCACAAGCGTATAGAGATGTCCGTCAGGGAGATCCTGACGGAAATGAAGGATATTTCTGAAGTGACCGTTGATCTGGCGTATGCGTCGATCATGTACAACAGTCAGGACATGGCGGACAGTGTGATGGAATTCGAAGACGAGATGGATGAACTCAAGTATGCGATACGTGAAAAGGTCATGCTGGCGGCGAGAACGAAAGAAGACGCCCGCCAATTGTCTGGAATACTGCAGGTGGCATCCGCTGCTGACAGGATTTCCCACGCAGCAGGTGAGATAGTCAAACTGCTTGATGTGCCGCTGGAGAAGAGACCTTTCCTTCCTACCATCATCAACGAATCGGAAGAGAAGATCAAGATGACAAAGATACACCCGTCGTCGGATATGGCAGGCAACACGATAGATGCGTTAGCTGTTGAGGCCGTTACGGGAATGAAGATAATCGCCCTGAAGAACAGACAAGGCTGGATATACGATCCCGAAGAGGACGTGAAGCTGCGTGCAGGTGATGATGTCGTAGTAAGAGGAACTGAGGACGGGTTCAGAAGATTGACGGAATTCGCATCCGGGCAAAGGAAATGGGAATTCATAGAAGCGGCGGAAGAGGAGGAAGAGAAATGAATCAGATAGAATCAATGCTCCTCGACCTCAAGAACACCTCGGAACTGATGATAGATCTGGCGTATTCGTCGTTACTGTTCTACAGTCAGGAAATTGCGGAGGAAGTGATATTCCTGGAAGAGAGGATGGACGAGATAAGTTCGGATATCCAGGAAGAGATAGTCAACTTCGGAAAGGCCGCGCCGGAAGAGTTCGCGAAATTGACGATACTGCTGAGAATGCAGATGGCCATCGAGGACATCGCCAATGCAGCGGCGTCCATTGCTGACGTCGTCCTGAGAGGATTGGGAGACCACCCTGTGATAAGGATGAGTATCCAAGAATCCGATGTGGTCATAGACCGTGCAGTTGTCGCACCGGAATCGAAGATGAAGAACCGCACCCTCGGTGAAATGAAACTGAGCACCAACTGCGGAATGTTCGTAATAGCCATAAAGAGAGGCAAACAGTACATCTACGGTCCGGGAAGGCTGACAATGATACTGGAAGGCGATGTACTGATCGCGAACGGTTCCGAAGACGGTGTGGCGTTGTTCAGAGGATTCGCAGACGGTTC
>JGI994J12354_10003024_pt1 | contig 15974 bp, 10 predicted proteins | sample IntmicLarv3ML3BL_FD_12354 | JGI IMG/M metagenome (IMG submission 12354) | reverse complement strand
GCCGTTCCGTATAGATGCCGAAAACCTTTGTTGGATTAAAGACGATGGCAACGACGACCCTGATGATTTTTGCTTGCATGGTCGCGCGACCGCTAAAATTGGCGATGAATTTCTTGAGTATGACGCTACGGTTAGTGCTACCGGATTGTATCTTCTGAGAACATTATCAGACAATCATATTATTCATAATGATCAGGCCATGCTGCCGTGTTGCGGTCATTTTATGATAGCAAACGATGATTTGACAGCTGTTGATATTAGCGGTTGTCCTAATGGCGTTGACTGGTCTGCGCTACATGACAATGGTAGAATTAAGCTAATTACCGAAACGGGCGCGGAAACTATTGTTGAAATAGATGATTACAGGGATGAAGTATTTGCCTTTGCCGACAAAGTAGAAGCCTTTTATAAAAACAGTTTGGAGAAAAACCTTTCTGAGACAGACGATTTTTCACGGAATGGCTACACTGCATTTTGGAATGAATGGCGCAGACGTAGATATGAAAACATCGGGTCACCTTGACCCGATGTTTTCATATACATTCCCTATCTGTTGGCTGTCTATCACGTTGTTTCGGCATTCAGCAGTTGCTTCCTTATGCACCCTTACCATTGGGGCGGGAATTGCCGCAGCAGTGTCTCGAAAAAATCGGCACAAATGTCATCGGTGACGACGCGCTTAATGCGCTTTTCATAGGCGGCGGCGCGGATGGCCAAGCAGCCGCCCAGGGAGACGCCAATGACGGTGACATTCCCCAACCGGAAGAAATCGAGCACGGCCTTAACCGGCTTTTCCCACTCATAGGTCATGGGAATGTGGCAATCCTCCAGAGTTGCCCCTTGCCCTGGGCCATCAAAGAAGACGACATCAAAGCCGGATTCTTTCATGGCCAGGATGGTCTTAAACATCTCCTCTACATAGCTGTCAAAGCCGCCGAACACCACAAAAGTACCTTTGGGCCTTTCCGGCGTAAAACGGTAGGCGGACAGGGTACCATTTTCATACTGAGAATGGTAGTCCCACTCGGAATGAGCCACCGCTGTGTGTTATAATGCAGTTAGGGGTGATGACCGTGGAAAACATAACAAAAGAGCACAGGGCTCGGTCTCATTTGGAATTAGTTTTGCTCGAAGTCCCTTATTTGCACCCATTTATAAAGAGCAACGATAAAACACCTATTTGGGATGGAGAAATCCATGTTTACAGGGGCAAAAAACCAACGAGTTTTGGTATGGGGCTGCTTGCGTTCAGATAAAAGGAGTCTCTCTGGACAAAGTGAAACCCGATAAACCCTCCTATCGCCTCAGCAAAACCGATTTAAGCTATTACGAACAGAATGGTGGTACAATGCTCTTTGTCGTTGCCCTCGACGAAAGCGGAGTTATCAAAATATATTATAATAGCCTACTTCCTTTTGACATTAAGCGACTATTGAATGACGGCAAAGACACATCATCTCTCGCGGTGCCCTTGCATTTGTTTCCAACTGAATATCCGGATAAAATGACCGATATACTCGTGAACTTTGTCAATGATCAGAAAAAGCAATACAGCACAACCAATACTGGGGTGCTCTCTATAGATGATTTAGGTAGTAGTGACCTCGCTATTGATCATTTGGAGTTTGGTTTCACTACTGTTACCGCCCATGAAGGCAATTTAAGGCCAGAGGCAATTCTTTCTACGAAGAGCTTTTACATCTATGCGGCACCTAAAAGCGTACCCGGTGTATATATTCCAGTTGACCACGTTAATAACCCTATCATATTCAAGGAAGTATATGCACCAATCGCCGTTGATGGGAAAACTCACTATACTCACTACACTTTATCGTACAAAGACGGTATTCCCCACTTGACAATCGGGAAGAGTGTCACCATAAAAATGCCTGAAAACGGTGATTGGATCTTTTCACATAAACCGTGTAGCGATTTGTCGCAACGGATAATAGATACAAAATTCTTGGTCGCCATTTACGAAAAAGCAGAGCTTCAGATTAATGGTGCGACAATGCCGCTATCAATCAATGACAAAGGTGCCATTTCAAGCGCGCAAAAGCACTTGAGGTATCTTGAGAATATTAGTTTATTGCTTTCGCAATTGGGTGTCACGCAAAAGCTGCATTATAAGCAAATCAAAGATAATGAGCATAAACTTATTCATGCGTTAATTCAAGCTATACTTTATAAACAGCCAATATCAAATACGAACGAAGCACAAGATGTGGCCTGTGGCCTATACACATTTGGGAATATCTCAGTATTATTATTTCTTCCACGCCTTCAAAGTGGTAAATACACAGTAAAGAGCTTCTTTGAAGAAGTGGACATCGCATACCATTGTCCAGCATCCCGCGATTATATCAAAACATCTCAACATTTCTTGTTGACTTGCGATTTAATTACAAAAGCGCACAATTTGGACTATGAGAAAATAGTCGGCTCTGTAAAGAGGATACATCCCAATGAAACAGTATTGAACTGGGCGAATCTCCTCGTTTTAGAAATTATTAAGGCATATGATGTTCAAAGGGAGCAAGGAGTACATGAAACAGACGGTACAGGCTAACAATACCCTCTTCGAAAAAGCCGAAGCCTAATGCCACTCCTGTACATTTTTTCCTCACCCTTTTTGTGCATTTTTATCCGGCCATTGACAGTATCTCTGGCGAAGTTACACATCGGTAAAATGCAATCGACCGCGGCCATGTTGATGGCCAGATGCTCATCGAACACTGCGGATTTTATAGCATCTTTGAGTAAGTCATAACGTGATTCATGTTCCCACAGCACTTGTGCTATTGCTCTTGCTGCACAACCTCTTGTGCAGTTGATTGCAGTTGTGAGCAATGCATGCACAGTTTCTTTGTCTTCTTTTGAGGATAGCAATAGCATGGTTCCTACTTCAGGGTTTGGGTGGGTTTTTGCGATTTCCGATGGCATCACCAGCACCTCGTTGCACCAACCCTCGTCTGCCCTGTTGGCAACTGCACGCGAAAACTCTGTGGCAACACTTGAACGCTTTCCATGCATAAGGAATATTTGCTCGGCAATATCTTTATCCACCGGCTGCCAATCATCATGAGCCCCTGTTTGTGCGTAAGCCTTTGTCTGGCCAATAATGTAAAAGCCGCATGTATATACTGACTATCAGTTGTTTCATCAAAATGCAGGGCAAGATGTGCCATTCTATTAGGGTGTTTTTTCCCAAAAAACTCGAACGTTCTAGAGAATTGTTTAGGTGATGATTCAAGAAGGTCCCCTGAAACAGAGCGCCGCTCGAAAACTGCTTGCCAAGCTTTTTATTTTGGATGATTCGTAACCACTGCTTGTCACTGATTTTTTCTGCAATGGACCCAATTGTTGAGCCTACAAATCCTCCTGTAACCTTCGACCGCGCATGAGGCGGAGGCGCATCCATGAATCTTCTCGCTAATGTGTTCATGGATGAATGTGGCGTAAATACGAACATGTCAAGGCGGTATGCACGTTCTTTACAAGGTGAGCGTGCCTATGATGCAATTCCCCTCAATCGTGGAAAAGCGACTACGATCATTTCCTCAGTCCGCCTGGATGGTAAAAAGGTTCCCATGATGATGGATGGCGCTATGAATGGCCTGCGGTTCAAGGATTATGTAGAAAATCATCTTGTCCCCACACTGCATCAGGGCGATATCGTAGTGATGGATAACCTGCCCACCCACAAGGTTTCAGACATAAGGGAGGCCATTGAGGCAGTCGGCGCTCATTTGGTATATTTGCCGCCATACAGTCCTGATTTGAATCCCATTGAAGCAATGTGGTCAAAAATTAAGGCCATCCTACGCAAGGTGAAAGCACTGACTCAGAATGCACACCTTCTTGCTGTACCAGATGCCTTTAACTCTGTCTGCGCTAGTGATATCCTTGGATGGTTTGGCCATGCTGGATATTGCTCGTGTTCCTAATCTTAATTCAAAATGCTGTAGATCAGGAATAAGGCAGATGTTCCGAGGGAAGTAATCCCGCCTCAAAATCCAACAAAGCTCCCCGCGTTCCGGTTCCGGAACGCGGGGAGCTTTATTTGGCCAGCCATCGCCATGGAGCGCTTCCCCAAAAAGAAACTTCCAGCCGTTGCCGGAAGTTTCTTTTTGGGGATTGCAGGCAATCAAATCTTTTTATTTGCCGATGGGGCCGGTGGCGCTTTCGATGGTATCTTGGTCCATATTGAGTTTTTCCATCATTTCGCGCACCTCGCCATGTCCCTCATAGAGAAGCTCGGCTGTCGCGGGATCCAGATAGCGCATCAGGGCCAAAAGCTCCCCGGCGTGCTCTTTCTCCTCATCTCGAATGTCCTGAAGGACGCGCTTCACCAGCAGGTCATCGGTTGCCATGGCATGGGCGTCGTAAAGATACATGGCCTCCAGCTCGGACGCGATGTCAATTCTAATTGCCTGAATCAGTTCTTCCTTCGAGAGCTTGCGGTCACAATTGCCTTGGAAAGGGTTTGCGAACTCTGCCATAAAAAGACCCCCTTTAAATTGATGTTACACCTCAATATTACGCGCATAAGCGCACAAAAGCAAGGCGTAAAAAATAAAAATGCCGGAGGAATAAATCGAGACGCATTCCAAAGTGGATGCCGGTTACAGCATCCGAAGCCTCCGTTCCGTCTTTGACCCCTGCGCCGCATGGCTGAAAATGAAAAATCCCTTTCGAAATTTGACTCAATGTTATTGCCTCGAAAAAAACAGAAAAATGTTTATTTTTTACAAAAGTATGATAAAATGGTAGCAAACCGTTCGCTGAGAGGAGGCCGGCGATATATGATCCCACAGATGAGTCAATCGCCCAACCAACATGTTCTGTGTCGCCCTCGTTTGCAGTCGCTGATCCATGCGGGGCTCAGGTATCCGCTCCTTGTCATGCTGGCAGCGCCGGGGTACGGAAAAACACAGGCTATGGCAGAGTACGCGAAGGATTGCAAATCCGAAATCTTGTGGCTTCACCTCGGCGCGATTGACAATCTGCCGGGCCGATTTTGGGTTCGTCTCATTCGCCTGCTGGGGCGGCAATATCCGGAACTTTCTGATCGTTTACAGGGGCTTGCGTTCCCGGATTCGCTCTACAGCTTCGACTCCTTTGCGCAAATCATGGAGGATGGTATCTGCGGACGGGGAAAGATGATATGGGTGTTGGACGACTACGGTGTTATTGACAACCAGCAGATTAAGGAATTTATCCGTATGCTGGTCGAGGCCGGCTTTGAGGATTTCCACCTCGTTCTGCTCTCCAATGTTCTTGACAACACGGAGTCGATCGCCTTTATGACGAACAAGCGCGCGCTTATTCTCGCAGACGATCTGCGGTTCAATAAAAACGAGATACGGGAGTTTTACCGCATGCACGGTATTCGGCTTGAAAACAACGAGCTGGACGCACTGGAGCGGTATACCGAGGGCTGGCCTCTGCCGCTCTCGCTGCTTGCCCTTCAAAATGAGTCGCTGCCGAGACTGCTCGCTGAGGGCGAACGCATGTCAAGCCATATGATATCGCATTTGTTTGAGGAGAAGTTTTTTTCTGTATATCCACTCAATCAGAAAAAACTGATCATCAAGCTGTCCATGGTGGACTCCTTTACAAAGTCGTTTGCAATTGCGCTGTATGAAGGCGCAGCCGCCGAATTGGAATCGCTGGGCAACCACGCATTTGTGATTAGCGAACCCGCTACGGATCGTTTTTATCTGCACCACCTGTACCGCACCTTTTTACAGCAGAAGATGTACATGCTCTCACCGGAGGACGAACAGAAGCTGTGGGGAAGAGCTGCGGAATACTATTGGGCCTCGGGCGACGTCATTGACGCGATTACCTGTTACAGCAAATGCAGGGATTATGAAAATATGCTGGAAGCCATCATGTCCGCCATCAAAAAGCAGGTTGCAACGAATGGTAAGATGGCGGCATTTTATCTGGAGCATATCGACCAATTGACAACGGAGGAATTGCAGAGATTTCCGATTGCGGACTATATCCGGGCATTTATCTACACCGTTACCTATCAGCTTGACAAGGCGGAATTGCTGGTGGTTTCCCTGGAAGAGCGGATTTTAAACGAGGACATCCCCGATTCACTCGCCCTTTTGGGGGAAGTGTATATGACACACGGGCTCATCCGCATGATGAGGGCGCAAACCGATTTTGGCCTCTACTATGAAAAGGCCGCGGCCTGCCTTCCGAACGGCTCCAGGTCAGCCGAGCCCGGGGACATGAAGATATATGACCATTACAGTTTTTTCATGCCGGACAATGCTCTGGGGGCCAAAGAGCGTGTGGAGAATGCTGTCCATCAAGGTGTTCCCTGGATGATTAAAGTGTTGAAGGGAAGTGTGAGTGGGCTGCCGCCGCTTTTTTCCTCAGAGGTCTCTTATTTGACATTCCAAATGGAGGAGGCCAAGCAGCACGCCTACTGCGCCATTCATGAGGCGAAAATGCACGCACAGCACGATTTAATCTGCAACGCCTATTGTATGCTCGCTAAAATCAGCTTGATGCAAGGGGACTATCCGGCTATAGCCGAGCATATTAACCAGATTACAGAATATGCGAAAAAAGTGGAAATTGACGGAGTCAACGAAATCCGCGATACGGCGACTGCGTGGTATTATGTGAAAATGCACGACTTTACCCGCATACCTAAAAATGTAGCGATGCTTGACAATGCGGACAGGGCTACAATTTCATATGGACGCTTATATATTGCTTATGCAAATTACCTGATTGGGATAAAGGAGTATTCCAAGCTAATCGGTATGCTGCAAAGCTTAAAGGAGATTGAACCGTATCAATATATCACCCAGGAGAGCATTTGCCTATATATCATGCTGGCGATTGGATATCGCAGCCTTGGCAACGACGAGGCCGCTATGGGCGCGCTGTGGACGGCGTATGACATGTGCTACCATAACGGGCTTATAGCATTGTTTATCGAGGCAGATGCATATATGGTGGATTTGATTTCTGTCGCCCGAAAACAGACAAAATATGCGTTTTCACCGAATTGGCTCGATCTCATTGGTCGGGAAGCTGCGGCCTTCTCCAAACGTTCCGGCGCGGTTCGCGCCGCGTACATGAAACAGAACCCGGCGCAGGCAGTCAAGAATAATCCGCTTTCCAAGCGGGAGATATGTGTTTTGCGATCGGTTGCGCAGGGGCTGACACGCGAGGAAATTGCGCTTGAGCAGTATATTTCCATGAACACCGTAAAATCGACCATTACCAGCATCTATAATAAATTGAACGCGAGCAACAAAGCCGACGCGGTTTCAATCGCCATTACAAAAGGATATATTGAAGGCTACACGCCGGAACATTAAAACCAAGAGAGGCATCAGCCCATGAAAAATGACAATAATATCGAGACACTTTTCCAATATGCGGCCGAGTATAGATTCCGAGAGTTTGATATGCTATTTTCTGAGATGGAGGCGGATTCGCCGTCTGACGAGTTTTTTGAGGCATATTTGCTGCGGGCGCAAATTAAGCTATATACCACCGACTTGACGATGCTGGATGATTTGAATAGAGCGGGAACCGCCGGCGTCAAGCCGCAGCTCCCGCTCCTCAAATCCAAATGGAAAGGTGATTCGCCGAACCGTTTTATTGTGTTTCCCGGTGCGCCCGACGCGTTAAAAGCATTTTTGGATGTGCTGCCGCAGATCCGGGAAAGGCTGACCTTTTGGTATGGAGAGCAGGGGCATATCGCCACGCGGCAGATAGAGTATGAGATATACTATTTCATGGGGAAAACCGAAAAGGCCCGGGCGCTTGCGGAGGAGCAATGCGCCTTGGAAACTATCAACAATGTTGACGCGATATGGGCGCTGATTATCCAGTACCGTTGTAATCTTGCGCTGGCCGAGCCGCAAAAGGCCGAGCAGAACATGTTTGATATTATCCGGTGCTCAAAAGCTTATCCGGAGTGCGTGGAAATATATATGACGTTCCGCTCGTGGGTCAACTTGACGACAAGCTGGAATGGGGATTCCCTGCGATTTTACGAGGATGAGGATGGGCAAAAACAGCCGATTTTTAAGGACAGGCTGGAAGGGATTAAGATGGGAAATGCGCGGACGACTTTTTCCGAAACACCTTTTGTCGAATGTGCAGAGCGGAATTATGCCGGCGCAATTATGCTCCGGAATCTATATATGATGGTATTTCACGCCATGTATTGGATTTCGATGCGTGATTACAAGCAAGGGGAGGCTTACTTCATAAAAGCGTATGAGATCGTGCGGGCAAGCGATATTGTCATGCCGTTTGTGGAGACCGGAGAGCAGATCATGCCCCTTCTGAAATATGTGAAGGAGAGAGCTATCCTTTGCCCGCCGGATTGGCTCGCAGATATGACTGCTCGGGCAATTCATTATGAGGAATGCCTGAGGCTATACCGTTCTGAGGATAATGGCTAGGGGAGTGTGTCGTGATTTTCAATTTGAGATAATCTGCGATCATGGCGATAAACTCGGAGTTTGTGGGCTTGCCGCGGGAACGTGGCACGGTATAGCCGAAGCACATGTCCAGTATGTCAATATCTCCGCGATCCCATGCCACTTTTATGGCGTGACGCATGGCGCGCTCCACGCGCTGCGCGGTGGTGCCATAGCATCGGGCAACCGTCGGATAAAGTATTTTTGTCACCATCCCGATGGCCTCCGGGTCATTTACCGCCGTTATGATGGCGTAGCGCAGATATGAATATCCTTTTATGTGCGCAGGTATACCGATCTGATGCAATATTTTTGTGATTTGCAATTCAAGGTCCTTTTGTGTGGTATCCTCCCAACTACAATCGGTAAAGAGGCCTCGCATTTTCTGTCTCATGGATTCCATGTTTGTGGCTCCCTCTCTCTATTAGTTTATGGGAATATTTTAGCGATTTTTGTCAATTGAAAATCCGCCCAAAAGGGCGGATGTGTTAAGAACGGCTGCTTTTGAAGTTATCTTTTCAAAGCAGTCATTTATTCTTTTTAATTGGAGTTTCAGCTAGCAATAAAGTCAAATCACCCGGTGTGTCCACCGGGTGATTTGCTATATTGAGTCAAAATTTGGGTCAGGGGCATTGCTTGCGTCACTCGGTCAGCGCCCCAGGGAAGACGGGGGGCGTGGCTATTGCTGCTCTTCCTTCTTGCGGCCGGACACCAGGATGATGCCCAGGGAGGCCAGGATGGCCAGTGTGCCAAGGGTCCATCTCACGTTGACGGGGGTCGAGAGGACGCCGGTGGCGGGCAGATCGGCCAGCACATCCTCAAGCTCAATCTCCTCTTCCACAATGGGGTCTTCCACTTCTTCGTCCAAGCTGGTCAGCGGATTCTCGATGACGATGGGCTCTTCGGGTGTGGTTGGCGGGGTTGTCGCCGGGGGTGTGGTGGGAAGAAGCGGCTCGGGCGGATAGGTGATGATCTCCTCGCCCCCGCCATCGGAAATGGTGCGTACATAGGTGAGAACGATGGTTACTTTTCCGTCCGTGATGTCCACGATACCGGTGTGGGTAATATTTGCGAATGCATACGACAAATCATGGAAAGTGGTCAGACGTGCAATGTCGTCGGCATTCACCGCGGTATCGGTTGTGGTATAGTCATCGGGGCCAAGCGTTCCAACCTGTGTGATGCCGGAAGATCTTGAGACATAGTATTCATGGCGTACCGCGTAGACGTAAACCGGCAGCTTGATTTCCACTTCGGCCTCATCTTTACCCTTTTCGATGATCGTGGTGTTGTCGTCCTCGCCCTTGGCGATGGTGACGGTGTTGACGTATACCTTGGCATCGAAGCCCTCGGCGGGCGGCATGATGGTGACGGGATAGTAGAAGGTTACCGAGCTGTTGGGGGCAACTTCAAGCGCGGCCGGGCCGTCGAGGGCAGAAAGCTGGAAAATGTTGTCGTTGGCATCCGCGGTGCTCTTACTCTTGTAAAGCTGCGTAATCGCCGTTGGGCTGCCGTCGGGATTGGTCAGAGTGTCCGCCAGGTAAACGGTGCCGCTCTTCAGCCCAGTGTTGGTGACGGTGATTTTGAACCACACCTCAACCGCGACATCGCTGACATAGCTGGCCTGGCCATCGACGACCTTGTCGACCCACATATAGGCCTTGGGCGCCGGCTTGACCTCGGCATCCGCCGTGTCCTTGCCGCCATCCGGATTGAAGGGGGTGACGGTCGTGTTCTCGTCGGCGTACACGAAGCTGGCAACATTGGTGGTTTTTGTCTGGGGCTCAACGGTCACCTTGCAGTAGACGGTTGCGTCTTTGCCGGCACCAAGGGTCACGGTGTTGCTGACGAGTTTGGTCGCCTCTTCACAGCTCTTGTCTGTGTAGAACGCATGGCCGGCCATTTCGTCGCTCAGGTTGACAACGGCCGCGCCGGTGCCCTTGTTCTCGAGGGTGATGGAGAAGGTGAACTCAGCGGCTTCATCTTGATAGACAACAGAGCTCTCGCCCCAAGAGTCGGTCTTCGCGTCGTACACTTTCTTGCTGATTTGGACATTGGCATAGGGGACGGGGGCGACCACAACGGGGACCTCAACCTCTTTGGGGACTTCCTTCTCAGAGGTATTGCCACCCGGATGGTAGGCGATGCTGAGCACATTGGTGTAAACCTGATGCTCGAGGTACTGCTGGCCGTCGGTCAGTTTGTTTTCCAGGTTGGCACTGTAGAAGAGCTCTACCGTTTTACCTGGCGCTATCTCGAGCCTGCCCTCATTCAGAATGAGGCTGCTGTCGTCTGCGTATTTCAGGTCGCCCACGACGGACGTTCCCTCGAAGATATCGTCGATTGCAACCCACTCGGTCGCCAGACCGGTGTTGGCGATGCGCAAGCGGTACCAGACCTCCGAGGGCCCATCCAGCATCAGCGCGGGATAGAAGGGGCCGGCCTTGGCAAGGCCCACTGCCTTGTCAATCTCGATGGAGGAAACGAGCTCGGGTTTGATGGAGATATGGGCGTCATCCTCGCCCTTAACGACATAGCCGCCGTCGAGCGTTGCCCGGTTGTATCCCTTTTTGTGCTGGTTGCCGGCCGCGATGGCATCAAGCAAATCCTCAATAGCCTCAGGGTCAGTCGGGAGCGTGTCGATGGTTGCAATCCCTGCCTGAGCAGCCTTGAGGGCCGCTTCAGCCTGCGCGAAGGCTTTTTCAGCGTCGGCGACAGCCGTCACAAAAGGTGCCAAATACGCCTGCTTGGCGGTGTCATAAGCGGCCTGTGCGTCGTGGTACGCGGCCTCGAGGCTCACGAGCGCAGTCAGCGCGGTATTCCCTGCCGCCGCATCATAGGTGGCCTTCAGCGTTTCCACATTCTGGAAGGCTGCGTCCATCCGGGCGTAGAAGTCGGCGTCGGATTCATAAACGTCTGTGGTGATGGGATCCCCGGTGAACTCGTCGAACAGCGGCTCCCCGGTCTCTTCGTCCAGAACCTGCTCCTGGGTTACCTTGCGCGTCATGGCGTTGTAGGCATCCACCGCTTGCTCATAGGCGGCCAGAGCGTCAGCGGCGGCGGTCTTCAAATCACCATACTCGCCATAGTTCGTGTGAAGCTCAAAGGCATCTTGCGCCGCTTTCAGCGCGACAGCGGCATCGCTGGTGTCGTCGCTGTCAAAGGCTTTGGTCGCATTGGCCAGGGCTTCGATGGCTGTAGCCAAGGCGTTGCGTGCATCGTCTACATCCTTGTAAGCATCCAGATAGGCGTCAATGAGCGCCTGTTCATCTTTGCTCAGGGAAAGTTTCGGCGCTTCAACCACGTTTGTGGGCAGCTGAACGAGGACGATGAAGCTCTCGCTCCCACCGGCGCCCAGCGCGACTGTGCCGTCGGGCCACTTGTTACCCTCGATGTCGGCCAGCTCAGCGCCCGCAATGTCATCAAACATCTCATCGCCGAGGGTGACCGTTCCCGCAAGGGTGCCGGTGTTGGTCACAGTGATTTTGAAGGTCGCGATGCCGCCGCTGTTGTGGAGGACGGCGTCCGCTGCCGCGTTGGCATCGACGAAAACGCTGCCATCAAGAACTTCTTTCTTAACGGTAAACGCGGGGTGGGCCAGCGGAACTTCGGCTTCGTCGTCGGCGTCTTCGCCGAGTTCGCCGTCCTCATACACGATATCGCTCACAGTGGCCGTATTGATGATTTTTCCGTCTACGGCTACCGCGTTGATTTCCGCCAGAGTGCTGGGCACCGCGTAGGCGTAGTAGCGTGTGATGGTGCCGTAGGCCGGTATCGGATTCGTCCAATCCGTAGGAACTCCGCAGACTTCGTCGATAAAGGGCCCGGTAAAACCGGCTTTGCCCGTCATCGAGTCTTCAAAATCGTAGATGAAGCTCATGTTGCTCTTGTTCTCGAGGGTGACCTTGAACACAACCAGCTCACCGGGCGCGGCCTTGTTTCCGTCAACATACGGTACGCCGCCAATCGAGACGACTTCCTTGCTCAGCTCGAAGCCGTGCTTGGGATTTTTGGGCTGGACAACGGTATCGGTGTCTTTGCCCTTTTCGGTGGGTTCGCCCTTGGGCTCATTGCGGAACAGCCCAAACAGCTTAGCCTCGTTTTTCCATGTTGTTGGATTTATGGGCTCGTCGGTGGCCGGGATGGCTACCGTGTAGGTGATGATGACAGAGTCTCCCGGAAGCTTCTGCTCATCTGCCACATAGGGCATCAGAGAAAAATCTTTCGCAAAGTCGAACCTGACGTTGTCGCCATCCACCTTGGCCGTAACCGGGATTGAGGGAACTGCCACACCGCCGAGCATTCCGCTGGCTGTCGCGACAATCTTGCCCTCCGCTTTGACGATAAGGTCAGACAGCTTTTGCTCGGTCGGCGCTGTGGTGAAGCCGTCCAAAACATAGATATCATCGAGAGGCACATTGCCCGTATTGGTGATGGTCAGGGTGTATTCAACATTTTGGCCGTCAGCAGAGATTGTCTTTTTGCTGTCCGCAATGTTCACGGAAGCGTTCTTGTCAAACAATATCCCCGCCTCAAGCTCAGCCGGGTTGATGTTGTAGAAATCGATTTCGATGGTTTTGAAATCCTTGCCTGTCCCGGCGGTAAACTCGACAACACGTTTGGCGGGGTCAACAGAATAGGACGCCGCACCCTCCACAAAAATGTTCGAGCAGATATAGTAGACACCCTTGGCAGGCGTTTCATAAGGCGCTTCTGTAAGCCTGTATTTTGTGCCCTCGGTTAAATATCCACTGTAGCTATTGAAAACAACGCTGCCGTTGCTGGCAATCGAACAGTCCGCCAGCTTCTCCCATCCACCGTTTTTAAATTGGTCAAGGACAAATGTCGGGCCTTTGGCAGCGGGATTGTCCGTTGCGTGCTCGTAAAAAGGCTTTTGGTCGATATATTTTTCCACCTGCAAAGAGGGGAGGTCTTGAGTTGTGAAGAAGTACTTCACGCCACCGGGGTTACTGTCCGGCCCGGATGCGGGGCTCGCATGGCCATCGCCGGTGCCCATATACTCGTTCAGGACGATAATCCGCAGGTCATTCGTTTGGCCCGCAGGGAGGAAGAGATCCTTGGGGATCACGTGCACCGCATTATTTTTCCAGCCTTCATGCGTGGTGGTGACAAAGCTCTCCTGGAGAAACTTAGCGTTGCTGTTAACGCCATTCATGAGGTAGGAGACGGCCGCAGCATAGTCTCCCGAGCTCGATGTTTTTCCGTCGGCGTTCACGATAAAAGGCGTAGTAACTGTACCGTTGAGCGTGGGGGACTGCGCAATATAATGGCCGTTGAAGTAGATGAGATAAGCATTGTCGCCACCCACAAAAACGCTGCCGCCGTTGGCCGTATTCGTGAGGGTGACGGTCTCCTTAATCTCGACGATATCGCCCAAATAAAACGGCGTCTTGTCATTAGCCAATCCGTTTTGATTAGGATATCGCCCGGTGTCGCCCTGGGTCCAGACCCACTCAACGCCTAAAGCTACGGCCTGGGGCGCAATTTGAATGGCACTCCAAGCGCCAGCGGGAGATGCTACCGCAGCTGCATTTGCATAGCCGCCACCCGTGGGCCACTTGTGCATCAAGCTGCGGATTTGCGTTGTGCCCGCTTTGCTCACAAGGGTGATATCTCCGGGGGCCGCAGCCGCGCCGATGGGCAGAAATCCCATTACCATGCAGAGGGTAAGAACCATGGCCAGAAATCTTTTTGTCTTTGCGTACATATTGCATGCTCCTTTATTTAGATGATGTGTGTTGTTTCGAGTTTTAGATGTCAGGTGGTATTGCACGCGCTGTCAAGAATCCTGATAAGCTCCAGCGCACTTCGGAAGTGTTGGGTCTCGTTGGTTTGTACCCATGTGATCGTACCCTGCCAGGTCGCGTTTTCCAGGCTGATAATTTTGAGGATAAACGTGGGCTTTTCTTTACTCACAAAACCGCTGCACTCCTTCCGATTGTTGGTGCAACATTCTAAAGGGAATGTCACATAGCCTTTGCGCAAACGGGATGATGTCGCTATGTTTAACCACCCGGAGCTGCGCTGCCATTCGTTCTATAATAGCATTATTCCATAGGTCGGTGACAAAAAGGTGACTTTTTATAATTTCTCTAAAAAATGACATCTGCTAAAGATCGTTAAAGCATTTTTATGAAAATTGACAATTGATAAACGTGTTGTTGCCGCTTTGGCGCAGCGGTTACTTCGGAGCAAAGCTCACCGATCACAATGCATATTCTATTGTATTGGCGTATATGCGGGAAATATTTGCGGAAAATATCGTATTTTGGCGATAAAAGAATTACTTGAAGTGGAGAGCAGATCGTCCTGGATTCTTTTAATACATTTATAAAAAAGGCAATATTTTAGTGGATATTATTGCCTTTATATGCACATATGAGAGGCGGAGAGAGTTATTCATATTGTCACTATACTTGCGAAACGCCCCGCGAATCATCCCGACCGGCCCGACCCTGTTCCCCTCGTGCTATCCCCGTTTAGGTCAAACTTGAGCCGAGCACAAGCCCTGTCGCTCCCCTTGCGGCCTCCGAAACAACGCAAAACCCCCTTGAAGCCAGTGACTTCAAGGGGGTTCGGGCGCCAGCGGCGGCGCGCGTGGGTTTTATAAAACTTTGTTATTGCAAGAGCCCTGCATGCCCCATCTCCCAAGCCGTGCACACAGGGCTTGGGAGATGGTTCAAAACGCCGCCTTGACAGCCTCCATCAACGCGGGGTTCGTCATGATCTTGGCCGCCGTCAGAGCCAGAATATCGGCTGCCTTGGCCATCTCTCTGAAAGCGAAGGGGGTGATGGTATAATCAGCCCGCTGGCGGGTGTGGCCGGCGCAGCTCAAATCGCCATGGGTTATATCGAAATAGGGATGGATTGCGGGGCAAACCTGGCTGACATCCCCCATATCGGTGGAGCCGCCGCTTTTGACCGCCGTGATGTCAAGGCCGAAGCGCTGCTGTGCCGTCTGGCAGAAGATTGCATTGAGCACCGGGTTGGTGCGCATATTGGCCATGGGGGCCTCGAAGTGGCCGATTTCAAGCCGCGCGCCGGTGGCCAGGGCGCCGGCGCGGGCGCAGTTTTTCACCCGCTCGGCCAGCTCGAGGTTATAGGCGTACTCCTGAGAGCGCACGTAGAACTCCAGCTTGCAATAGTCGGGCACGATGTTGGCCGCCGTGCCGCCCGACCGCACAATGCCGTGGATGCGGGAATCGCTGTGCACATGCTGGCGCAGGGCGTTGATGGCCGTCATGGTGATAAGGCCGGCGTCCAGGGCGTTGATGCCCATCTCAGGGGCCGAGGCGGCGTGGGCCGTCTGGCCGAAAAACTCGAATTGCAACGGCGTCAGGGCTAGGGAGGTGCCGCTTTGCAGCCATTGGTTGGAGCTATGGGCCATGAGGGCGAAATCGACGTTGTCGAAAATGCCCGCCTTGACATAGCGGGTCTTGGCTGCCGTCGTCTCCTCGGCGGGGCTGCCGATGACCCACACCG